>Ga0180433_10009042_pt1 | contig 12269 bp, 7 predicted proteins | sample SS_ome_8_FD_132980 | JGI IMG/M metagenome (GOLD analysis project Ga0180433, IMG submission 132980) | Hypersaline lake sediment archaeal communities from the Salton Sea, California, USA - SS_1_D_1 metaG | ecosystem: Environmental > Aquatic > Non-marine Saline and Alkaline > Hypersaline > Sediment... | reverse complement strand
CCGGCCACCGTCGGCGCGTGTCAGAGACGGGCGCAGTGGTCGATATTATTGGTTTCCAGGGCCACCCTGGTGAACTTTTGAAACAGGTAATTCTCCTCATTGGTGCATCTGGCAGAAGAAATGGCGGCGATCTCATCTCCTTTGTAATGGGCCAGACTGCTGGCCACATATCTGATTGCCTGGTCCCAGGTAATCTCCACAAACTTTCCTTCTCTCTTTACAAGGGGCAATGTAATCGGTCTGCCTTCTTCGTTCATTTCAACTACAGAGGACGGCTGTGCATATTCATCGTAAGCACGCATAAGTGGAAGAGACAGCCTGTCCGGACTATTAACGAAGTCGTAACCAAAGCGCCCGCGAACACACAGGCCTCCATGGTTAACAGGGCTTTCATCATCGCCCCTAGCCCTCACAATGGTGTTTCCACGGATCCCGAGATAAAGCCCGCATCCCACACCACAGTATGGACAGGTGGTCTTTACTTCACGGGTTGGATGTTTGAACTTCTTGGGTATAAGGGCACCTACCGGACAACGCTCCATACATTCGCCGCAAGACACACAGACAGAGTCTTTGAGGGGTTTGTTGGCAAATGTACTGACCCTGAGGTTGTCACTCCGATATGCCATGTCGATTGCGTCAATACCTGCAATCTCATGACAGGTACGGACGCATATGGTGCACTGGACACACTTGTTGGGATTGAAATCAAAAAACGGGTTGCTGGTATCAATAGGAAGGTCTTTGGCCGTATGCTCTAAACGACTGAACCTATGCTCATCGAAACCAATACGGTTCACCAGTTCCTGCAGGCGGCACTGCCCGCTCTTTGGACAGAGCAAACAGTTGAAGTCATGATCGCTCAGAATGAGTTCAAGAATCACCCGGCGCAATCGTTCGATTTCAGGATCGTCCGTAAAAACCACCATCCCTTCTTCCACAGTAGCTCTGCAGGCCGGTTCAGGTCTTCTGCGGCCTTCGATCCTGACCAGACACAGACGACATACGCCCTGGGATGATACATCAGGACAATGGCACAGGGCAGGGATATAGATACCTGCATCCTGGGCCGCCGTGAGGACCGTAGCACCTTCATCGGCCATTACCGTAATTCCGTTTATGTTCAAAGAAACGCTACTCACTCTTATCACCCGAGCCTTCTATCAGACCTGTAACACATTCCACTGCGCTGAATCGTGGAGGACAGACCTGCATGCAGGTCCCGCATTTGATACACTTACTCTGGTCAATCTCGTGTACCTGCCATTTCGCGCCTATAATGGCGTCAACCGGACAAGCCTGAAGACATTTTAAGCAGGCCTTGCACCTGTAGTCCTTGATACGATAGAAAATCAGTGATCTGCAGACAAGGGCCCGGCAACGACCTTCAAGGATGTGTTCTTCATATTCCTTGCGAAAATAGCGTATGGTAGACAATACCGGGTTAGGCACTGTCATTCCAAGACCGCAAATGGAGCCATGCTTAACTGCATCAGACAGTTCGAGCAGGATCTCGATATCCCCTGGCCTTCCCTTTCCTCTTGTAATGTCCTGCAGAATCTTGAACATCTGCTTTGTGCCGAGCCTGCATGGAGTACACTGACCGCATGATTCATTTCGAGCAAAATCGAGGAAGTAGCGGGCTATGTTTACAACACACGTGTCCTCATCCATAACGAGCATACCCCCGGAGCCCATGATCGAACCAGCCTTGGCCAGTGATTCATACCCAACTGGCAAATCCAAAAGTTCTTCAGGAATACATCCGCCGGAAGGCCCGCCTGTCTGGACTGCCTTGAAACGCTTTCCTCCCTGGATCCCACCGCCTATGTCAAAGATGATTTCGCGAAGCGTCGTACCCATCTCCACTTCGACGAGGCCTACATTCCGGACCTTTCCCACGAGCGAGAATATCTTGGTCCCTTTGTCAGTGGGGGTGCCTATTCCGGAATACCACTCGTGACCATTCAGGATGATTCTGGACACGTTTGCCATTGTCTCCACGTTATTTATGACCGTAGGTTTGCCCCACAGCCCCTGTATGGCGGGGAAGGGGGGTTTTGGTTTTGGCCGGCCGCTTTTACCTTCGATGGAGGCGATAAGTGCTGTTTCTTCTCCACACACAAATGCGCCCGCCCCCTTTACGATCTTGATTTCAAAATCAAACCCGCTTTCCATGATATTGCGCCCGAGAAGCCCCAGATCAGTGACTTGAGCGATGGCCGTGGACAGATGATGGACAGCCAGCGGATATTCAGCACGCACATATATGATCCCTTGAGAGGCCCCAACGGCATAACCGGCGATCATCATCCCTTCAATAACGCTGTAGGGGTCTCCTTCCATAACGCTTCGGTCCATAAAGGCACCCGGATCACCCTCATCGCCGTTACAGATGATGTACTTTTCTTCACCAGAGGCATTGCGTGCTGTTTCCCACTTGATACCGGTTGGGAACCCTGCACCTCCCCTTCCTCGCAGACCGCTGAGTTTGATCTCTCCAATGACTTCTTCAGGAGTCATGTGAGACAGAATTTTGGCAAGCGCCTGAAAACCATCGACTTTTATATAGTCTTCAATGCTGGTAGGATCTATGAGACCGCAATTCTTCAGCACAATCCTTTTCTGTTTCCTGTAAAAAGGAATATCATTTTCATGAAGGCACTTTTGACCGGTAACGGGATCTTCATATAAGAGCCTTTCAACCACTCGATCTTCAAGCAATGTCTCGGAAATGATTTCCGGCACATCCTCTTTTGTTACGTGCTGGTAAAATATATTCTTTGGGCCCACAACCACAATCGGACCCCTCTCGCAAAATCCGTGACAACCTGTCTTTTTGACCTTTATCTCATCTTCAAGTTCATGCCCCTTGATTCCACTGACAAAGGCCTCCCTGACATGTTCACTCCCGGACGATATACACCCGCTTCCACAGCAGACATTGACAAATTTGCCGGTTGTCTGTTCACCGGCAACAAGGATCTCCCTCAGGCGTCTCAACGACTCCACACTATCTATTCTGTAGTTTTTTATTGATGGTATTGAGATCGATTTTTTCATATCTCTACGGCGAAGAAAATTTTGAGCGAAATCATGTCTGTGGGTCAGTTCTATCGAGGTCTTCTGTTAGTAATTTTTTAACCTTTCTCACTGTCATTCTCGAATGCACCTGGTCATCTAAAATGACAACCGGAGCCAAGGCACATGATCCAAGACATGCAACCCGTTTTAGACTGTATTTATAATCCGGGGTCGTCTGACCTGTCTTGATGCCGAGGCACTTTTCCGCTGTTTCCAGGATATCGCGTGCGCCTAATACATGACAGGCAGTCCCCTGGCATACGGAGACTAAATGGTCACCCCGGCGCGTCAGATAGAAATGGTCATAGAACGTTGCTACGCTGAATACCTGACTCGGCGACAACTTCAAAAAATTTGCAATTGAGTATAATGCGACCTCGGGCAGATAACCAAACTCCTCCTGAACCCTCTGCAAGATGGAGATTAATCCTCCCTGTTCTCCTTCAAAAACTGCAAGTATCTTATTTAGTCTTTCAATATCCATACAATTATAAGTTATAAGATCCTTAGTCCTAAATTCTTTTCCTAATGCTTACCCTGAATGATGCTTTCAGCCATCCGCACATCTTCTATGCTGCCGATGAACACCGGCACCCTTTGATGAAGATGTTGTGGTTCAAGATCGAGTATACGTTCTGTCCCGGTGCCTGCAGCCCCTCCTGCCTGTTCGACTATAAAGGCCAGGGGATTGACTTCGCATGTGAGCATCAGTTTTCCATGGGGCTTTGAAGGATCCTTTGAGTTTGCCGGATACATATATATCCCGCCTTTCAGTAGATTCCGGTGAATATCCGTTACAAAAGAACCGGTATACCGCGCTGTATAAGGACGGCCAGTCTTTATATCCGGCGTCTTAAAGTACTCAATAACGTTCTGGATATTTTCCTCCCAGAAATAATAGTTCCCCTCATTAACGCTGTAAGTCTTGCTTTTTTTGGGTATACGAATGTTTTCATGAGAGAGGAGAAACTCGCCGATACTTGGTTGCAGCGTAAACCCATGTACCCCGTCTCCAGTTGTGTAGACCATAATCTTGCTCGATCCATAAATAAAATACCCTGCTGCTACCTGTTTATGACCAGGCTGCAAGGCCTCTGCCATTAAGCCAAATTCCATAGGACCCTGTTTTTTGAGGATTGAGAAGACCGTACCGATCGTAACAGGTACGTCAATATTAGTGACACCACCCAGAGGATCAAAGATCAGTATATAGTTGCCCCTTGTATACTCCTTGGGGATCGGTATTAAATCGGTATTCATCTTTGAGGCCATACAAGTCAGGTGTCCTATATGACTGAGGCGGTTTACAATCGTGGAGTTGGCATATTCGCGCAATTTTTGTACAAACGCCTCGCCGAGGCTTTCTGTCTCCATAGTGTCTAAGGAATCAGACAAATTTGCCTTATCTACCTTTTGCGCTATTATCTTAGCTGCAACCGTCAGCTCTGACAGAATAGATGTAAATGCACCTGTTGCCTCGGGCTGTTCTTTTTGTCTGGACAAGATAAACTCGGTAACAGTTATACCTTTAGCCATTTAAAATTCACCTCTTTTGCGTATTATGCTGCAAGCAGGGATTACCTGTGCTGAAAAGACATCTTTTCCGGCAAGAGATCCCCATTCTATTCAATTGTGTCAAAACGTAAAAATGGCCCCTTTCAGAAACCCGATGACAGTATCCATGTAACATGGTGATTCATTATTTTCAATCACAGCTCCAGCCATGACTCAGAAAATATGGTCTTTCCCATCAGGACTCTAGTCGTCTTGTAGTATTCCGTTTCCTTGGGGGAAAGGGTGCCTGGATCAGGTTCGTTTTCATCCATTATATCGTGAACAAGCCTCAGCAGTTCAGGCATTTGCCCATGGGCCAGTTTAATTAACTCATGATCGTATGTGTCGACAATGGCCGACCATATTTCATATTTCATCAACATGGCCAGAAAGGCCCGGTTGAGATACGGCCTCTTCTCGGTGGAAACGCCGTTTGAGACATTTGACAGGCCTATTGTGGACTTACGCCCGGGGCGATTTCAGACAACATGCCCATGAATTCCAGCCCGCTCATTACCTGTTCTGATCCCAGGGTTATCGGGGTGGCTATTGGATCTATCAGAATTTTTTCGTTTGGGATTCCGGCCTCGTTCATGGCCACGGCCAGGTCTACAGTCATGGCGGCCCGCTCGTTGGAATCCCGGGGCATACCATCAACTCCCCATAGCAGACCCACAACACTACAGCCTGTATCAGCAGCTACAGGTATAAGCTTTTCCATTCTCTCAGGCTGAAGCGAGATCGAATTCATTATGTGGTTTCGGGGGTTTCCGGCTGCCTTCATGCCGGCAATCAATGCATCGGCATTTGTAGTATCAAGGGAAAGGGGGCAATCGGTTATTTCCTCCGTAATATTGACCATCCAGGGCATCAACTCAGGCCCTTCTTTTCTGGCAGGCCCAATGTTCAGATCCAGAAAATCCGCCCCGTCCGCCACCTCTTCATTGGCCATCACCTGGATCGGCTCTGGATCCCGCTCTTTCATGGCCTCTCCTATCCGTGTACCCATAATATTTATACTTTCAGCTATGCATTGGACATACATGACTACACCTCAGACTGCCAATCCCTCAGAAATGGGGGTATATGGCTTGCCTCTCTGGGGCCGATCTGGATCTTCCAGTCCGGAAGCTCCTCCTCCAGCTCACCTTTTATAGATGCAAGATATCCTGGGATAATAAGAATTCTGTGTTTGATCCTGTCTTCTATATTTGATTTTTTGATAAACACACCTATCAGATCCGCACTGAATTTTCCTGCGGCCCAGGCGGTAAGTACTGAAAGACCTTCTGTGTCTTTGATTAAGAGCCAGGAAGGGACTTTGCTGGCCTCAACTTCTCCTGAAACGATAAAGTACGTCAGAGAAAAGTTGCATGTAATAAGTACGGGAGAATTCTCGTCCGGCCCGTTTATTGGATAGATATCCTCCTCGACCACCATAGGCCGCTGAGGATCGGTAAAGAGGTTGAGTCGCTCGAGCAGAAGCGGGAACAGGGTATCTCCCTGCAGATCGGAAAGGACTATTATGCCGGCATACTTGGCCAGCATAACCGATGCAATCATTGTCTCCAGAAGAGGGTCCAGGGTCATCTCACACGCAAAAAAGATGGTTGGAAACCCAAGGGCCTTATACTTGTGTTTAATAGAGGCCCTGCGTATAGCCACGTGATCTTCAAATGCGGCCCTTAGGGTCCTGGCGCCGGTGTCCAGGACAAGGTCTTTCAGTCCTGCCTTTTGCAACTGTTCCGAGATCTCCGCGGCCTCTCCCAGGGTCTCACCTTTTACTGCCAGAGGACAACCGGCCTCAGTGGCTGTCTCCGCCACAGTCTCTGAATTTTCTTTTGTGGCACAGTAAAGAAGGGGCCTGTTCTCTCCGCAGGCCCTGGCTCCGGCTGCAAGGCATTTCGCCTGATCGCTCATGAGTATGACAGCGGCATCAGGACACTCGTTGCGGACACGTTCCACCAGAGAAGCAAATGCCCCCTCATCCCCTGCAGCGTCACTAACAGCTATCAGGTCGGCCTTGAGCAGCAATCCTACACGATCATAGCGCAGATCATTAAAACGCTGCAAACGTCCTGCGATATTATCCTCGTCCATATCGGTCCTGATCAGGACCGCAATGCCTGTTGGGTGCTCAAACCTTTTTTCATGCCGGTACAGGCAGGTCTCGCCTCCCATCTCAAAGGTGTTCTCGCCACTGCCAAGGACAATAGACCTTATGGGCGGAGCAGATGCCTCTCCCACCTTTTCTTTTACATCATCAGAGATATAAGGGCATGCGCTTATATCTACCTGACCAGCCGCCACCTTCATGGCAAAGGCCAGGCAGGTGGGTACACCGCACTCCCCGCAGTTCGTCTTGGGGAGCATCTTCAGGATCTCTATACCGCTGAATGCCATGGGTTATCCTTCTCCTTACATCACTTTTTCCATACTCAGCGCCGGATGCCCCTTCTCCTTAATATATCGAAGCACTTCGTCTTCCGTGATACCTACTTCGTCATCCGCTATCATTTCAAAAAGATCAGGTGTATTTTCTTCTTCAGCCCTCTTCTGAAGGCGATCCCTGATTTCCTCTTTTAATATCTTAGGCATCCACACCACACGCTTGAGCCCGCCTTCGGCCTTCATAAATTTTCGACTGCAGATATAATGCTTGGAAACACCGAGAAAGCCTGGAGTCACCTGACCCCCGCCAACCATTCCGGCCAGGGTGGTAAACTTCATTCCGGCCGGGGTCATTCCCATGTAGTCCCTGTTAACAATCATTATGCCGTTACATATGGGAAGCAGAGTGGCAATACATTCAAAGCAGCCGCAGGCGGTCATGGGATCTACCATAAGGCTGTAGGCACTGACACGCTCGACTTTTCCCCTGGACGCCTTGTTAACAAAATCATTTATACCTTTCCACTGTCCGAGATCGGCATCGATAAGTTCTCCCTTTACCATGGGCTGGTTGGGACCCGTGGGATTGATTTCAAAGGAGGCCTTGCCGTCCAGCCAGTTATATGCACCGCACATACCCACCCGCTCAGGGGTAATCACACACACGTGGCTGGGGGCAAAGGACTGGCACAGGGTACAGGAATAAAAAATCTCTTCGCTTTCGTCCGTCATGGTGCCCAGACGTTCATCCCTGGCGGCATAGAGGGCCTTCGCCATGTCAATCACTTCCTTTACCCGGGCCTCCTCTGTATAGATCTTTACCTGTATCTTGTCCACAATGGCACCAAAGTCCTGATGGAGCTTTCCGTGGATAATGCGCCCGATATGTTCGAATCTGAAGCCCTTTTCTACAGCCGACTTACCGGCCCTGAACCACATTATGTTCCGCTGTCCGATGTGCATGACTCCCTGGGCATAGTTGATCAGGTGGTGAAACTGCCGCTCAAGGATAGGTTCGAAGTCAGACTGCATCTGCCGACCCGCAACCTCGGCAAGTATGGCAAGCGGGAGCTTTGACCCCTTTTCTACGTCTGTTATTTCCGGCCCTTCCACGGTAACCAGCCCGTCCTGCACCGCATCCATCTCTCTTGAAACAAGGACCTCGACCCCAAGGCTTCTTCCGCCGCCGCACTCAATATACAGGTCGTCTTTCCTTACACGCTCTCCTTCAAACGCAGGTCCATAAGGCACTGGAATATCGATCTTGGAGACACTAACCTTGAGTCCCCTTACCTCTATTGCCTTCTGAACAATTTCATCGTGCGGGACCTGACTGACCACATGCTCGTAAGTGCATATACCCGTGGGAAGAATACTCGGTATATCCCAGTCGGATATGGTGGGAAAACCCCAATTTATGGCCCCGGCTGCATTGGCATACCACTCATCGGAGACCGGGCCAAATGCAATGACAAAGGCAAATGTCCGATCCTTGTTATAGATCAGATTGCCCTTGAAATCACCAGGCTTTATGCCTCCAAAGGCAAGGGCAACGCGGCAGGCAAAGCCCATGGCAAATACTGCAGAGGTATATGTGGGCCCAAAAGGCACAAGGCGCGTGGACCAGCCAATCTGCACGTTTTGTTTTGTCAGTTGATCCGGCATGGAGATACCGTCCGTCTGATCATGCATGAACACATAGAGATTCTTCTGCTGCAGTTCCAGGGCAATTTTTTCAGCCATCTCCGGATCCGAAGGGGTGCCGAGTATTGCTGCAAATCCCGGGGCGGTACCATCTACGAACTCTACGCCGCGTTTACGGAAAACCACATCATCCGCTGCCCCGAGCCATAGACAATCATCCGTTGGATCCTCGGTCTCTGAATAAAAGCCCGGTTTCTCAACGTATCTCACAGCCTCGTGCATTTCTTCGGCAAAAAAGGTAGCCATACCGGCATCCAGGGCCGGCGCCAGATAAGGCAGCCATACATGGTCACTAACCGTTGCGGGAAGCAATTTTCGACATTCCTGAAAGATTTCCTTCATGTCTGCCAGTTTTTCTACAGGGGCACCCAGAATGCTGTAAATTACAGGCAGGTAGTAACCGGTATTGGGAAAGCCGACCTTTTGTTCAGGCCCAAATTGTTTCAGGACTTTTTCATATTTTTCTTCAGCTTTATCCACTATCTTGTGGGCCCCTCGAATAGCTGCTGAACAGATGATCTTCGACATTACAGTCCTCTCTATACCATTCCCTTTATTAATGCCTCTGTCAGGGCTATTGCCTTAGGGTGCATCATTACCATGAGTTCGCCCCCGGCAAGCAGCAAGGTTGAGGCGGTTATGGCCTCCATTAACACTCCACGCCGCTCTTGATCTCCCATATGGGCATCACTTGGTAAACGGCATTCCTTGGTCTTCCAGACCTCCCTTCCCAGATTGCATATAAAAGGTACCTGGAGTTTCTCATCCTGCTGAGTCAAGGCTGCCAGCCTTATGCGTTCCATGACTGAGTATGAGTATTCAATACCGTAACCTATCGCCCCTATAGAGGGATCCATCAAGATCTGATCCAGGGACAATCCAAGGTTCTCCAACAGAATATTCAGCTGCTTCGCAAGATTTACGTCAATGGGCGAAGATGCCACAACCGGAAGATGAAAGGCCATGGCGGTGGCCCCCAGAGAACGATAATTCGCATCACTGAGCGGGCCCATGCACACCTTGCGATTGCCGACAAGGCCGGTCACTTCTCTCAAGGTCTCGGTATCTTTTTCAGCATTTCCACAGCCCCAGAGGATCAAAGGCACATCTATTCCTTCTATAACTGACCGGGCCTTCCCGGCCGCCTCGCTTGAGGGCCGGTTCATGCCATTTGGATCAGTACTGACGAGAGAGAGACAGATGGCCTTTGCACCATAATGGTCTATGCATTTCCTGGCCCATGCTACGGGATCGGAAAATACATCCGAATAATATCTGCTTAATACATCAGGCCAGTCTTCCGGCTCTGAGTCAAGGATTCCAAATGCTACCTGAGGCGCACGGGGCATGTCTCCCTCAAATACATGAAACGGTAAAGTAGATGCCCCGCCAAGGGTAACAGCCTTTTCACCCTCACCCAGGCATACCTCCCGAATGGCCCCTGTGCAGGATTCTGTAAAAAGGTTCTCCTGTATGGAATCTGCCCTTTCAAAAAGTGTTCTGGTCTCTTTCGGCAGCTCGGGAACAGAGATACCCTCTGTTACGGTCGGTGCAACTGTGACAGGGGGCCCTTTTTTTGCTTCTGTCTTTACCCCCTCAGGCACCTTAGCAATTTCGGGTCCAGGAGCAGAAGGCACTTCTGCCCTTTCCGGCACCTCAGGCTCGGCAGGAGCCGGCACAGGCGCTGCTTCTCCAGAATCTGCCTTAAGAAGACCGGTCTTTGCCCTTTTATCGTCCGGCTGCAGCTCAAGGGCCAGCTTGAAGGCATTCAAGGCCTTGTCTACCTCACCTTTGTGCAGATGGACATTGCCTGTGGCCACAAGGCGTATCACCCATTTCCGCTGCCAATCTTCAGGACTCAGTCCCTCGGGACATGGCGGGATTCCTTCAGGAACTACGGGCCCTGCCGCCTCTTCCGACGGTTCAGCGATCTCAAACGCCTCTTTGGCCTTTTTCAGTCCTTCCCTGGCCTTTTTATCCTCAGGCTCAATTGCCAGAGCCCTTTCAAAGGCGTCGATTGCTCCGGCTGCATCATTTTTATGCAGTAACACGTTGCCTTTCGCTGCAAGGCTGACTACCTCCCTGTGCCTGGACTCTGCCTCCGGTTTTTCCAGCCTTTCCCCTGGGGCAGGGGACCCATCAAAAGGCGCTGTTACCCGTTCGTCAGCACCTGAACTCAAGAGGGATTCCGCCTCGAAGAGTCGCTTCAGGGCCTCAAGCTGATCCTCATTTATGCCCAGGCCTTTGCGCAGGGCCTCAAGCCCCGATCTGAGGGATATTAACGCTCTACTGTCATGGCTTGGAAGCGCTTTGCCTGCATCATCTGAGGCCGACCTCCTTACAGTCCGGACATGTCCCTGACCGGCCCTGTTCTTTGCGAGTTCCCTGGTAAGCCGCCCTATTTCGGTTTCTTTTCGGACGGCAATCGCCTTTGCCTCCTCTACCCGTCTCTTAAGATTCGAGACCTCTGAGGTTATTTTCCCCTTCTCCTTTAAGACAAGATCTCTTGATGCCTGAGCCTCTGCCTTGGCCTGTTCGAGCGCCTTCTCTGCCTCTGCCTTTGCGTCTTCCCTTGCCTTGGATACTATCAGATCTATGGCCTCGGAACTCCTCAGCCTTGGTTCAAATGTCTTCAGCATCGGTCTTGGAGAAAGTCCTGCGAGGGAGACTATCTCAGGGACCGCCTGTTCCCACTCAATGGCCATAATGTGGACCCCGGCTACGCCCGGTATTTCACGGACCTGCTTTATGATGTCTACGCAGATACTGATACCTTCTTCCTTCGCGTCCTTTGCCCCCTTCAGACGTTCAATAACCTCATCCGTGACATCAAGGCCGGGCACGAATTTCTTCATATACCGCGCCATGCCGACCGACTTGGGGGGCGTTACCCCTGCAAGGATATAGACTTTTTCATTTAGACCAAGGTCTCGAACGATCTCCATGAATCTGGCAAACTTTTCCACATTGTAAATAATCTGGGTCTGTATGAAACTTGCACCGGCCTTTACCTTCTTGGCCACTCTTATGGGTCGGTACTTAAATGGGTCGGCAAATGGATTTGCCGCCGCACCGAGAAAAAACCTTGGTTCATGAGACTTGATCTCATCACCGCACTGGAATTTTTTGTCATCCCGCATGGCTTTGACCATATCCAGGAGCTGTATGGAGTCCATGTCAAAGACGCCCTTTGCCTGCGGATGATTTCCGAACTTCTGGTGATCCCCGGTAAGGCACAGGAGATTTTTTATACCCAGTGCCGAAGCCCCCAGGATATCTGATTGTATGCCGATGCGGTTTCTGTCCCTGCATGTCATCTGCATTACAGGCTCCACGCCTTCCGCTAATACAATGAGTCCTGCAGCCAGACTGGACATCCTTACGATAGCTGTCTGACAGTCTGTTATATTAACGGCATCTACATGACCCCTGAGAATACGGGCCTTGTCACGTACTGCATCAAAATTGCCGTTTTGGGGCGGGCCGAGCTCTCCGGTCACTGCGAACTCACCTGAAATTAAAACCTGTTCTAGATT
>Ga0180433_10009040_pt1 | contig 12271 bp, 9 predicted proteins | sample SS_ome_8_FD_132980 | JGI IMG/M metagenome (GOLD analysis project Ga0180433, IMG submission 132980) | Hypersaline lake sediment archaeal communities from the Salton Sea, California, USA - SS_1_D_1 metaG | ecosystem: Environmental > Aquatic > Non-marine Saline and Alkaline > Hypersaline > Sediment... | reverse complement strand
TTTCAAAAAAATTTAAAAATTCAGTTTTATAGTTTATTAATAATTAAATTTAAAAAACAACTCGATAAAAACAAATTCTAAAAAAAAAAAATATAAGAAGAGGAAAAAAAAAATGGCAAAAAAAGCTAAATCTGAACCTTTATTCGTTAAATCTAAAGTGAGAGAATTTATAAAAGGGAAGGGATGTAACACATCAAGCGCTATTCTTGATGGAGACGGATTGAACGACATCATTATTGACATACTTGATAAGGCAATTGCTAGGACCAAAGCCAACAATAGGAAAACCGTATCCGAAAGAGATATCTAGAGGATCTTATCTTTATCTTATTTTTTTTAACTTTTTCTTTTTAAACTAACAAAATAATAATGTAATTACTCGCTAATTAAAATCAGAGAAAATAACCAGTCACGTAATTATTAAAGCGCTAATTGGAAAATATATAATAATTGCGAGAATTGCTGCCATTGGGAATGTTAAAAACCATATTAATACAATCCTAATGTTACCTTTATTTTTGGGAGCGTGTTGAGCCTTTCCTAAACCTATTAAAGATGCGACAAGCATGTGCGAGCCAGATAAAGGAATACCAAAGAGAGTTCCAAAGAATAGAACTATTGCTGTTGGTATTTGAGCACAAAATGCCGTTGATGGTCTAAGCTCAGTGATAGTACCAACATTTTTAATGAGTGTTCTTGCTAGTATTACTATCCCGGCAGCAAAACTCACTCCAGTAAATACTAATAAAACACCTATTTCAATAGTACCTTCTGTAGCTCCTACTACTATTCCTACAGAATTGGAAACATCATTCCCACTTCTAGAAAATGCGGTCCAGCATATTACAGCTAGTAGGATTAGCGCAAATACTTTTTCTGCTCTTTCAAATTGTTGGAATCCGTTAAGCTTGTTAATAACATACTTATGTAAGAGTTTATATGTTATAAAAGTAATAACATAGCCAATTATAGGACTTAGTACCCACCAAACGCTTAACTCAAATAATTTTGACCAACCAATACCTCCAGCACCTCCTAATAATAATCCCACCCCCAAAATGCTTCCTATTGTAGCATGAGTGGTTGAGATAGGTAATCCTAATACAGAAGAAACAATCAGCCAAATTATGGTTGAAAGCAATACTGTTATAGTAATTGCATCAGTTAAACTCATACTAAGAACTCCTTTACCAACTGTTTTACTTACTGCTTCTCCTAATAAAACTGCCCCAGTTATCGCAAAGATCGTTGCTAAAATCAAGATCTGTTTCATTGTAAGCGTCTTAGAACCGTAAGTAACAGCAAACGTTTCGTCATTTGCTCCTATTGCAAAAGCGATTATAATTGAAATTACAATGAAAGCAATTATTATGGGAGTGATGGCACTCATTATTTAGTTCTCCTATCTTTAATTATTTTGATGGATACTTTATGATTAATCCTCGCAAGTAATCTGAAATATCTTCTGCCGCATCTACAACATCATAAGTATATGCAATCAGTTTGGATGTAAGATATATCTGCAGCATGTTATCTTTTTTCTTATAAAGTTTATCGAACATCCTATATTTCAATTTTTTTGCGTTTCTTCTATCCGATTCGATTTCAAATGTTTTTTGGAACGCTCCGTCGAAATTTGTCTCCATTAAAGTGACACAGTCAATTAAATCTTTAATGCATTCATAATATAGCTCGTTAAATTCCGTTAATTGTTCTTTAATATCATCATAGATACTAAAAGGAAAAGCTCTAATAAAACGGGCAACTAACTCGTTTTTTCCCGTCATTTTATCTACCATTGTGATTATTTTATAACGATCTTCTACGAGAAAAGGAAGCGCTTTTTTATCCTTGAAAAGAATTTTAATATATTCTTCTTTTAACTTATCGCATTCTTTTTCACATAGTATCACTCCTTTTAATTCTTCTTTGTCAATCTTACCTTCAATTAAATCTGAAATTCGATTATGAAGAATATTAGTTGCTTCTAAAGTCTTGGCAAGAAATTTCTTATTGATTTCGTCTAAAGGATTTGCTTTTTCTTTAATTAATTTCATTTTTCCCACGTTTTAACAATTAAAAATTATATATATAATGTTATTTAATAAAGAATAACTATTATTTGAATCTTCTTTTTACTTCATTAATGATTATTGATTTCTTAAGGTGAACATTATGGATTTTAGAGAACGATTTTTGACAGCATTTAATCACGAAGAACCAGATAGAGTACCCATAATGGGACTTATTATTGATCCAACAACGAGCAACTTGATTTTAGATAAAAAACCACAGGATCTTGCTAAGCTTTTAAGAAAACCTATTTTAAAAGGGATAGTAAAAACTGCTATGAATAAAAGTAGCGTTTGGTACAATTTTTTTCTGAAACAAATAAGAGATTGTTTGGATAGTTCGATAAAATTGGGATTTGACGCAAATTGGGCGATCTATACCAAAATGATGGTTCAAAAGGATCCTAGTACCAAATTAGGCATGGTATTTCATGATCTAAATGGACGGGTCTGGGATATTGGAACTGATAAATTTGGTAATCCCTTAATAGGATATACTCGTGGTCTTTTAAAAACAGAAGAAGAGTGGGATGATTGGATTAACCAAAAAGAACCATTATTTGAAAAGTTTTTGAAAAACATGGAGAACTTCTATAAAACGATCGTTGATGAATATAGCAGTAAAATCTATCCCATCTGCTATCCTGGCAGCGGACCGTTTGAGAATAGCTGGCAACCAATGGGCTTTTCTACATTTGCGAAATATACGATAAAAAAACCTAAGTTTATCAAAAAAGTGATTGATTTTTATGGAGACTTCTATATCAAGTGTTTTGAGGCAATCTGTAAATCGAAGGTTGAGATAGTACTTGGTGGGGATGATTTAGGATTTAAAACAGGGCCGTTAATGAATCCTGAGAGATTTGATAAACTCTTTGGAGAAATATATACAAGATTAGCTGAATTCCTTCATAGCAAAGGTAAGAAGCTAGTTTGGCATACTTGTGGCCAGATCTATGAATTTTTACCTTATTTCGTTAAATGGGGCTTTGATGGAATAATAACAATGGAACCTACAGCGGGGATGGATGTAGGAAAGGTAAGAGAGATAGTAGGTCATGATTTAGTTCTTATAGGAAACCTTGATGTGTCTCAATTGTTAGTAAACGGTACTAAAGAGGAAATTCGAAACGAAGTAAAAAGTTGTATCAAAAAGGCGGCAAAAGGTGGTGGTTATGTCCTTTCAGCATGTCATTCTCATCCCGATGTTGATCCCGAGAGGTTAAAATGGATGGTTGAGGCTGGTCGTGAATTTGGAGAATATCCTATAAATATTTAAGTTAGGTCAAAATCTTTTATTAATTCTTTCTTTTTAACTTCCTTTCCTTCTTTATATTTCTTCTTTTTCTTTTTATATTTCACTTGTTTTACTTGATAGTCGATTTTTTTTGAGAATGATTTCTTTTTCTTCTTTTTAGCTTTTTTAAGTTCCTTCTTCGCTTTTTTGTATTCTTTCTTTTTCCCTTCGTAATCCTTGTATTTATTTTTTATCTCCTGCCTTAAATCTTTTGTAATTTCAGGAATTCCTAAAGCCGTTAATTGTCTTTTAAACTTTTCAATAGATTCAAATTTAATTACATAAATACCGTATTCTCTCGCTGTTATAAGATTTCTGAGTTTATCGTCAATAAATATACATTCTTTAGGTTTTGAATCTAACTTCTTCATCACATACTTGTATTTTTTAACATCAGGCTTAATTATACCGATTTCGTTCGATAAAAAGACATTATCAAACAATTTAAAAAATCCCCTTAACTCATTGCTTTTTGCGTGAATATCGTAAGTGTTGGACACTAAACTAACAACATATCCTGCTTTATGCAATCTGGTGACTATTTCTTCCATTTCTGAGGATAAATGGATGAAACGAGAATATAATTCAAACCATAATTCTAAATAATAATCAATATTAACTTTTTTAGAAGGTAATGCTCCCTCCTTCTCTTTTTCTTGACAAGAATAATAATACTCCTCGCAAATATAATCTAGAAATTCTCTAGCTGTTATTCGACCAGAGCTTAATCGCCTTCGAGTTTTCTTAAAGCTAGGCTCTTCCTCTATACATGCATTAATTTTCAAATCTTGTTTCATACAATCTAGAAAATTTTTAAATGCAAAAGATTTTCCAGCCATTACACCGCCAAAATCAAACAAAAAATGTTTTATTTTGTACAACTTTACCTTTTGAGAGCCAAATATTTCTGTTATGGTTTTTTCAGGAGGTATATTTTCAGCTTCTATATCATTCATAATGTGAAGAAATATCTCTTGTTTACAAAAAAATGATAATATATAAATAAATAACTTTGCATATATCAATTTAAACCTAATAATTCTTTTAGATCTTCGGGTTCACTTCCTTCGTCTACAGAAGTAATGGTATAAGTAATTCCATGTCTATCTCTTATTTTGGAAGCTATTTGAGTCGATAAAAATTTCATTTTTATGTTTACACTGGATCCTTCCCATACCCATACTCGAGAATTGCCAGGATCAACGATAAAAATGATTTCATTTGATTTAAAAACATCCTTGATAGAAATATCTTCATTTACATCTAATTCTTCGTAAGTTTCCTCTTGAACATTAAGTTTAAACATAATAGTTCTAACACTTTCCATGTTTAATCATGAAACTTTCTTTATTGGCAAAAATATGAATTTCTAATATATAGGTTTTTTTTACTCCCCTATAAAATTTATTATTTTAAAAAAATTAGCTAATATAATACAAAATAAATCAATAATAAAAAAAGTGATTAACATTCTATTAAATCCGAAATTGAACAATCGCGTGTATCAAGACGATGAAACCAGAGAATTATTAGAAAAAACTATTAAATTCTTTGAAAATAAGGGTAAAGTGAAATGTAAAGAAGATTTCCATGAACGAGCATGGTATAGAGACTTTCTCGACTTTCAAAAAGAGAACCAGCTTTTTTATAAATTTCTCACTCCTCCCGAATATGGAGAAGAGGGATGTCGCTGGGATACTTATAGGAATTGCCAATTAAACGAGATTCTTGGCTTTTATGGACTTGGTTATTGGTATACTTGGCAAGTATCTATACTTGGACTAGGACCTATATGGCAAAGTAAAAATGAAAAAGTAAAGAAAGAGACTGCCAGGTTCCTCAAGGAGGGAGAGATCTTTGGATTTGGACTTTCCGAGAAAGAGCATGGTGCGGATATTTATTCTACAAGCATGAAACTCATCCCTCAAGCTGATGGAACATATAAAGGCAGAGGTGAAAAATATTATATAGGCAATGGAAATGAAGGCGCTTTCCTCTCGACATTCGCAAGAATTACTGATAATGATGGTAATATCGAGGAAGTAAAGGATAAGAGCAATTATACTTTCTTTGTGGTAAATTCTCAACATGAAAACTATGAATGCATAAAAAATATTTGTGCAACTCAAAACTATGTTTCGAATTATGCTCTTAACGATTATCCCATTACTGAGGATGATATTCTTTCGAAAGGGCAGGCAGCATGGGATGCGTGTTTAAATACAATAAATATTGGAAAATTTAACCTCGGATGGGCCTCGATAGGAATTTGTACTCATGCCTTATATGAGTCCCTCAATCATGCTGCGCATCGAAATCTTTTTGACCATTATGTTACTGACTTCACTCATATTAAACAGTTATTCATGGATTCTTATATTCGACTTTTATCAATGAAGCTTTTTGGTTTGAGAGGTATAGATTACATGCGTTCAGCATCTAAAGACGATCGACGATATCTTCTCTACAATCCAATGGTAAAAATGAAGGTTACCACTGAAGGTGAAAAAATGATGGAGCAACTCTTTGACATCATTGCTGCTAAAGGTTTCGAAAGTGACACGTATTTCGAAGAAGCTATCCAAGCAATTAAAGCGTTGCCTAAACTCGAAGGAACTGTTCATGTGAATATGGCGCTCGTGATAAAGTTCATGCCAAATTTCTTTGGAATGATGGCTCCATATAAGGAATTTGAAGAAATTCCAAAAAGAGATGATATAGCAAACGACGACTTCATGTTTGATCAAGGAGAAACAAGAGGGTTGAGCAAGATTCAATTTGACGACTTCAGTAAAGCTTACGAGCTATATGACACTCCTAATGTAAACATTTTTAAGCAGCAAATAGAGGCAATGAGAGAGTTCATGACGAAAGCAACGCCAAATATGAAACAAGCTGATGATTTTGACTTCTTATTAAAAAGTGGAGAAATCTTTGCAAATGTCGTCTATGGAAAATTGATACTTGAAAATGCTAAGAAATATGATATTGAAGACGATCTTATTGATCAAATCTTTGATGTTATTATCAGAGATTTTTCTCAATCTTCTTTAGGTTTGTTTGCAAGTCCTACGGCTTCAAAAAAGCAAGAAGAATATTTCATGAAAATGATAATGAAGCCAGTAAAAGACAAGAAACGTTTCAATAGAGTTTTGGAAAAGTATGTCTATGCGTTAATAGACAAGTATGAAATGACTCCTTAAGATTGAATCATATTTTTTATTTTTTTTTAATTTATCTTTTAAACAATCGATTGATTTCGCTAGTTAATTTATCGTAAAAGGGAGCATTATCCATTTTGAATTTCATTATCCCTTGAACATCTTGTAAAATCATTTCGATTCCTGGCGAAAGCTCTGTTTCGCATAAATGTATTGAAATAGTTGGTTTTTTCTTCAACGATGCGTATTTAATCTCTTTCTTCGTGTTATCAGATTCATTAACGTGAGGTGAAATAAACGATAAGAAAAGCGAGCAGTTGATTATTTGTTCTCCGAGAACATCACCCCAATCGGTAGTGAGAGGGATACCTTCATCATACCAAAGGTTTATCCCGCTTTTATTCAATTTATTTATTATGGGATATACTTCTGCTTTGTCTTTATGAGTATAACTTACAAACAAAAATGGTTTTTTTCCTTGATAAGCTTTAAAAGGAGGTTCAATTGCGATTTCAGTCATTGTTTCTTTCAAATCTTTCTTTAAATATGCTTCAAGGGAAGATACTTCTGTAGGTAGAGAAGGATCTTCTAAAGCCTTAAATTTTCTTAAGATCTTTTTTATCAAATCTTGCCGTTCCATGATTTTATCTATTACACCAAAGGAATCAATGACAATATATTCAGGTGTTCCTTCTTTTGTTTTAATCTTAACGTGTTTCAACATTATCTCTACAACTTTATTAGCGATCCATGTCTCGACATCGTCATCTTCTTTAGATAGGTCTTTCGTTTTTTTTCCGGCAAAATCCCCTGTCCATTCATATGTTACGAAATCGCCATTCACATAGATTTTATAACCATTTGAAAGCATTATTGCTGGCTCTTCTTTAAATAGTGATTGGGTTGCAATCAAGTCCAACCTCTTTTGAATAGATGCAAACCATTTTTTATCAACTTTAAAAGGTATTTTTGCTAAAGAAATTATTTTTTTGCTAATCAACATCAAGAATATGGCCGTTTGATGCATGCATATTCCTCCAAATTGAGCAAATCTACAATCGCAAGTTCTCTGAATTGAATCCCTTAATACTTCTACGGAAGTCTTGTGAACGCCATATTTTCCTTTAAACCAGATTTTATATCCATTTCCCCCAGGAATAAGACTTGCTTGCTGTACTTTTTCTACTTTATGCTCTCCACTAATTAAATCTAAAGCATTTTCTATTTTCTTCCTTGTAATCTCTGGTTCAAACTTCTTATAAGTTTCTCTCTTTTCTTTATGATCAAGAGCAGATGCTACAAATTCGATCAATTGTTCTTTCTTAAGAGCAGAAAATCCTTTTAATCTTTCGCTCTTAGGACCATTAGTGACATACTTTTCGTTATATTGATCAATTAAATCCTTTATTTGAGCAACTGTCATTGATTGTAAGAGTAGCTTAAATTGAGAAGAGTCGATCTTTCGAGTATCTACTTTTTTTTTTGCCATTATCATTCAGTTGAATTTCTTTTTTAATAATTAAATTAATCCTAGTTAAATATATTAACGCAATCTATTGAGTAGTAAGAAGTAGAATATAAAAAAGACAAAAGTGTATAAAGCAAAAAATATTATATACTCTATTCTCAAAAAATTTTTGATTTTCCGTGTTCATCCCTACCAATTTTTATCCGGTTGGGAAATTGTTCTGCCACATCTTCTAAATGAGTAATAAGGATAATTTTTTTAAACATTGATTTCAATTCGAAGATTTTATCAATAAATCTTCTTCGCGAGATTTCATCATCTAGAGTCCCCAAATCTCCTTCGTCAATAAAAAGGGTATTTGATTTCCTAAAGATCGCCCCTGCTGTATCTGGAATCTCAGCAATACGTTCCATTATAGCAAATCTAATTGCTGCGTTAATCTGAGTTTTTTCACCTCCAGAATAACTGCTTGCCCCTCTTTCCTGCTCACCATCAAACACAAAGATGTCAAATCCAACCCTAATGCCCTCTAGAGGTCTAAAAATAATTTGATTTAACCTTCCATCTGTTAGATCGCTTAAAATTTTGCTTGCTTTAATTGTTATAGCAGGTAGAATCTTTTCAATAGCGAATTTAGGGACTCCATTTAGGTGAAAGATATTCTTTTGTAACATCTCATGGATTTCAATCTGCTCTTTAATAAGCTTTAATTTGATCTCATTGTTCTGAGATTTTTCTTTAATTTTCTTAATTTTATCAATGCTTTCTTTAACTTTTTTAATCTCTGTAGCTTTTACAGCAATATTTTTCTCATGAGCCTTCTGTGTTTCCTCGGTTTGCTCTAATAATAAGGAATTTTCATTATATCGGTTATAGAAAGGTTCAAGCTCTCTTTGTTTTGCTTTATTCTCGAGTATTTTTTCCTTAAATTCCTTTATATCAGTTTTTAACTTTGTAAGTAGAGTAGAATAATCTTGAGTATGTTTCATTTTTTTTTCTATTTTTTCTTTTTCTGCTTCTTTCTTTTTTAATAAAAGAGAATCTTTCTTATATACTGAAAGAAGTGAACTAAAATCTTTAACTAAATCTTTTTCAATAAGTAAATCATTGAATTTCTTGATATTTTGGCCATATTTCTTAACTTTTTCAAGTTTGTTTTCCCTTACTTCTTTAAGTTTTTCTTCTAATCGTTTTTTCTCTGTTTTTAATTCTTCTACAAGAAACACATCTTTAGTTATAGACTTCTGTAAAGGAGCATTCGCTTTTAATTCGACTTTAGTGGTATCTTGAAGATTTTTAAACTCCTTAATTCTTTTTTCATCATTATATTCAATCGCCATTGGAAGTTCGACTTTTTGTAGTCTATTAAGTCTTTCTGATAATCTTCCATTGGTTTTTAAAATATTAAATGCCCTTTCTTTGGTGATATCAGTATTAATAATTGAAATTCGCTCACTTATTTCCTTAATTTGAATCTGAATGTCATTGATTTGTTTATTAAATTCATTTTCAATATTGTCTTTTAATTCTGTATTTTTCTCAATATTTGATTCAATCCTTTCTTTTTCATTAATATTTTTATCAAGTTCCTCTTTTCTAAGTTCCAATTTTTTTCTTTGATCCTTTAAAACCTCAAATTTTTTCAGCTTTTCCTGGATTTCCTGATATTTAGTCTGATTATTATTTGCTTCTTGAAATTGTAATTGAGCAGAAGCATTATTTTCTTCTAATTGTTTTATTAGAACTTCTATATTTGTGGATTCATTATAAGAAGGACTTAATTCCTTCATTACCCTTTCTATCTTAATGATATTTTTCTCTACCAGTTCTTTATCCGTTTTTAACTTTTTATACTCTTTATTTAAAACATTAAATTCTTTTTCCAACTCAGGAAGCTCTTCAAGTAATTGCGAGTATCCCCTTATTTCTCCTTCTAATTTATTTTTTTTCTCATCATACTCTTTAATCAGAGATTTTGCAATTGTCTCTGCGATTTGGAATATTTTAAGTTTAAAGAGTTTTGAGAGTCTATTTTGTCTCTCAGCAGAAGTTAAGTCTGAAAAGATTTGTAGTTCTTGTTGGCGAATAAAAAAAGACGATATAAAACCATCATAATCATAACCAATAATATCTTGGATTTTTTGTTCCTTCTCTGGAATTGACAATCCTTGATATAATGGTTTTCCATCTAATTTTAATGTTAATTTAGGAGATCTTGTATGTCTTTTAATCGTTAATAATTTGTCCCCTATAGCTAAATCGAGAATTACATGACCATTTTGATATAAAATCTGATCTATATTTAATCCTACATCCTTGCGCGTACTTCTTTTAAACAATGCAAAGGTAATAGCATCAAGAATGGAAGACTTACCCGAACCTGTTGATCCTTTAATCACATATGAATCTTGGTCAAAAATAATTTTATTTGGACCTTTTCCATAATTATTAAAATTTTTAATATCAATAGATTCTATTGAGAGTGGTCCACTTGTTGTGAGATCTATTGCTTTAAATTCTTTTTTAAGTATTTCTGTGCCAATATTTCTTAATTTTAAATAATTTGGATAAGTGGAATACTTTTGCTCAATAAAATTATAGAATAAACTTAATGGATCTAAATTTAATTCCCTTAAATGTTGAATATCTTCACCCTCACTTTCAGAATAATGAATATCCGTGTAGAATGTATCTGAGAAATAATTATTTAATTCACTTTTATTAATTTTTATTTCTTTTCCTTTCGGATAACTAACTTTTACCTTACATATAGACTCTTTAATTTGATTTTTCGGAAGTAACTTGTCTATGATGTATTCGGTATAATTCTTGGAATCGTTTGGGATTTCAAATTCAAATTTAAATAGGGTTCTACACTCTAACTTGCGAAATTCTAAGTGGTCTTCTTCTACATCATAAACGCAATAATATTTTTCAGAATCTCGCTCCCCCATATCAAGTCTTTCTACTGATCCCGGATATATAATCCTATTGTCTTTCCAGAGCTCTTGTCTTAAATGAATATGTCCAAAAATAACTAAATCAAACAATTCTTTTTGGACCATTTCTTTATTAAATTTAAAATCTCCATATATTTTATATGGAGTACTCGTTTCACGGATTTTAGCCCCTTCTAAATAATAATGTCCTAATAAAATTCGCTTACTGCAATGTTTTAACTTTGATTCATAATAACCTTTTATATAGTTTTTAATTATACGCTGTGCGATTATATTATTATGTTCTTCTTGATTAATTGGCATTCCTCGGTCTCTAGCCATCTCAACAAGCACATCGTAGTGAACATACGGCATTAATAGTAACCCTATTTTAGAATCTTTAAGAATTAATGGTTTAAAAGAGGTATAAACATCTACATTTGGAAAATTTGAAAGCTCTAAAATGTCTGCTCCTCGTTTGAGATTTCTAGGTGAATCATGATTACCCCCAATAATGATGGTATTAATTTGATTCTCATATAATGGAATAAAAATTCTATCCCTAACGATTTTTCTAATAGTTGGAGAAATTAGGCGTCTATCATATAAATCTCCTAAAAATATGACATAATCTGCTTTTTCCTTAATGGCTGTTTTAATAATAACTTCACAATTGCTAATAATATCGAGATTCCTTTTTGAAATATTTAACTCATAGTCTTTAAGATATGAATAAGCTTTTCCGAAATGAGTATCTCCAATGAAAAATATTTTTGTCATAGTATTACCACCTTATATTTCATTATTTTCGATATTAATAAAAGAAAATTACTCATCAGGAAAGATTTTTGTCATATCAGTATCATCTATTTTTTTAAGCGTTTCTGAAAGTAATTCCTTTGAATTTAATTTTGTTCTTACGAGGCTTTCATCATTATAGTTTAAAACATCCATAATAGTAGGTACAGCTATGGCATCTCCAAACACGAAGCACTGCCTTTTAAGTAGGCCGGAAATGATCCCACGATATGTTTTTGAGTTTTGTAATGTCTTGACTACTTGATCAATATCTTTATCGTTATTCATGCTCATTATAAAACTATTAGCAATCTGGGAAAATACTTCATCATCAATTTGAGACGGTCTTTGATCTACAAAAGCCAAGGTTAATTGGAATTTTCGCATTTCCCGTGCAATTCGATCGAAAATTGTGTGCCGTATTAGATTTGGTTTTAAAAACTTATGTGCTTCTTCTACGACTACAACCAATGGAGGTAATTGACTTTCATCTTCTTTTTGAGAATATTTATTATATAATCTTCGAGTTATCATGT
>Ga0180433_10009039_pt1 | contig 12272 bp, 10 predicted proteins | sample SS_ome_8_FD_132980 | JGI IMG/M metagenome (GOLD analysis project Ga0180433, IMG submission 132980) | Hypersaline lake sediment archaeal communities from the Salton Sea, California, USA - SS_1_D_1 metaG | ecosystem: Environmental > Aquatic > Non-marine Saline and Alkaline > Hypersaline >... | reverse complement strand
CTTTGTAGATCGGTCGTATTAACGGGATTTTTGCAATTAAATCTTCAATCAAATGTACAATGCGCTTTAAAATAAATATTTTTAATATAGTTCCAAGAAAGAATATTGCGACGATAACAAGAATAACTTCTGCATAGGGAATTTTTGAGAGAAATGTGGGCTGAATTTTTCTGATTGGTTCCAACCAAGTAGTAATAAACTTGAAAAATATGTGAAAAATAACAATAGTAAAAGTAATTGGTAAAATGGTCAAAAGACCGTTAAGAAATAGTGACCATAAAAAGTAAAAAAAACGTACGAAAATATTTTTTCTTTTTTTTGTTTTGTTTTTATCTAAGTAATTTGACATATGGGGGTTTCCTCTCTTATTTATTTTAATTTTTTTTTAAAAATTTCTTTTTTTAGCGCTTTGGTTTAATTTAATTCTTTTTCAAGTTGTTTTGATATTTGCATGCAAATATTTTCTGCTACTTGAGAATCTTTTGCTTCAGCAGTTACTCGTAACAGATTTTCAGTGCCTGAATATCTTACAATTAATCGCCCGGTTTTAAGCATATTGCTATGTTTGATAATAATCTCTGAGCAGGGTGCACAAGAGAGATCTTTTTTTGTTTTTACTGGTATATTAATTTTTACTTGAGGACATTTTTTAAATGTTTCACAAGCGCTATTATCAGTGTGTTTTATTACTTGGCAAACGCGAAGTGCCGCAAATATGCCGTCACCTGAGTGTAAATAATCACCAAGAATAATATGTCCAGATTGCTCTGCACCAAGCAAAAGATTATGTTCTTTCATTTTACGAGAAATGTATTTGTCGCCGACGTCAGTACGAATAAGTTTTTTCCCTTGGCTTTCCAGATGTAATTCCAGGCCATAATTGCTCATAATAGTACCAACGATGCTTGTTTGATTTTTATATTCAGGATGTTCTGAGAGTAAGCATGCTATATCGTCACCATCTTTTATTTCACCATGTTTGTTAACAACGGTTATTCTGTCACCGTCGCCGTCAAACGCAAATCCGATATCAGCTTTATGTTTTAAAACAGTTTTTTGTAGCCTTTCGGGGCGTGTTGAGCCACAGTTTTTATTTATGTTTATACCATTTGGTGTATGGTTTATAGTAATTATTTCAGCACCAAGGGTTTCAAATATTTTTGGTGCAACTTTAAAAGTTGCACCGTGAGCACAATCAAGAGCAACTTTTGTATTTTTTAGAAAGTCTTTTTCAAAATAGCTAGTAATGGTGTTTATATATTTTTTTTCTATTTCTTTAGTTATCATCTCCATTCCAGGATCGTTTTCAGAAAAATCACAGCAAGGTTCGTTATAAAATAGATTTGTAATTGTTTCTTCATCAGCTTTACTGATTTTTCCCGTTTTTTTATCAATTATTTTTATTCCGTTGTCCTGATATGGGTTATGGGATGCGGTAATCATAATACCAAAGTCAAATCGTTTGTCGTGTTGTACCATCCGTGTGATTGTAGGAGTGGGGGCAATATGTGCGTCATATATTTTTATGCCATCAAGTGAAAGTCCAAGGGAAAGAAAAATACAGATAATGTCAGAAGATTCACGAGTATCACATCCTATTAACACTGTTGGAGTATCGTGGTATTTTTTTTTGGCCCAAAGAGCAATAGCATTTCCCAAAAGTATGATATTAGACTCCTTTAGGGGAAACTCTCCATAAGTACATCGTATACCATCGGTACCAAAAAGTGTTTTATAGTTTTTTGTTTTATCCATAGTTTATGTCTTTCGCAATTTTTTTATATTTTTGTTTTCTTTAATAGTTAAAGCGATATTAACAGGATATTGTCGTACCAATTTTATTGTCTCAGGTAAAAGAAGCTGTGTTTCTTTTAGCTTTATTATGCGGTTTCCTAAATGTGCATCCTGCATATCTATATGAAATGCCAACGTTTCTTTATTTAGTGTATACAGATCTGCTCGTTTTGCCGACAATAGAATTTTTACTTTATCTACTGACTCTATTTGTAAATTTTCTGGCACGTTATAGAAGCAGATTGGTGTATCAAGCCAGATATTTGCAACATGCATTTGACTTAGTAGGTACCAAAAGGAGTATCCCAGTATGAGCGAAATTATTTTAATTTGAACGTTGTTTAAAAAAATTTTTTTGAGTATAGACTTCATGGATCAACTCCCCGTTTTCTAGTTTTTCAGAATCCCAAAATTTTGTAGAAGAATATTTTATTATTATTTTTAGCGCATTGTTTGAATCTATATTGTGAATAATTTTTCCATTAAAGATAATGTCAAAAGATCGTTTTGTTGGCGTTATGCGTAAAAAAAGGGTGTCTGTTTTTGAGCTCAATAACAATGCACTTTGTTCCCACGGGCTGATCTGCTGTTCTTTATATTCATCAAATGCCTGAAAGATTGCTTCTTTCCAGGTTGCGTTAATTCCCACTAATTGGCCCGATGTATTTATCCATATCATTTTTTGAGGATCGAAAGTACTACTATCTTGTAATATATGTATCAAACCTTGTTTGATATTTGCATTTAAAATAAGTGGTGAGTGGATAAAATCTTCTAGAGAGTCTGAGTTTTCTATAACACAGTGAATTGTTTTATTATTATTTATTGCAAATAAAAAGCTTCGTATAATATCATGCTGCCAGTTGGAAGATGCGTTTTTTGCTGGAGTTATATGCTTGAGCGCAACAAAGTTTCTTTGTAATGTTGTTTGATGGAGCACTATGAAAAGCATAATTGCAACAGGTGCAAATAAAAAAAGAAAATAATTAATAGTGGTTAGTTGGGCGTAAGTTGATATAAAAACAAGAAAACAGTATCCATAAAAGTAGGGTAACAGATTTTTCTGACGGTCTTTTTTGAGCCAGAGAGAAAAATAATAAATAATTAATGTGAAAAACAGAACTTCTAGTGCATTGCGCCAGTAAAAGAACGCATTATATCCCAAGAAATACTCTTGGAGGAATCTAAATAGCTCCATGTACATCTTCTCCTTTTTTTAATAATAACTGTTTTTTGATAGGGCTTTCTTTTATGGTAAAAAAGTTTTTGCGTTTCGTCTAATTTACATCATTTTTTTAAGTACCAAGGTTGCAAAAACAGCCGATCCTGCCAAAGTTAATCCTACGGCTGACCCAAGACAGAAATAGTACACTTTACCATTATTCTTTTGTTCTATTTGATTTGTGAGTGCATATTCACGATCATATTTACTATTCATTTCTGCTGGATCAAACTCTGATTTTCCTGCATCAAACTCAGTATCATATCCGGAGCTTGACCCTGCCCCTAACTCTGATTCTGGTGTCCAAAGTTTTGGAGTGCCATGATCTTCTTCAAATTGAGAATCTGATTCTAGGCAGGTGTCTTGAAGCATAAGATTAGAAACCATAGTGTTGGGATATTTTATCTTTCTGAGTGATACTATGAAATTGTGAAACTTTTTATTTTTAAAATTATAATATAAGATGGAGTTTCGCAATTCAGGATATTGTTCCAAAAGAAACTTTGAACGAGCCTTTGCTTTTTTTCTGTCACAAGTATCAAAATAGTGATACATAAATTCTATGATTGTCGTTTCAAGCCTGCTCCCCTGTATTGGTTTTTCTGCTAAGTTTGTGATTTCTTCAGGATTTTCTGTTGAGTTTACTATGCGTAGTATCCCTTCTTCTTTTTTAGCAATTCTGTAAGAGATGGGAACTTTTTCTGCGATAACAAGATCCCAATGTGTTTCTCTTTTATTTTCTACCGGTACTGTTCTTGAGCTTTTTTGTCTTTTATGAACGCCACCTACATAACCATAGTATCGTGTTGTTTTATATATAAAATCTTGTATGTTATTTCGTTTACGCATGTTGATTTTTTTGACCTGCATACAAAGCATGTAGGGACAAGAAATAAGCATAACAATTGAGCAAATTAATTTGCACATTTTCACTTCCATGATAAACCTCCAAAAAATAGGGCATTTATTTAAAATAAACAATCTTTACTATTATTAGTATACCAGAAAAACAGGGGTTTTTCAATAGGCATTTTAAGCTTTGTCAAGCCAAATATGTGAATAAAGTTATTATTTCAGAATATCATTTACCGTGCTAACAACAAATTTCAAATCATCCAAAAGTAGGCCTTCATGAGTAGGTAATGTAATTATTGAACCTGAAAGAACCTCTGAATTGGGACATTCAGAAACGAATGATTCAAATAAAGGCATTTTAAACAGTACCTTATAATTAAAGCGATATGTATCAGAAATGATTCCCAATTTACTTAATTTTTCTCCGATTTTAAAGGCAGAAAGGCTTGGGTGTAAAACATGAAAAACAATAGAGTAATAATTTGGCAAACCATTTTCTATAATCGGCAATTCTTTTAGGTATTCATTATTAAGATGTCTTTTATAATACTTAGCATTATTTTTTCTTTGATAAATTTTCCTCTCTAACTTATCAATTTGAGCAATTCCAATTCCTGCAGCAAAGGCATTAAGTCGATAATTCAATCCAAACAAATATCCATATTGATTTTCTAAACCCAAATCAATAAATTCTTTGCGAAGAGGTTTTCCAAAATTCCTAAGTTCTTTAATTCTTGTTGCCAAATATTTATTATCTGTGAGAACAAAACCTCCTTCTCCAGTTCCAATCATCTTTCTTTCTTGGGTGCTAAAAACACCTATATCACCAAACGAACCTTGAAAATTACCATTTAGCATGGTGCCATGACAATGAGAAGCATCTTCGATTAATGCAATATTATTTTTTTTGCAAAGTTCCTTGATTTTACTCATGTCATTGGGATAGCCCCACATTGGTACTGAAATAATAGCTTTTGTTTTTGCAGTTATTTTATTTTTAAGATCATCAATAGAAATATTAAACGAATATAACGACTCACAATCTACAAAAACAGGTATCGCTCCAATTGATAAAATAGGTAAAGGAGTCATTACTGGACCTAATGGAGTAGTTATAACTTCATCACCTCTCTCTACACCGACAGCTCTCAATGCTATCTCTATAGCACTTGTTCCACTCGTCACCCCTAACGCATACTTCACCTTAAAATAATCTGATAGTTTTTCTTCATACTCCAAAATAATATTTGATGTCCCTGAAAGCTGCTTCGACGCCAATACTTTTTGCAGATGACAAAGCTCATTATCATCAATATTGATATATTTGTTCTCTAATATTTTCATTTTTAGCTTCTGATATTTCTTCTAACAATGTTTCTTCCAATAACTTTTCTTCTATAATATTCAAAACCTGATAAACAGAAATTAAACTTTCCAAGTTAGATCCAAACTCTTTTTTATTTTTTATACAACTAAAAAATTCCTTAAATTGATGAAAGTAGCCAGTACGTGAATATCCATTTGACAGGGGACTTGGATTCCAAACATCCTTCCATCTTTTAGTTTCCTCGATAAGATTTGTAGCTTTATTTCTATCAAATATTTCAAGTTCCCATAGGGAATTGATCCTAATAACTATTGATTTATCTGTGATAAATTCTAATCGCCATATGAAATGTGGAGACATGTTTCCGGTAGTAAGGTTCGCAATAACTCTTTTGCCATCTGTATTTTCCAAAAGAAAATTACCACTAACAAATAAATTATTGTTTCCATTAATTGTTTTAATATCACTGGTTTTTACATGCTTACCATACTTGAGCATAAATCCAATAGGGTGTATTGCTTGTGCCAACAAAAAAGATTTCACTGTAGATTCAAGCCCCCAAAATGGCTTCTTTTTTGGTTTATTACCATAGTGAGAAACAGAAAGGTATGCTATTTCGCCAAAATCTTTTTCTTTAGACATTTTGTCAACAATGTTTATAGCTTCGGCATAATTAAAATTTAAACCAACACCTGTTGTTACTTGTTGTGTATTAGATTTTACCAAATCTTTTAATTTTTCCAAAGTAAATGTAGGCGGCTTTTCTACAAATACAGCAATTCCCTTTTTTAAGGCAAGCTTTGCTACTTTATAATGTATATCGGGATAACTAGCTACAACAATCGCATCGAGCTTCTCATTTTCGATCATTAACTCATAATTATAGTAGGCTTTCGAACCATACTTAACTGCTGCTAAATCAGCTCTTTTCTTATCTATATCACAAATTGCTATGGTTAGTACATCCGGAATCTGGGCAAGGCTTGGTAGTATATTATCCCAACCCTGTTCGCCAACTCCAATGACCGCTACTTTTAACATGATTTTATACCTTTATTTTAAATAGCTTTTTGCAAAACCTTTTACAGAGTCAAAACAATTAGAGGCCAAGATCTTTTCTTTTGTTAACCACTCAACTCCCGAAACTTCTTCATTTTTTCCTTTAGGGAATACTTCCTCGGCTTCCATTGCAAAAACAAAATCAACATGAATATGTTCAGCATCCTTATGAGTTTTAGGAATAATTTGGTAAAGAACGCTGTAAGGTCGTGGTATCTGACAATCAACCTCCCCTTTCAATCCCATATCGTAATCATCACTAATTATACAAGCAGTCACTCCTGTCTCTTCAAATACTTCTCTTAATGCTGCTTCATGGGGCAACTCATTTGGTTCAATGTGTCCTCCAGCAGGAAGCCACTTTTGAAGTTTATTGTGAAAAACAACCAAAAGTTTTGTTCTTTCTGGGTTTACTACATAACCCGTAGCGGTAAAATCCTTTTTTAGATTTTTAGTTTTCTCTATTAGCATACTGACCCTTCTGGAAATAGTTTTTATTTGTCACAAATGCTTTATTTGTGCCTATAAATAAACAAAACAAATTAAAAATTTTTCCCTTAATGCCATCTTGCCCCTAACTTTAGCAAGCAACCTTTTTAAAGTAAAGCATTTTTCTTAAAAACCTACCGCAAGTCTTTAACTTTTTTTTGCAAAATAAAGCAAGATATGCAAATCTTACATTGAGAATTATATTGCAGGAACAAAAATAATCTAAACTATCTTGCTTACTTAACGAAAGGATTTAAGCAATGTCTATTATAACAAAAACAACAACAGTTTTAGGGGTGAGGAAATTTTCAAAACTAATTTTGTATTTTTTTACAACTATTTGCTTTACAAATATACTATGCAAAGAAGCTAAAGCTGATTATTTAGAAAAATTTTTAGGAAGATTTTGCAATCCAAAATATGGGACATTATTAGTAAAAAAAACAAAAATAAAAAAGAAAAATCGTATACCAAAAATTGTTTTAACGGGGGGAACAAGCTCTGGGAAAACATCTATATTACTTGGATTGCAACGCCTTGGTGAGCATGTTGTACGAGAAGCAGCGACGGATTATATCATGTACCATCATGCTTTTGGGGGAGTCAATTTTCCATGGTGGGAAAAAGAATTTTATTGCACAGAAATAGTGGAACTTCAAAGAACACTAGAAAATAGAGTTTGCCCAAGAGCAAAGAGAGTTTTCATTGATAGAGGCCTTTACGATAATTTACCTTATTTAGATCCTGACATAGAAGAATATCAAAAAATCTTAGATATGGCCAACGAAAACAGATATGATTTAGTTTTTTTTATTGAGCAATTGGACTGCTTTGAAAAAACTGCAATAAGACGCGAAAACATGGAGTCAGCAAAAAAACTTAGCCAAAAAACACAAAAAGTATACGAAGATGCAGGGTATGACCTAATATTTATCAAAAAAGGTCCTCTTTGCGACAGAGTAAATCAAGTACTATCGGAAGTAAATGCAAGAGGTATAGGGCACAAAGATAATTTCGAACAAAAAATAGAAATAAACCTAAATGGTCTATCCTGCGTATTAGATTACTGTGATACTAATGTTTTCAAAAAAGAATATAACCCAGATAACAATATTGAGTTAAAGTTTATTGCAAACAAAGATAACTGTTTTGACAAACTTTTTATCTCCTTTAATTCAAAATTATCTGACATAGAATTTGTTAAAGAACAATAAAGAGGTTGAGATTGCGCAAAAATAAATATTTATTGCCTCTAAGACAACTTTTGCCTTAAATGTACTGCTATGATATTTTTTTATTTTTTCACAAATACATTGGTCCTAAATTTGGGGTCCATTATATTTATTTTCACGTGCATATTTTCTAATATTTTGTATTATAAAGGCAAGATTAGGTTTATTTTACAACAATTTTGGGGAGCAATTATGACAAAAAAAGATATTGTTTTAACTGGTGATAGGCCAACGGGGCCTTTGCATTTAGGGCATTTTGTTGGATCTTTGCAAAAAAGAGTTGAGTTACAGGATATTTGTAAGCAGTATGTAATGATTGCAGATTACCAGGCGTTTACTGATAATGTGGATAATCCACAAAAAGTGCGAGACAATGTATTACAAGTAATGCTTGATTATTTGGCAGTAGGGATAGATCCAAATAAAACAACGTTTTTTATTCAGTCTCTTATTCCTCAAATAGCAGAACTTTATTTTATTTATTTGAATTTTGTAACGGTTAATAGATTACGAAGAAACCCAACGGTAAAAACAGAAATTCAGCAGAAAGAGTTTGGAGAAAATGTAACCGCAGGGTTTTTAACCTATCCGGTTCATCAAGCTGCTGATATCACCGTAGTGAAAGGTAATTTGGTGCCAGTTGGTGCAGATCAGTATCCGGTATTAGAACAGGCAAATGAGATTGTACGAAAAATTAATAGTTTATATAAAGTGCAAGTGTTGCCAGAAATAAAAGCTGTTGAATCAAAAGTTCCAAGACTTTCCGGTCTTGATGGAAAAGCAAAGATGAGTAAATCTCTTGGTAATGCGATATTTTTGTCAGATGATGCAGATACTGTGCTTAAAAAAGTGATGACTATGTACACAGATCCTGATCATGTGAGAGTTGAGGATCCAGGAAAAATTGAAGGCAACGTTGTCTTTACCTATTTAGATGTTTTTGATCCTGATAAGCAGAAAGTACAAGAGCTCAAAGATCATTATCAAAAAGGTGGCCTGGGTGACGTGAAAGTAAAAAGATATTTAGCTGAAGTTTTAAATACGTTTTTAGATCCAATACGTACAAAAAGATTAGAATTTGCAAAAGATCCACAAGCTGCGCTTGATATTGCTTTTAAAGGTTCACTGCAGGTGCGAGAAATTGGTGCGCAAACACTCAAAGAGGTAAAAACTGCTATATCTCTTGAGTATTAATTAGTTCAAGCAAAGAAATAAAAAAAATTATTGATATCAAAATTATTTGCGTATACTAGTATTTACGTCAATTTAGATAATCTCTTTTTTTATTCTTATCTGTTTTGGTACGTTGTACCCAGGGTGTAAGAAATGACTACACCGCGGCCGGAGGCCGCGGATTATTTCGGACCCAGGGTGTGAGACAAATGAATTAAACTAAGGCGGGACAGCGGAGTAGTTGGGACCCAAGGCGTGAAATAGGGGAATTAAACTGGGGCAGAGCCGTGGTGTGTTTGGGGCCAGGGTGTGAAATAATATAAAAGAAATAAGGGGGATGACATGGGAAAACAACTGTCTTATAGGGGAAATGGGGTTGATAAAAAGCATAATCCTAATATTATCATTCCAAGTTTGACCGTTTTACTCTTTGTCGTGTTAGTTGCAATATCTTTGTACAAGATGTTCTATGATGTAAAAATTGCTGCTGATGTAATAATCGCAAAAGAGGTAAAAGTACTGGTAAATATTTTCAAACGTATAGATAAAAAGTGCAAAATTATAAGTTTTGATTATCAAAAAAATCGCATTAACTTTTTAAACGTAGAAAAGTTTGCTGGATCTGAAGTTGGGCCGATGAATTTAGTATATCCCCAAAATTGGGAGGGGCCGTACCTGAAAGATAATCCAACAATTCAGGATAAAGAATATCAGATTGTTCGTACCAAAAACGGTTACTTTATTACTCCTGGTGATGGTATTAAATTGAGTAACGGTAAAATTGTTGGAAAAGATATTATTCTTAATCAAGAAGCTGATATTAGCAGAATGATGACCGATGAAAAAGCTCTTAATTTTAAGGGGGAAGCATTGGCTGCTCCGTTACCTGTCGGGGTAAGCAACGTGGGAAAAGTAATGTTAGAAAATATTATCAAGACTGATGAGGGGCTTACAAAATGCGATCCGGTTTGCAAAAAAACTGTTACTCTCGCACTAAAGTAAAAGGGTATTTTTCAGTAAATACCCCCGGATACCGTGGGTAATCTATAAAATTTTTATTTTACAAAATTTGTAAAAACTGAGAATCAAGTTTCTTGGTTCCAATTTTAAACTTTGCAGTAATATACAGTTTATTTTCACCCCGTTTTTCTACTTTTTTAACGACACCAACACCAAATGTTTTATGCGAAACCGGTTGGTTTTTTCGCCATTTTCCAGAACTTGTAGTTTTTTGAGTCTTTTTTTTCTGTGAGGTTTGTGTTTTTGTGCTTTTGATTTCTTTTGAGGGGCCAAAGGTAAATACTTGAGAAGATTTATGCTCTTGGGTAATATTCAGCCAATTGCAAAAAAGTGTATCTATTTTGCTTGTAGTTGTTCGTGTAAGATCTTCTTGATTTTGTAGGTTGCTTGGTATCTCTTTTAAAAATCGTGATTCTATTTGGTAGCTTGTTTGGCCAAAGGCATATCTGTAATCACAGCTGGATAATAATAACCGTTCTTTTGCGCGAGTCATACCAACATAAAAGAGGCGCCTTTCTTCTTCTGTTGCATCATCGTCATAAAGTGAGCGTGCGCTTGGCAATATCCCTTCTTCGACACCAACAATAATGATGGTGTTAAATTCAAGTCCTTTGGCTGCATGAAGGGTCATCAGAGTAACATGTTCTTTTTGTTCTTCAGCTCCAAGGGTATGTGAAGATGCTTGCATAAGCGCAACTTCTTGTAAAAATTCGCCTATTGTTTTTACTCCCTGTTTCTCCATAAACTTTGTTGCATTAATCAGTTCGTTTAAGTTGTCTATTCGTATATCAGCTTCGTTTTTGTCGCAACTGTTTTCTAAAAATTCTTTGTATTGAGTTTTTTGCATAATTTTTGTAATTGCTTCACTCGGTTTTATATCTTCATCAAGTGTGTCAAAGATATCAACAAAGCTTTGTAAAGATGCTGCTCTTTTTCCAGTAACTGTTTTGTTTTCAATTAATATTTTTGTAATATCTTTAAAACCGGATAAAACGTTTTGATTCCAGCAATTGTAAAACTGTTCTTCAAGTTTTGCTCCCAATCCTCGGGTAGGGCAGTTGACGACTCGAAAGAAAGAAGGCCTGTCAAACTGGTTTACTATTAACCGTAAATGTGCAAGAATATCTTTTATTTCTTTTCGTTCGTAAAACTGTATACCACCGATTATTTTATAAGGAATAGAGTTTCTAATAAGTGCTTCTTCAATTGCTCGTGATTGATAATGAGCTCGATAGAGTATTGCGATATCGTTCAGTGATTGTTTTTTTTGCGCGATTTGTAAAAACTGTGTAACTATATCACCTTCATGATACTCAGAAGAACAACCGATGACTTTAATTCTATTTTTTGCAGGTTTATCGGACCAAAGTTTTTTAGGGTTTCTTTTTTTATTGTTTTTGATAACCGCATTTGCTGCTTCCAAAATTGGCTGTACAGAGCGATAATTTTGCTCAATTTTAATTAGTGTTGATTTTGGAAAATCTTTTTTAAAGTTGATAATATTTGCGATTGTTGCGCCACGCCAAGAGTAAATAGATTGGTCCTCGTCACCAACCACACATAATGACTCTGCGTGAAATCTATTTTTATTATCGAGCGTCATGTGTTTTAATAATAAATGCTGTACCACGTTTGTATCTTGGTATTCATCGACAAGAATATGGTGCACATGTTCCTGAAATTCTTTCTTAAATTCAGGTTTTCTGTCAAATAGTCTGACCGTTTCGACTAATAAATCATCAAAATCGAAGCATTTACTCATTTTTTTTTCATATTCATATGCAGAGTATACATCGCGCAATATTGGATCTGCAGATAATAGTTGCATTACTTCTTGGGTATTTCCGGCAATTTTATTTTTTACTTGGGAAATATTATATAATAATTTTTTAGCAGTAGTTTTTTTATTTAAGCCGTTACGGGCAATAATACCTTGTATTATTTTTTTCTGATCGTCTTGATCCAGTATTGCCTCAAAGGGTTTGTCTAGTTGGTCAGCATGGGTTCGCAAGATGCGTAAACAGTAAGAATGGAATGTGCCTAAAAAAGGTAAATCTGTACCAGCATCTAAAAATGTTCTGATACGTTCCTTCATTTCGGT
>Ga0180433_10009038_pt1 | contig 12273 bp, 12 predicted proteins | sample SS_ome_8_FD_132980 | JGI IMG/M metagenome (GOLD analysis project Ga0180433, IMG submission 132980) | Hypersaline lake sediment archaeal communities from the Salton Sea, California, USA - SS_1_D_1 metaG | ecosystem: Environmental > Aquatic > Non-marine Saline and Alkaline > Hypersaline >... | reverse complement strand
TACGGATACTGTTTTTGAATTGAAAGTGACGGAATGCTTAAGCCAGGATTATTTCAATTGGGCTAATGCATCTGATATTGGGTATGCATGGATATGTTTTGGTGACTACGCTTGGGCGGAAGGCTTCAATCCCAAAATAAAATTGATCCGTGATAAAACCTTAATGCAGGGTCACGACTACTGTAATCACCGATATGTCTGGAAGGGATAAGAATCTTCTGCTCGGCGGTATTCTATCTTGGTTCGAATTGTCTGAAACCTAGTAGAATCTCAAACGCACCTATCATCCCGGCAAGAGATGGCCGAGTTTTTCGGTCAGGTGATGGATTCGAAGATGCCGGAGAATAGGACCAGGATAACAATTTGAGAAAAGGAGGTCGGATTATGATGAAAAGAGCTTATATCTTAATATTTATTTTTGCCTTTTCTCTCACAGGCATTTCTTCGGGTGAAGAAGATCGTGCTGAAAGTGAGAAACAGGCTATAGAAAGCATTCTGCTGGATTACGTTGAAGGCTATTGGGAGGGCAATGTGGAAAGAATGGAACGGGCCCTCCATCCCAATCTTGTTAAAAGAGGTATTGTTAGTCTTCCCGAGACAGGAAGAGATTTGATGGAACAGTTGTTCGCAAGTTCAATGGTGGAAATCACTAGAATGAACGAAAGCAAGTTGAGCAATGTTTCTTTGGATGACCTGAAAATAAGAGTGAGTGTTCTCGATGTGTTCAAGAACGTAGCGAGCGCCATAGTTACCTCCTCTGAATACTTCGATTATATCCACCTTGTGAAGTGGAATGGGTATTGGAAAATTGTGAACGTCTTGTGGGTACGAATGTAACGCGTATAGAAGTTTACATGGGCGCATGTAGAGACTTAAATATCACTCTTATAAAGGATGGGCTAAGCCGAATTTATAATCAAAAAGCTGCTTTCCCTTTTCAAATTTTATAGTACAAACGTACTATTTTCTAAATCGTGACATATATTCTATTGTTTTGATTTTCTTTTTTGAATATTTATGATGCTAGAAGCAAAAATAGGAAATAAGCTGTCTCCAAAAAAGAGATTAAAAAGAGAGGAAGTTAATGATGAAAATAAAAATTGTTTTTCTATATTCTCTCGCTTTTTTGCTATGTTTTACTCCTGTTTTCAAAGGAGACGATTCCTGCTCCACATTTATGTTAGAGCATGGTTCAGAACAAATATTCGGGCATAATCTTGATGAGCGTGGGTATGTGGACGGTACTATCTTTATCAACAAGAGGAATGTCTGCAAAGAGGGCCGTTCCTGGAACGAGCTAACGACAACAGAAAGAAGAAAATCACCCAATATCAATTGGGTATCCAAGTATGGATCCATCACTGTCAATCCTTTTCCTCGAGAATTTCCCGATGGTGGAATGAACGAAGCCGGTCTCTGCATTTGGGAGATGACGCTGGCTGGAACCCAATTCGTAGAGAATGAGTCACTCCCCAAACTCTTCATGATGCAGTGGATGCAGTATTGTCTCGATAATTTTGAATCCATAGATCAAGTTCTTAATAGTACTTCAGAGATCGTTCTTGATGGATGGGCCTGGCATTTTTTCACGGCCGATAAAACAGGAAAAGCTGCCAGTATTGAATTTTTAAATGGAAAAGTCGTCATTCATACTGAGGAAACATTACCGATTAAAGCATTGTGTAACATATTCTATTCTGAGGAACTTAAAATCTTAAAAAACTACAAAGGATTCGGAGGAAGCAAACCAATTGTGATGTCTGATATGGAGGTGCCGAGATTCGTGCACGCGGCCAAAATGTTAAAAGATTATAATCCTTCAAAATCGGAAACGATCGTGGATTATGGATTTGATATTCTTGGACAGCTGGAGAGAGGGGGGACGCAATGGTCAATCATATGTGACATGAAGCAACTTCGCATATATTTTAAGACTTCTTTGGCAAAAAAAATTCGCTATGTGTCATTCACATCCTTTGATTTTTCCAATAATACTCCTGTCAAAATGCTGGATATAAGTGCCGATCTTTCCGGAGATGTTTCTGATAAATTTGCAGATTATACGAATGAAAGGAATAGGCAGGTTGCGGAAAAAACGGTTGCTTTCTTTTCTCAAGACCCCGATTTCGAAAAAGATCTTAAGTCGCAAGGAATTACAGCTAAGATTCTAATCGATCGACTGGCTAAATATGCAGATTCAACCATAAATAAAAAGGATAGTGAATAGGCGTACAATATCTGCGAAAAATTCACTTTTAGATCATGCATAAAAGTAATCTTTCCAAGAAAAAGAGATCTTCAAAAGGAGGGTCAAATGAATCTTTCAAAAAACTCAAACAGGCTGCTTTCTGCAATCGCCCTTTTTCTCATCATCTGTTTTCTGATGAAAGGGAGTATTTTCGCTCAGACTACTCTGGTTACTTTAGAGGGAATGATTTCTGATGAGGAAAGAAATGCCCTGCAAGGCGCGACTATTGTCGTAACGAATATTGAGACAGGTTATGTGCATACTGGAATCAGTCGATCTGACGGCCGATACATTATCTCTGGAATACAGCCCGGTAAGTATCAATGTGAAGTGAGTCTATCCGGATTTACAACTCGATTGAGGCGCGGGTTGACCTTTAATGTGGGCTCGAGGCTGGAAATAAATTTCACACTAACTCCCGCAGCTCTAAAGGAGGAGGTCACGGTCACAGCAGAATCTCCGATGGTTGAGGTCAGCAAATCAGAGATAAGCAGTATTGTCAACAGGCAAAAAATCGATGATCTTCCGCTGTTAGACCGGGATTTCGACGTCCTGAGTATCACCAAGGCCGGTGTTCAGACAAGTGAGTTGGGAGATATAAAGGGAAATGCCCAACCCAGTGGGTATGGAGAGATGCTCATTGATGGCGTCTCCAACGAGAGCACACCCCAGGCAGGAGTGCGTGCTGCTATTCCTGCTGACGCCATCGAAGAATTCCGCGTTGTAACAAACCAGTACGAAGCCGAATATGGAAACGTCTCAGGGTTGCTCAGGAATGCTATCACCAGATCCGGAACCAATGAATTAAGAGGAAGAGTTTCCTTTTTTTACAGAGACGACACGTTGGATGATGTGAACTACTTTGTCAATCATACCCGTTACAAGAGCGAAGAGCTTCCTGAGGATCAGTGGGAAAAGCCGCCCTACAGCCACTTCAATTTTGGAGGATTCCTCGGAGGCCCCATTGTGAAGGACAAAGCCCATTTTTTTATTGCTTACGAGGGATTGAGGAGAAAAGAATATTCCACGATTACCTCTCCTCTGGTTCCGCAGGAAACTGTCGAGGTTCCATCTTCGAATAATAAAATTCTTGCCAAGATCAGTTATCAACTCAGCGACCAGCACATCTTCACTGTTCGCTATGGATTGGACCGCCCCAAGAATGAAAACTTGTGGGTCGGAGGCATTTGGAGCAAAGAGCAGGCTTATGACAGCACAAGCACCGTTCACGATATTCAGGCAAACTGGACATATTACGTGTCCGACAGGTCGATGAATGAATTGAGAATCCTTTATTCCCATGAGTTTGGGGATATTACCGTTCCTAAGGGTTTGGAGGACTCCTATTTCATCGTCAGGCCTTCCGGATTTGAAGGTTCACTTCCGAGCTATCCCCAGTGGAACAAAATTTCGAGGTACCAAGCCGTGGATAATTTCAGTCTATTCGTCAAAGATCACACGATAAAAGTCGGTGTTGATGCGTCCTATGTGCCCTGGCACGCCCATATTCCACAGTACATGCCGGGTATGTTTGTCTTTCTTACCGATGAGCCTTTTGATGCTGCCAATCCAGATACCTATCCTTTACTGTTCCAGTATGATGTCGGTCGCTTTGACTTGACTTATCCTTACTGGGCAGTCGGTGCCTTTATTCAGGATTCCTGGAGAGTTTCACCTCGTCTAACACTCAACTATGGCATCAGGTATAACTACTACTACTGCAAGGGTTCGAAATTGGCGAGCTGGAATATCAGAAACCTTAATCCAAGGCTTGGCTTCAGTCTTGATCCAATCGGCGACGGCAAGACGGTCATCCGTGGAGGTATAGGAACCTATTCTGCCAACCCTATGGCCGAACTTTCGGGCTACACGCAGTTCATGTCGGGAGTCGAAGAGCATGTCGTTTTCTTCCCCAATTACCCTGATCCCTTTCAGCCAAATCCTTTCTTTCCTCCTGTTCCAGGGACTACGTCGGAGACCATATTCGACCAAAAAGACGGCCAAATTCCGCCCTACACGCTCCAGGTTACTATCGGAGGCCAGAGAGAGGTCATAACCGATCTCTCCATCGGGGCAGATCTGGTTTTTGCCCGAGGATACCGCCTCTTTTTTCAATCGCAGTTGAACCCGGTGATTCCCGGAACCTCATATGTCCGCAGAGATCCCTGTATCGGGGATTGGTTTCGGATAGTGGACTGGGGGAAGAGCGATTACAAGGCACTCTACTTCACGCTCAACAAAAGATATTCTCATGGGTGGTCCTTAGAGGTCTCCTATACTTTGTCCAAATCCATGGCGGATACAGAAGACTGGTTTTCGAGACAAGACAACTATGAGGATATGGAAAAGAAATTCATGTGGGGCCCCACGAGCTTGGATGCCCGCCACAGGATAGCCATTACCGGCCTTGTTGATTTGCCTGTAGGCATTCAGCTTAGCGGACTTCTGTACTATCGCTCTGCTCTTCCCTGGAATGCTATCTATTCCTATGACAAGAATACGGATAGCCTGGTTTCAGACTATGTGGATGAGTATCGGAATTCCCGACGTGGTTTTGATGAATTTTATCTTAATCTCAGACTTTCCAAATACTTCAATATCGATCGGATACGGCTGCAGTTTTTTGCCGATGCCTACAACATCACCAATAGAGCAAACTTCATGGCCATATTCAACCAGTATAACGACCTCAATCCTGATGCTACGCCTCTTTTCGGAGAACCTCTTCAGGCTGGAGATCCTCGGCTTATTCAATTTGGTGTGCGTATAGATTTTTGAAAAGCCCGGCTGAATTTTGACTTGGAATACAGAATTCTTTTCCTTGCACCGCTTTTCAACTATCTAAAATGGAGAAAATCCTGTGAAAAAAACAAGACTAAAGATGGCCATCCTGCTTATTTTCTCTTCCTGTTTGATGTTACATACCGAGGAAGCTGGAAAGCTCACCCAGGATAAAAAAGCCGCCTTTCAATGGATTGACCGGAACAAGGCTAAGATCACGCTCCTGAGCGATAAGGTATGGGAATACGCAGAGCTTCCCATGGAAGAATATAGATCATCCCGGCTCCTCTCGGAAGCCTTGGAAAAACAGGGTTTCCAGGTAGAAAGAGGTGTGGCGGGTATGCCCACTGCCTTTATAGCCACGTACGGTTCTGGAGAGCCATGCTTCGGTTTTCTTGCCGAGTATGATGCTTTGCCTGGGCTGTCTCAAAAAGCTCAGCCTTACAAGGCGCCATTGATTGAAGGAGGAAACGGTCATGGCTGCGGGCACAACCTGCTTGGCGTAGGTGCTGCCGCAGCGGCCATGGCAGTCAAGCAGGCTATGGATACATTCCATCTCAAGGGAACAATAAAATTCTTTGGCTGCCCGAATGAAGAAAATGATATCGGCAAAGTTTTTATGGCGAAAGAAGGTCTCTTCAACTCTCTCTTTGCCGTTGTGGATTGGCATCCTGAAAGCATGACAGCCGTCTCCCTGTCGGGAAGTCATGCTATACACAATTTCACCGTGACCTTTAAAGGGAGCACGGCTCATGCCGGAGCCGATCCTTGGAGTGGGAAAAGCGCTCTCGATGGAGTGGAAATCATGAACATGGCGGTGAACTTTCTGCGGGAACATGTTAAACCGACCGTCAGGATTCACTATGCGATTCTTGAGGGAGGGAAAATTGCCAATATCGTTCCTGATCATGCCGTTACCTGGTACAATTGCCGCGACATCACATTCGAGGGATCGCAGGCGATCTTCAAAAGAATAAAAAAAATCGCGAATGCGGCCGCCTTAGCTTCCGAAACGGATGTCGAAGTCAAGCTTCTCACAGCTATCCATCATCTCTTGGTTCTCGAGAATAGTTCAGAGATAATGCAGAAAAATCTTGAGTTGGTAGGTCCTCCGGAATTTTCACAAGAAGAGCAGGAATTTGCCCGAAAGGTACAGCAAGAATTGGGGATTGAAGAATGCGGCCTGTCTGACAAAATACAGCCCTTGACCTCGACCGAGAAAGCAGGGTTCGGTGGTTTTGGTACGGATGTGGCGGAGGTGAGCTGGAATGCTCCGGTACTGAGGATGGGCGCAGCCTGTCATCCCTTGGGTGCCCCCGGTCACAGTTGGGCTGTTGTCTGCACGGGTAAAACATCCATCGGTCACAAGGGTATGATTGTTGCCGCTAAAACTCTTGCTGCAACGATATTGGACCTGATGACCCAGCCAAATCTTCTGGCCGCCGTACGTGCTGAATGGGAGACTGAAACTTGCGGCAAAACCTACATATGCCCTCTCCCCCCTGATGCCGTCCCTCCGGTTGTCCCTGAAAAAAGCGCAAAAAATTGATTGGACATAGTAAAAATCAAAGACTGTAACTATATCTTTAGAGTTCCATCCAAGCGCAAGTGTTGTTTCCTCTGAGTATTTTGATTATATCCACTTAGTGAAGTGGAATGGACGATGGAAAATAGTCAATATTTTGTGGACAAGAACAAAATCTGAGTAAATTTTATCAGCTGCTTGATTTCGAAGGATGTGATTCAGGCAAGACAAAATCACGACAAGTCGCATCTCCTTGCTGCAATTGATGCAAGACTAAAATGATGAATTTCAACATAAAGGATTGGTGACTCAAAGAGCCAGAAAGAAAGAGCAGTCGAACCCTAAGATGCTTGTGTGGATAAAAGCTCGAAAGCTCTACCGCCCCCTCCATTCATGAGAAAAAACAACCTCATTCTCAATGAGGGGACATCCCTTTTGTCAAACGAGTTTCTCAACAGAAGGCGGCTTGAAGATAGAACCATCGCACGCTAGGTTATCTTGCCCTAAGCGGGAAACATTTGTCATAGAATATCTTATTCTATGTGGAGGCAACTCTGTGCATTATCAAGATCATGTCCGCCAGCGAACAGAGTGTGTTTCAGCAGAGGACGATTTTGACGCCCCTGGAGCATTTCTATAAATCCTCGATTTAAGCCTACCCTAAAGCCATACCTTGGCCATTCCAATTGGCATGGAATATGCATACATAGATTACGAAAGTAACTTCAGATGTGAGGCATGAAATGATATCCAAAACAATGATGGCCGCTTCAACAAGGCCGATCATTCTCGCGATTCTATCCCGGGGAGAGGATTACGGCTACAGCATCATCCAGAAAGTGAAAGAAGTTTCAGGTGGAATTCTTGAGTGGTCAGACGGGATGCTTTATCCGGTCCTGCAGAGGATGGAGATGGATGACCTTATCGCGTCTCAATGGAGACTCTCCGGAGAGAACCGCCCCCGGCGGTATTACACCATCACAGAGAGAGGCCGTGAGGAGCTTGCATCCGAGCTGATTAGCTGGCGAAACGTCTGGCAGGCGCTGATCCGACTGGCAGAGCCTGTGTCAGCAGGGAATTGATCGCTGAAGGGGGGAATCATGTTCGATCTGGAAAAGGAAATCAGGAAATGGAAAAAGGAATTTTTAGAGTATGCTGTATTTGAGGACGGGTACCTGGCCGATCTCGAGCTTTATCTGCGGGATGAGTATGACGCGCAGATAAGGGCAGGATTGGACGCGGAAGCCGCCTTCCACGCTGCAGCAGCTCAAATCGGAACAGCGGAAAGCCTGGCCGCCGAATACGAAAAAAACTGGCTCGTCACCCTCAACCGCCGCTCTCCTCTGCGGCCAGGCCGGTTCATGCCGGCTCTCGCCTGGAACTACATCAAGATCATCACGATGATGATACAGCAGGCCATGCCAATCGCCAGACCGGAGATATTGATAAAGGAATAGCTTTTATGCTTGTAAAAGTTTCTGAGGGCCACTTTCAGATAATTACCCAACATGACGAACCTCCAATGAGATTGATAAAGGTTTGGAACAAAAAAGTGTGAGTGAATCGGTTGATTATCACGCAAAATTGTGCTACACATAAATACGTGACCAAGGAGTGCAATCATGGAAAGACAAAATATCACTCTGTCCCTTCCCAAGGATTTGCTTCAAAAAGCAAAGATAATCGCGGTGAAGAATAATACGTCACTAAGCGGACTGCTCAGCGATTTTATTGCCAGGATAGCCAACGAAGAAGAGGCCTATCAAATGGCACGATCACGCCATCGCCGTTTGCTGAAAAAGGGGTTCGACTTTGGGTTGGAGGGAGAGATTCCCTGGAAAAGGGAGGACCTCCATGAAAGATAAAGTCTTCCTTGACACAAACATCATTGTTTATGCTCATGACCGCAGCAGCGGCGATAAACACGCTGTTGCCGGATCGATTATAGATCATTTATGGGAGAGCAGAAAAGGAGTGATAAGCGTCCAGATCCTCCAGGAGTTTTTCGTTTGTGTTACTCAAAAAATAGGCAAACCTTTACCCATAAAAAATGCACGCACGATACTCGAATATTTATCCAACTGGGATGTCGTCGTCAATGACAAATATATCACCTTAAAGGCGATCGATCTTCAGGAAAGATACCGGTTCTCGTTTTGGGATTCCCTGGTTATCCAGGCTGCTCTCCAAGGTCAGGCCCGCCTGCTGCTCAGCGAGGATCTTCCTGACGGCCAAGTCGTGAAAGGCTTGAAAATTTTGAACCCCTTCACCAAGGAATGGAAAGACTATCTCTGAGTGAGCGGAAAATTTTAAAGTTGATGGCTATCAATAATGATATCGGAGCTGAACAATAAAAAGTGAATCGTCTTTGACCTTATAGACGAGATGATGCTCTTCGTTTATCCGTCTGGACCAGTAACCGGCGAGGGCATGCCTCAAAGGCTCAGGTTTTCCTTTTCCCTTATAGGGTGTTCTGCTAATATCTTTGATGAGATCATTTATACGTTTGAGAACATGCCGGTCGGTCCGCTGCCAGTAGAGGTAGTCATCCCATGAATGAGTTGAAAAAATGATTTTCACTCAATAAGATTCCTTTGAGTGCCCTTGTCTTCCTCGAGTTCCTTGATCGATTCCAACAGTCGCTGAACATTCCGTGGACTTTTAAGAAGATACGCTGTTTCCTCCATGGATTCATAATCTGCCAGCGAGATCATGACAACAGCTTTATCCCGGCGCTTGGTGATGATCAGAGGATCATGGTCTTCGCAGACTTTCTCGATGATATCGGATAGCTTTTCTCTGGCCTCGGTGTATGTCTTTGATCTCATGATATGTACATGATAATGTACAGATTATGACATGTCAAGAAACAAAAAGGGAAAAAACATTTCTACTTTTTTTATTTTTTACTGCTGTACCTCTTTTTGCTTTCTTCAACTTCATATGTGGTCTGTAATATGTTGTCGAGTGCGGTGAGATCTTTGGATCGTTTTGTTTCGGTCAGATTACCCAGGGCCTTGATTTTAGTCAACAAAATTTTCTCAATATGCCTTTCGGATAAAAGTGTAACGATATAGGTGTTGAGAGAAATGTTCTCTTCCTCTGCCTCACCAGAGAGGGCAGCATGAAGGCTTTTCGGCATACGGAGACGGAGCTGTCCACTGTACGGATTAACTTTTACCGGCAGAGGCAATGGCTTTCCAGCCTCTTCTAAAGCTTCAAAATAAGCATCGGCGGCGATATACAGTTCGGCTAGGGCCTCATTCCGTGTCGCCCCAAAAGCACTTAGGGCTTCAATTCCCGGGATTGTTGCAACAAAGCTGTTATCCTCATCGCTCCATTTAATGGAAATTGCGTGTTTATCCATAGCTTACTCCAAGATATTAAGATTGTTTCTCTCAATAAAATACAGCAATTGCCTGACCTGATACGGCTTCGCCATTCCATCCTTCATTTTCTGGATTGATATAAGAAAAAAAGGATCGTCACTTCTATAGATGAAATGTGATCCCTTTATCCTTGAGCACCTCAATCCAGCACAGTTACACAAATGCCTTAATTCCGAAAATCTGATGCCTTTTGGATTCTCTTTCGCTTTTTCATAAAGGTCATAACATTTTTTGTTCAATCAAGTTCAACCAAATCGATAAAATGGTACCATATATGGAACCATTAGTCAAGCGTGATTTATCTACCTTCCGGTTCTTACAGGGATAATAGAGACGCATGGACATAAGTCATTTTCTCAGTCCCGAAAATTTTTTGGCAAGAGTGTAAAATTCTTTTATAGAAGAGCCCGCCTTCCGGAAAATCCTCTTAGATGAAGCTTAGGAAGATCATGGGAGCGCTGGCCTCTTGACACACAATTCGGAATGGCACATTCCTTGCATACCCTATGGTACAGGATATCCTGTGTTATGGAGTAAAAGATGATAGACAAAGCGCTCGTGGCCGCGTCCTCGAAGCCCATCATCCTTTCTATTCTCCTCAGAGGCGAGGACTACGGTTATCAAATTATTCAGAAGGTCAAGAATATTTCCGGGGGAAGCCTCGAATGGTCGGACAAGATGCTCTATCCGGTCCTTCACCGCATGGAAAAGGAAGGATCCCTCGTCTCCCGCTGGAAAATGTCTGACGGGGGAAGGCTTCGCCGCTACTACAGGATCACAGAAAAAGGGCGAAAGGAACTCGATTCCGCGCGACGCCAGTGGCGGTCTGTTACCGACGCTCTGGCCAGATTGTGGAAGCCCCTACCTTCTTTGGACTGAAATAAAGAAACCGCTGCAGAGGAGAAATGAATATGTTTGACCTAGATAAAGCCATCCGCGAGTGGAGAAAAAATATTTTCCGAAGCCCGAATATGGAGGAGGCGGATGTCACCGAACTGGAATCCCACATCAGGGATGAAGTGGATAGGCTCGTGAAAGAAGGCCTAGACGAAGAGGCGGCCTTCCGCAAGGCTGTCGAAGACCCGGCTTTGGTCGAAGCCCTCGATGCCGAATATGCGAAAGTCCGGCACCTGAGGCTCGACCGGCCCGCCTGGCACCCGGCCAGGCTCCTGCCATCCTTTGCTTGGAGCCACCTGAAGATCGCCGTCCGCAAGATGCGGAAGCAGAAAGCCTATTCCTTGATCAACATCGTCGGCCTGGCCTTTGGCATGACCTGCTCCATACTGATTTTTTTCTGGGTGCGGGATGAGCTCGGCTACAACCGGTTTCATGAAAAGGCGGATCAGCTTTTCAGGATCAACAAGACATATCAAATCGGAAACGCAACCGACTTCAACTCGTCTACCCCCTTCCCCCTAGCCACCACAGCGCGGGAAAACATCGCTGAGATCTTCGATGCCACACAATTCCATCGGCATACAGCCCTCATCCGGCTTGGGGACACAATCTTCTATGAGCGCCGTATCTGTGCCACCGATTCCTCTTTTTTCAAAATGTTCACGTATCCCTTTGTCCTGGGCGATCCCTCCGATGCCCTGTCCGAGCCGGATTCTGCCGTCGTGACCGAGAGCTTTGCGGTCAAGTATTTCGGCAAAGAGAACCCTGTCGGCAAAACTCTAACCCTGGACCAGGACAAATCCTTTGTCATCAGGGGTGTGATCAGGGATATGCCGTCCAACGCCGACTTCCGGTCCGATCTGTTTGTTCCAACCTCAGCCGTAGTCGATCAGGAATTGCTCGAGGATTGGGGATTCCACTATACCATGACCTTTGCCCTTCTTCAGGAGAACTCTATCCTGGCCGAGGTGGAGAAAAAACTATCAAGGCTGATTCAAGACCGGCTTCCCGAAGAACAGATTTCCCTGGCCCTTCAGCCTCTCGGCGATATCCACCTCTATGCACCGGATGGGAGCGAAGAGGGGATGAAATACGTCCGCATCTTCTTTGTGATTGCCGTCTTCATCCTGGTCATTGCCTGCATCAACTACATCAACCTCTCCACAGCCCGCTCCGAGAAACGGGCCAAAGAGGTCGGCCTACGGAAAGTCGTTGGAGCCCGGAGGATGCAGATTGCCTGGCAGTTCTTTGCCGAATCCATGCTTTTTACCCTGATCGCTCTCAGCCTCGCCCTTGTGTTTGTCCAGTCGCTCCAGGGTGTCTTTCGTGACCTCACGGGAAAGACCATGGATTTGGCGGATTTTGAACCGGGTTTCATCGTTGGACTCCTCCTCATTACCGCCTTCACGGGTATCGCCTCTGGTGTCTATCCG
>Ga0180433_10009037_pt1 | contig 12273 bp, 12 predicted proteins | sample SS_ome_8_FD_132980 | JGI IMG/M metagenome (GOLD analysis project Ga0180433, IMG submission 132980) | Hypersaline lake sediment archaeal communities from the Salton Sea, California, USA - SS_1_D_1 metaG | ecosystem: Environmental > Aquatic > Non-marine Saline and Alkaline > Hypersaline >... | reverse complement strand
TCTCAAATAATTGACAGGGAAGGTATTGCCAGCAGAGCTTCAGGAAAAGCCTGGGCTGTCTGGTCGTATCCTCCTGAGACTTTTTTAGTATGGGATATAGATAGAAACTTGACCGTGTCCTCAACTCTGTCCGATGCGGAACTTCAAAGTGAAATAGCTCAAAGGCAGGAATATGCACAACGCATGGTCGACCTTCACTGGATTGGTTACCACAGGCTACCGGAAGCTGTCAGAGAACTGGAGAAAAGAGGGGGAATCAATGTGGGATATCGAGAACTTCCATTCGTTTGGATCGCTCTCTCGGAAGAGATAGAGGAGAGATACAGGGAAGCTTTCTCGGCAGTTAGAAGCGCCGGCTATTACGAGGGGGATTGGCTGGAGCCAGATGAGCTACAAACTATCTTTCCCAACATTAACCCACAAATCAAGGGACAAATCAAGGGAGCCCTGTGTCTTCATAATTTCAAAGTTGAACCTTATAAATACACCCTGTGCCTGGCACAAGCCGCTGAGAAAATGGGATGTACTATCCGCAGTGGCGAAGTAGTGGGATTTGGCAGTCAAGGTTCAAGAGCCACCTCAGTTGTTCTGGCCAGTGGGACTGAGATAAAGGCTACTGAAGTAGTCCTGGCCATGGGGCCCTGGATTGGACAGGCAACCTCGTGGCTCGGTAAAGAGTTGCCCACCGAATTACACAGAGAACAATGTATAAGAGTTGAGTTACCTCGTCCATTCCCTCCTTACGGTATATATACGAAGGAAGGGTCTATTATTCCCGAGGTCGACAATAAGGTTATCCTGCACGGCTCCAAGAGATGGCCCGACCTGGTAACAAATTTCGATAGTTCACTGACCGAAGATAGCAAACTTTTATCAATAGAAATGGCAACAAATCTATTCCCCGAGATAGAAAATGGTTCTATAGTCGAGCATAGAGGCGATCTGGAGTGCTGGGCTCCCGTGTTAAGAATGCGCCCTGTGCTGGGTCGTCATCCCGAATGGGACAATGTCTATCTGGCTAGCAGGTTTGGTAGCTGCGGTATTATGTTAAGCCTGAGTGCTGGAGAGCTCATGGCCGAACTCATCGCCAGAGGTGGGCAACCTCCTTACAGAGTAGAAAAGCTACTCGAGACTTTATCCCCGGCGGAACTTAAAGAAAGTAAAGATTAAGGCTCTCTGGTCTTGGATTTTTCACAAACGTTTACTTAAAGCAAATAAAAGCACTTAAAAACAGGCTTACTAGCTATAATAATCAAACCAAATACCTACTAGCTGAGAAACGCTGATGTCAAATTAGATGCTTAATATGAGATAGTCGAGAGATGCTTTTATGAAAAACACTCTAGCTAACATTAGAGGGATTCAGGTTTTCCGCTCGCTTCGTCACCGTAATTACCGCTTGCTGTGGTTAAACCATCTTTTCGTATTAGCGGGCTACTGGATTCTGGTAATGGCTCAGGGTTGGCTGGTTTTACAAGTGACCGACTCTGCCTTCTGGGTGGGCATGATTGCTTTTATGGTAGGCATTCCTGGGCTGTTTCTCTCGCCGTTGGGTGGTTTATATGCTGACAGATTTGACCGACGTAAGCTGATGCTTTTTGGACATGGAATCTCAGTCCTCCTAATCTTCCTGCTGGCCGCCCTCACTTCTGCTGGTGTAATCGCAATTTGGCATATCGCCGTCATTTCCGTGCTCATTGGAACTGTCCAGGCTCTTACAGACCCAGCTTCCATGGCTATCATACCAAGCCTGGTCACACCCGATGACCTGCTGAATGCTACGGCGATGAACACCTTCGCCTGGCAGATAGGTCGCTTGATTGGGTCGGCTATAGCCGGAGTCCTGATGGGTCTCGTGGCTTTAGGTGGCACTTTTTATGGTGCCGGGATAGCCTTCGTAGTGACATTTATCTTAGTATTCCTCATAAGGGCTCCAACGACAATTAAAGCTAAGCGGACAAGTATTGGGGAAGATATCAAGGAGGGTCTGAGCTACGTTAAAAGCAGCAAAGTGGCATTGATGTTAATTCTGCTGATGGCTGTGGTATCTTTGTTTGCTCTACCTTACTTGTGGCTTATGCCGGTCTTTGCCCGGGATGTCCTTGGATTGGGAGAAGCTGGCTATAGCCAGCTTATGATGGCAGTAGGAGCTGGAGGTCTGATTGGAGCTATTATTGCAGCTAATCTAGGGGATTTCAAGCACAAGGGATGGCTGCTGATTGGCAGTGCCCTAACCTTCATGGGAACGCTAATTCTATTTGCGATGTCACGGTTCTTTCCCCTTTCGTTGGTTTTATCTGTTATCATCGGCGGAGCCAATGGGATTTTCATCGCAGTGACGACCGCACTTTTGCTATCTATTATCCCCGACCAGATTCGAGGTCGCATGATGGGATTGTTTACCATTAGCTGGTATCTGCCGTCCATAGGCAGTCTCATGCTAGGGGCAGCTACTGATTGGATTGGACTTCCTGTAGCCTTGATAACTGGTGCGTCTATCTGCACTGTGTTTATCCTGGGATTAGTACTGCGTCTACCAGCTTTGCGTCGGATGTGACAGGAAACAAAGTGCAAAATAGAGATATACCTGTATCCGTTCTTACAAACATTTGGATGCAATATATTGAACCAATGACTCCAAAAACTGAAGACAAAAGTCTGGTGACATAATCATTATTTCGGATTTTGGATTCAGTGTTGTCTAAGGCAGTTTTTAATTTCGCCTCCCTGCTATACTTTATTGCTATGGTATTATCTTTATTGCCCTGTTTAATCTCCGCACAACCTTCTATCTGAGCTTGATTAATGGTATAAGTAAAAGCACTCCCTCGGTTTTCTCTAAAGTGGAGTCTAACCAGTTGCTACAATCGTGCCAGAGGCACTTTAGAGGCGATTTTATGGGGGTAGGTGATGCAAAATATGTAATTCCTCAGACTCCTCCCTCATTAACCTGTTTATAGAGTTGAAGGGCATCATCGAAAGTAAGGGACTTTGAATAGCGTTCGACCATTGCAATAGTTTCCCAGCCACCTATGGCTTGAACCACTCTCGTAGATAGGCCTGATTTAACTTGATGAACAGCAAATCCTCTTCTACATGCATGGGGATTGCAGCGGATATCCTTCTTTCTGGATAGTATCTTGAGGGTCTTCTGTATTCCCTCGGCGGTCAGCTCGTATGAGCCAACACCCTCAGGGCTTAAAGGATAATCAACGAAGTCGGTAAGTGTATATCGGTAGAATTGTATGGTTTTCCTGCTCAGTCCTTCAGGACGGGAAAAGATGAGCTTCGCCAGCAGCTCAGTTGTGAACTTTTGTGAACTTTTTGTAGCTAAGTAATTGGTGGAGCTGATGGGATTCGAACCCACTACCTTCTGACTGCCAGTCAGACGCTCTCCCAATTGAGCTACAGCCCCACCCGATTTAAGAATATAGCAAAACAGCTTGAGAAACTCAAATTAAAAATTCAAGCCCAGCCATTGCAGTATGGAGCGCAAACCGAAATATCCTAAATAAGCCAGTATCATATTCTTGATCGTCCTCCCTGCCCAGGTGGCAAGGAAGAATCTTACCCAGCCGAAACGAAGCATGCCCAGAAAGACAGCGAAGGGGTAATAAATAGGAGTGAACAGAGAGGCCAGGAGCAGGACGGCTTTAGAGCCGTGGCGGTCAATAAGATTGTTGAATCTAAGATAAAGTCCACTGCTACGATGCCGAAATAGACCTCTGCCAGCGTATCCGGTGACATAAGCGCCAATCGCACCCGTAGCTTCACCAATTCCAGCTACGGCGCCGACTATGGCGGGATTTAGTACGCTACCCAGTGTGAAAGTAAGGACAGAGCCAAAGCCCGGCAAGACCACGGTGCCACTGGTCAATACATTGATCAGAAAGCAGCCGGTGTAGCCCCAGCTTGCTATTTCATCAATGAAGTCTCGATGCTGAATGATGAGAATACATAAAACTATGGTAACCGTTATAGATACGCCACCTATTAAGGCTTCCCGCTTGGTCGGTTTCCTCATCAGTGTTGCCTTATTATACAGGAAAAATATACCAATAAAACCAAGCTATTTAAGCCTATTGTGCTAACTGTATACAAATTATGGCAATTGCTATAAACGCAACACGCCCAAGACTGAACACCTAGAGGCTTGGCAACTATCGCCCTTTCCTCAGTCTATCAGTGCCCTCTGAGGAGATTTTCTGCATAACGAGAGCAAAACTGTTAAATCAATGAATCTGTTATCAAAATCTGCTAAGTGCTTGGCGAGCCTGGTGCGCAGTTCAATAAATATCTCACACAAAAGTTATCATTCCAGATCTTTTTTCCGATACACATACCTGAGGGGTGCGTAGCAATCCCCGTGGATAGCCAAGTCTGTTTTGAGAGCAAGCCAGGATTGCCATATGAGCCTGCTTCCACGTTATCGTGTCCTGCAAGAACGGTAGCAATGTACTTCCGAGTCTTAGGATAGCATGAAAATCTTTTCCCAAAATCTTCAGATTTTCTGGCTCATCAACTTTACCATACCAATTAGTTTGGAAGTCGGGGTAGATCGTTCATGATCGACTTACTGACTTTTACCAATTCGACGAAAGTTTCAGAGAACATCGAGGAAATCTTGCTCTAACGGACAGAATGTTTTATTCTTGAAACATGATTTAGCTTAGCAATTAGCGCCAAGCAAAAGGAGAGATTGCCATGGAGAAAGAAAGAATTTCACATCACGAGTCAGTACAGCGAGTATACGATAGGATTAAAAAAGATGGCATGAATAATATCCGGGACAGGTACGTAGCCCAAGGAATGGGAAGCAACCCCGACCAGCGTTGTCCCTTCTGTATGGGGGGAGTTCGCTGTGACCTGTGCTCTAACGGGCCGTGTCGCGCCGATGTTGCCAAGGACAAGAGGGGTGTGTGCGGCATCACTGGAGACGGTATGGCTATGCGCATGATGCTTCTAAGGAATGTCTTAGGGGCTTCAACATATCACTATCACACCGAGCAGACTATCAAGACGCTTCAAGCTACAGCCAAAGGCGTAACTCCTTTTAACATAATTGAGAAGGACAAATTGAAGGTATTTGCTGGTAGGTTGGGGGTAGTTACATCAGGCACAATCGAGAAAACGGCTCTGGCTCTCTGCGATTTCGTTAAAGCTGACTTCAACCATAAAGCCGATGAACCAAGTCAGATAGTTGAAGCCTTGGCACCCGATGAACGAAAGAAAAATTGGAAAAGCCTGGATTTATTTCCCGGTGGAATATACGGTGAGATGATGCGCGCGACAAGCTCCTGCCTCACTAACGTGGACGGTTACCATGTCAGCTTGGCACTGAAAGCGATGCGCCTGAGCATAGCCATGGCCTACCATAGTCAAATTGTAAATGAGTACTGCCAGGATAGTATATTTGGCTTTCCTAGGCCGCATAATATGCGTGTTGACCTCGGAGTTTTGGACCCCGATTACGTTAATGCTCTGCCGAACGGTCATGAGCCCTTCCTCGGTTTCGCCATGGTTCAGTTGGCTAGGAAGCCGGAGTGGCAGAATAAAGCCAGAGCGGTCGGGGCAAAGGGACTGCGAGTTATTGCCAACATCGAGACAGGGCAGGAGATGATTCAGAGATGGGAAATGGATGACGCCTTCTATGGTTTTACTGGTAACTGGATAATGCAAGAAGCTATTCTCGGCAGCGGTTGTGTTGACCTATTTGCCTGCGATATGAATTGCTCGATGCCAGTCGACCCTGCCTATGCCAGGAAATATAAAATAAAGCTGATACCGGTCAGCGACCTGGTTGCTTTTGAAGGCATTACCGAGCGTATTAACTATGAGCCTGAAAAAGCAGAATAACAGGCAGCCCGGCTGTTGCAGATGGCTGTAGATAATTTCAAGGAACGCCGTGCCTTCGTGCTTCCGGTTACAGATTTGCCGATGAAGGAAGCCACGGTCGGATTTTCTTCAGAAAGCATCGTCGAAGCCCTGGGTGGTTCATTGGAGCCGCTCTTGCAACTAATTAAAGACGGAACCATCAGGGGCGTGGTTGGATTTATCTCGTGTACTAGTTTGAGAGATACTGGTCAGGACTTACACAGTGTGCGGATGGCTAAGGAACTGATTAAGCGCGACCTTCTGGTCTTGTCCATGGGCTGTGGTAATGCAGCAATGCAGGTAGCTGGCCTGTGCCGCACTGAGGCAAGTGAATTTGCCGGCAGCGGTCTTGGAGGCCTTTGCCGGACCCTGGGCATACCACCGGTATTAAGTTACGGAACTTGTACTGATACCGGGCGTATTAGCGACCTGCTGGCCAGTCTATCCAGCGCTTTGGGAAATTTACCCGTTTCCGAGTTACCTGTGGCTGTTGCCGCCCCCGAATACATGGAACAGAAAGCGACTATTGATGCCATCTTCGCCTTGGCTTTTGGTCTTTATACCTATGTGAATCCGGTACCCACAGTTACCGGAGCACCAAATCTGGTGCAGTTATTGACACAGGACTGCAAGCAGCTAACCGGCGGTATATTGAATGTTGAAAAAGACCCGATACAGGCTGCGAATGCTATCCTGGCCCACATAGAAGCGAATAGAAAGAAGCTTGGTATATAAAGTCGACTCAGGCAAAAGGTATCTGGAGGGAATTTTCCTATTCACGCGCTGGTATTTAAGGGAGATTTGTGACAAGATAAATCTGAAATTGATAGTAGCATTTTGGAGATGTGCTGAGTCACCATCGTTATGGTGATAATGATGTGATCATAATGCTTTTGTCTTGCTAAATGAGCCAGGGTGGAGTTATGTATTTAATGGAATTTGGAGATATAATAAGCAACGAGGTAAGGCAGACCGCTATAATTTTTTTTCGGGCTTGAAAGGCTCTAAGAGGCTACATTGCTGCATTGCGGTGGATTTGTCTTTGTAAGAACAGCAGGTGAATATCTGCTCTGCAGTACTGAGAAATAGCTTATTAAGCGAGAGGATAATTATGAAAGTATTAGGTATTATGGGCAGCCCAAGAAGGCAAGGCAATACAGAGCTTCTTCTTGATAAGTCGCTAGAAGGTGCTGTGGAGGCAGGAGCGGAGGTTGAAAAAGTGCTAGTCTCAAAACTCAAAATCTCGCCTTGCATGGAAATATATGCCTGTGTCAAGGATGGCAACTGTACCATTAAGGATGATATGCAACTGCTCTACAAGAAGCTTCTGGAGGCAGATCATATTATTTTTGCTTCACCTATATTCTTCTACAGCATTACCAGCCAGGCGAAAGCGGTTGTAGACAGGTGCCAGGCTCTTTGGGCAAGAAAACATGTGCTGGATATGGGCAAGGAAGATAAACGAGTGCGAAGGGGGGTGTTTATCTCGGTAGGAGCTACACAAGGTGCAAAGCTGTTCGACGGTGCAGTGCTCACTGTAAAGTATTTCTTCGATGCTATAGGTGTGAAATATTATGGTGATTTGTTGATCAGGGGAGTTGATAACAAAGCCCAAATCCAGGAGCATCCTACGGCTCTTGAAGATGCATTTCGCCTCGGCCAAGAGCTTATCCGTGGCAAGTAGAGACGGACAATGAAGGCAATAGTGACTGAGAATCTGACCAAGATGTTTGGCCGTCTTGTTGCGGTAGACCATATCTCGTTCGAAGTCAATGAAGGAGATATTTTTGGTTTTCTTGGAGCTAACGGAGCTGGTAAAACCAGCACTATCATGATGCTGGCCACAGCGTTAAACCCGAGCTCGGGAATGGCTACCGTAGGCGGATACGATATCATCAGAGAGCGAGACAAAGTCAGAGAATCAATAGGAATCGTTTTTGAGGAGCTGAGCCTCGATATCAATCTAACGGCGAAAGAAAACCTGGAATTCCATGCCATCCTGTATCACCTTTCCAAAAAGCTGAGGAATGAGCGGATATCTCAAACCCTGGACTTGGTAGGATTAGAGGACAGACAAAATATATTGGTAAAGTACTACTCCGGCGGCATGCAGCGCAGATTGGAGATAGCCAGGGGAATGCTGAATTCTCCCAAAGTCTTATTCTTGGATGAGCCGACTTTAGGTTTGGACGTACAGACGAGAAGGTTATTGTGGGATTATGCTAAGAGATTGAACAAAGAAGCAGGCACAACTATCTTGCTAAACACTCATTATGTTGAGGAAGCGGACTACCTCTGTGATAGGATAGCTGTTTTGGGGCAGGGTAGGATTATGGCGATAGATACTCCCAAAGCACTGAAAGATTCGTTGGGCAATAGAGTTCTTTCTATCAGATTTCCTCGAGGCACCTGTGCCAGTGAGTTTGCATGTTTACTAGAGGGAATGAACTGGGTCCGAGGGATCCAGCAACATGACGCTCAACTGGAATTGAGCGTAGGACACAAAGGTATGAGGATACCTGAGGTGGTAAGATTGGCAAGGGAGCACGGATTCGTTATTTCCTCGATCGGTGAGCACAAGCCAAGCCTGGAAGATGTTTTTATGCACTATCTTGGGAAAAAGTTGCAGGGCGAGCAGCATGAATAGCGTAATAGAAATTGAAGACCTGACCAAGGAATTCGATGGCTTGGTAGCGGTAAATCATATTACCCTGAGTGTTGTTGAGGGGGAGATATTTGGCTTCCTTGGCCCCAATGGAGCTGGTAAGACCACAGCCGTAAAGATGCTCTGTACTATATTGAATCCTACTTCAGGCTCAGCCAAGGTTTGTGGACGTGATATCGTGCGGCAAAGAGATGAGGTAAGGGAGTGCATAGGAATTGTGTTTCAAGACCGGGCCATTGACACATTTTTAACCGGGAAAGAAAATTTAGATTTTCATGCGCGAATGTACCATCTGGATGGGAAAACCAGGCAACAGAGGGTGGCAGAGGTGCTGGACTTGCTGGATTTGCGGGGGAAGGAGAACATGAGGATCAGTGAATGCTCCGGCGGTACCCAGCGCAGGTTTGAGGTTGCCCGAGGATTCCTGAACCATCCTAAAGTCCTGTTTTTGGACGAGCCAACTCTGGGCTTGGATGTCCAGGCAAGAAGGAATCTATGGGATTACATAAAGCTGTTAAACGAGAAAGAGGAAATAACCATAATCCTGACTACTCACTATATGGAGGAGGCGGACTATCTATGTCATCGGGTGGCTATTATAGACCGGGGATGCATAGTAGCAATGGACACGCCAGAAAAGCTCAAGCTGGCAGTGGGTTTGAATTTGATTTCACTGCAAATAGCTCAAGATAGTAGTGGTAGCCTAATTGATTCACTTAAGCAACTTGACTGGATAAAGAAGATTGAGGCGCGCGATGACTCACTGGAGCTGAGTATCAATGGCGGCGAGGAAAAGATACCTGAGCTTATTGATTTTGCCGATAATCGGGGACTTGTTATATCATCCATCAAGTTATATAAGCCGAGTTTGGAGGATACATTCTTATACTATACGGGGAAGACTATAAGAGAGGAGGAAGGAAGCGTTAAAGATCTATGGAAGGCTTGGATGAGAAGGACTGGAGTTAGGAGATAACATGCGAGCAATTGAGATCCGGCGAATCATAGACCCGCTGCCGATTTATACCATGTGGCTGCGGGAGATGAAAAGGTTTTTAAGAGTAAAGGCCAGGATAGTTGGTTCGATATTGATGCCACTTTTTTTCCTGGCTTTTCTGGGCTTACCCATGAGCTTCATGCCCGCCCGTGATATACCAGGCTTAGGAGGCACTGGTTATCTTGACTTTCTCGCTCCTGGAATAGTGGGAATGACCCTATTATTTGCCGGTACCATGTCAGGCGCATCAGTCATCTGGGACAAGGAATTTGGATTTCTGAAAGAGGTCTTGGTAGCTCCGGTAAGTCGTTTTTCTGTCATATTGGGCAGAAGCCTAGGCGGCATGACAACAGCTATAATACAAGCCCTCGTTATAGTGGGAATATCCATAGCCATGGGTGTCACATTGTCCAGTGTATCTGGATTCTTTTTGGCCATATTAGTTATGATTCTCACCTGCGCCGCATTCACGGGATTTGGCTTGATTATCGCCACCAGGTTAGGCAATCTGGAAGGCTTCATGGCTATAATGAACCTGATAGTTTTTCCCATATTTTTCCTTTCCGGTGCTCTGTTTCCAATACAGTCTATGCCTTCTTGGCTGAGATACGTAATGTACATTGACCCTTTAACTTATGGGGTTGATGGATTGAGGGGTACTCTTATCGGTGTTTCCGCCTTTCCACTCTGGCTTGATTTCACGGTTCTTATTATATTGTGTTTGGCCTTAGCAACATTAGGTTCTTACTTCTTCTCGAGGATGGAAGCCGACTGATGAATATGGAAGGTAGGTGGCGCTAATTGGGATTGTGGTCAACAGCGAGAGACAAGCCTAGATCATGTACTAGTGTCGTAGGTGCAGCGGTGGAGTTCTTCTCCACATTTTCGAGGCGTGAAGAAACCCTTACTAAAAGCCTTTAGTGTGCAGTACCAACGGCAAACTATTCTCTTCGATAGTATATCCAATGACCGGAGCGCTGTCATGGATAAGGTCATGCCATGTCCTGTTTATGAATATATAGGATACAGTGAATCCTGCGGGTCATTAGAAGGGTCCGGACGTGTGAAGTATTTGTATGAAACACCTAGGATAAACTTGATGTTTGGGAATTGAAATGTAGCCATATCGCCGAAGGACGATAGTACATTGCCGGTGGGCTCGTCAATTACCGTTCCTTCCTCCCATTGCTGCGTATGAACTGAATGATGCTGACAATCATTGCGGGAATAATTGACAGACCAAATACTGAATAGTATTATGATACACAGTATTAACGAAAGCAAGAGTGATATTGCTTGAGGCAAATACTGAGGTGAATTTCACAGGAAGTTAGGATAGGAACAATGCAAGGTGAGCAAGATCACTACGAAATATTACGCATTGAACCGAGTGCCAGCGCAACGGAGATAAAAGAGGCGTATCGTAAGCTGGCTTTTAGATATCATCCAGACAGGAATAAAGCAGGTCAGGATGCCAGTCGGAAAATGAAAGAGATAAACGAGGCTTATGCCATTCTCTCTGACCCGATTAAACGCAGGGAGTATGACATTCCCCGGGGATATCGTGGCAGGGTGCCAAAGTTTGAGAAAGGCAGCAAGGTGAAAATCAGTTCTAGTTCCGCTTCACCATATAGAGATCGCACCGGAATCGTGGACAAAGTACCTGTTAAAGATAACTTCCGCTTCTGGTATATGGTAAGATTCGAGTCGAAAGGCTTCCCAGCAGTCAGTCGCTTCGCTGAAGAGGAACTTGAGGAAGTGGATGGTTAGCGGCTGGGACAACCAGCCAGCGGTTGGAACAAATAGATATAAACTGTATGCTCTTCAGCTTCATTATTGGTTCGTCGCCTCCAGCATTACCATATTAGCATTAATGTTTACTGGTTCTTAATACTGAAGAGGGAGACGCCTGACCTCTAAATGTTATACATCCTTAAGTCAACGACGCTTGCCTTCCCGAAGCCCTCATTACAAGCCTTGTACATTAAGATGCAACGGTGTGTCGCGCACGTTGACAATTGCAATGTGGACAGTTAGACTGAATCTAGCGTATATTAAGGGACATTTTACTACAAAGCCTAAAACATAGATGAGGGGGAAACGGCAAGCGAGAAGAGAAAGGAGGCGGCAATGATAAAAGGTGTCGTAGGATACAAGGTAAAGAGTTATAAGGACTTGGAGCCATTACTAATGAAGCTCCGATCACATGCTATGCAATATCCAGGCTTTTTGAGCGCTGAGAGTCTCGTCAGCGAAGTAGATCCCTCTGTCGTCGTAATGATGAGCACCTGGGAGACGATCGAAAACTGGAGAATATGGGTGAAGTCAAAGATAACGCAAGATCTGCTCCGACAAGCTGAAGCACTTTTAAAAGATAAGCCCAGAATAACAGCATACAGGATAATGTCCACAGTAGAGTGGCGCTAATCCATGGGATATAGGCCTTTGCTAAGAGTGGTTGTTAAGACAAAAGGGCTGGATATCACGAGGCTGGGGCAAGATCCAATCCTTCCGAATTATGTTGGGCCGTGTAAGGAGCAAGCCTAACTACTGTCGATTCTGAATATTTTCGTACCATAGGTTGGGTAGACGCTCTCTAAGTTGCTGGTCTGGTGTTCTTAATAATGATGTTACTGAGAAGAGATAGTTGAATGCTATGCTTGTACGGTGTCAGGGGCCATAATCTTCTGGTAATGCTGAATCTCGCTGTGATCTTTAAATGGCTAGTGCCTACAAT
>Ga0180433_10009036_pt1 | contig 12273 bp, 10 predicted proteins | sample SS_ome_8_FD_132980 | JGI IMG/M metagenome (GOLD analysis project Ga0180433, IMG submission 132980) | Hypersaline lake sediment archaeal communities from the Salton Sea, California, USA - SS_1_D_1 metaG | ecosystem: Environmental > Aquatic > Non-marine Saline and Alkaline > Hypersaline >... | reverse complement strand
TATTTTATAATCTCCGGGTTTGCGGTAAATCGTACCACAGGCGCCACAGATACCACCACGACAGCCGCATCCTCTAATGTATTTATAACCGGCGTATTCCATCGCTTTCATAATGGTAAGGCCTTCAGGGACTTCATAACGCCGGCCCATAATGTAAATTGGAATAAGCTTGGTCTCTATTGCTGTCGATTTCTCTTCCAAAATCCTTAACCTCCCTTGGCTGTATGGTTCTCTATAATTATACAGGTATCGTACTTGGCAGAAGTCCTTTGCTTGCCAGAAATGGTCGCGGATCGATAGCATTTAATTCAAACTGGCAGATCCCTGGATCAATGCCCAGTGAAAGAGCGAGGAGTTGAGTGAAATAGATAATGGGCATTTCAGTAAAGTTTTCTTTATCTCTGAGTACCTTCTGCTTTAATCCTAGGTTGGCCTCACAGAGAGGGCAGCTGACTACAAGAGCCTCCGCTCCAGTTCGTTGCGCTGAAGATATAATATCGCGCGTTCGGTTGAGAACGAGGCCCGGATTGGCCACTACCTGATATGATCCACAGCACGTATTTTCATCGGGGAAATGGTGTACAGTTGCTCCTATGGTCTCGAGAAGATCGGCCAGCACTCTTGGATTTTGCGGCGGTTCGACGGCTATTTCTTTTGGTCGGTGAAGGGTGCATCCATAATATGGCGCTGCTTTAAGGTCTTTAAGTGGTTTCTGTACTTGCTTGGCGATGGTATCCCAGCCGATATCATCTCTCAATACCTCGAGAAGATGAACAACCTCAACATCGCCTTTATAATCCTGTTCCTCATCCATAAAGTTGTTAATGGCGTCCAATTTCTCAGTATCGTTCTTCATAAGCAGGTTAACCCTCTTCAGAGTGTTATAGCAGAAAGCGCAGAGAGTGACTACTTTGTTATATCCCTGTTCCTGGACTCGTATTAGGTTGCGAACAGAAGCCAGGTGGTGCATTAAATCGTCATCGGCGAAGGAATATACCGTGCCGCAACAGTTCCAGCGTGGAAGCTCCTCCAGTTCCACTCCCAGTGCAGACATTGCTGCGATGGCAGATTCTTCAAAATCCTTGGCCTTAGTTTTTAACGTACATCCGGGATAGTAGCTTAACTTCATGGTTTAACCTCAAGCGGTATGTTTTCTGAAACTGCTTATTAACGCGATCTGTGGCAATTCCTCGATGATCTCTTTATCGATATCAGATAATTTGACATAATCTATATTATCTCTAAGTTTGAGGAGTCGAATCGCTTCCATGACCCTGGCGAGGTCGATTCCTCTGGGACAGCGGACGGTGCAGCTGAGACATGATGCACATACCCAAGGGGTCTTCGAGCTGAGTATGTCTTCCTCCATACCGAGCTGAACTCTTTTCATAACCTGTCTGGGAAGGAAGTCTGTCTCCGCAGCGTTTGGGCAGGCGGCAGAACAAGTTCCGCATTGGAAACAAAGGCTGACATTTTGACCGCTGATTTCTTTAACTTTTTTAATAAAATCGCTTTTTCTCGGATTGATTTTCTTCATGAATAACCCCATAAATAACTATAATACAGCCTCTTTATGTCGGGCACTGTGACATTGGATATTGACAGCTACAGGCATGCTTGCAATATGGGATGGGAATGTTTCCACATGCACCGCTAGTGCGGTAGTACTTCCCCCAAAGCCCTGTGGCCCTACGCCTGAAGCGTTAATTCGTTCAAGTAATTCCTTTTCCAGGTCAGCAATCTCCGGATCCGAATTCGGTTTGCCAACTTCGCGCAATAGAGACCTCTTAGCTAAAAGCGCGGTTTGCTCAATCGTTCCCCCGATGCCTACCCCGACGATGAGGGGAGGGCATGGATTGCTCCCTGCTTCTACTACCGTGGTGACAACGTAGTCAATAACGCCTTTACGTCCCTGTGCCGGTTTCAGGACAGTAACCCGGCTCATATTTTCGCTGCCGCCACCTTTGGGAGCAACGGTGATTTTTAGCTGATCGCCGGGAACAATTCGGGTATGTATGACAGGTGGTGTATTGTCCTTCGTGTTGACACGTGCTGAGAATGGCTGTTTTACTACCGATTTACGCAGGTATCCTTGTTCGTATCCTTGCCGGACGCCTTCCTCAATAGCTGAGTATAAGTCGCCCCCGACAATATGAACATCTTGTCCCAAATCCAAAAAAACTACTGCAAGGCCAGTGTCTTGACAAAGGGGGATATGTTCTGCTGCTGCGATCTCGGCATTTCGAAGAATCTGGTCAAGAACCTGTTTAGCAACATCTGATTTATCAGAGTCGCGGCCTTTTTTAAGTGCGTTTACTACATCTTCGCCAAGGTGGAAATTTGCGTCTTGGCAAAGCTGAGCAACTGTTTTAGTAATATCTGAAACATTTATTTCTTTCATACTAGCTCCTGAATAAGTGTATACCACCAATTGACGCCCCTCGCCTCCACTCGTGCAATGGCTAAGTTTATTGATCCCCCTTATATTCCCCTGTGGAGAATTCTCTTATATTCGGGGGCGCAGCCCCGAACCTCGAAGATCCTTCGCCTAGCGAAAGTACCCGGTCTCGCTGAGGCTTGGCGCACTGCTATATTCCCATGACCTTCAGAAGGCCTCGTACTGCTTCTGCGGATTTCTTTAATGCAGCGTCCTCCTCACTGCTGAGTTTTAGTTCAATGATCTGCTCTATTCCATCCTTGCCTATTTTGCAGGGAACACCGGCGTAGACTCCTTTAATCCCGTATTCGCCGTCCAGATAAGCGGAGCATGGTAGGATCTTCTTCTTGTCAAAAACGATTGCTTCCACCATTTGTGCTGATGCAACGCCGGGGGCATAATATGCGCTGCCGGTTTTTAGAAGATTAACGATCTCTGCGCCGCCGTTCACCGTTCGTTGAACCATGGCGTCGATTTTATCTTTAGGGAGAAGTTGAGTGATGGGCACACCGCCAACAGTGCAGAGGCTAATGATCGGCACCATTGTATCGCCATGACCGCCTAACACGCAGGTGAATACGTCTTCAATGGAAACGTTAAGCTCTTGTGATATAAATGTCCGAAATCGGGCGCTATCAAGTACACCTGATTGCCCGAAGACCCTGTGCTTGGGGAACTTACTTGTATGAAATGCCATCTGGCACATGGCATCAAGTGGGTTACATACAACTATGATAATGCAATTTGGTGAATGTTTAACGATGTTTTCGGTTACACCCTGAACTATTTTCATATTGGTTACAACGAGATCATCCCGGCTCATCCCCGGCTTGCGGGCTACACCCGATGTAATGACCACGATGTCGGAATTGGCGGTTTCTTCATAACTGTTTGTTCCTATCACATTAACATTTGTTCCCAGGATTGGCGTAGCTTCCAGCATATCCAATCCTTTTCCCTGGGGAAGGCCTTCCACGATATCTACCAGGACGACATCGGCATACCCCTTCTCTACGATCCTGAAAGCACAAGTTGCACCGACGTTTCCCGCTCCAACGACAGTAACTTTGCTGCGCATAATTACCCCTCCTTAATAACGCTTATTGAACAGTATCTCGTACTGTACAAGCCTATTGATATAGTAACTATCCTAAGAGAACACCTAGTGCTGCCCCGACGTCCCAGTTTTAAGAGTTAATTTGTTATGCCGGATAAGACAGCACTAAACGTTATTTATTATTTTGACGAAATAGACGCGTATGGTATAAAACTATAATTTAACCTTTCGCAATTACCGCAAGTATGTTGCCTTTCTTTACGGATGCACCTGCACTGTAGTTTATTGCTTTGATTACGCCATCTACTGGGGAAGGAATAGCGTTTTCCATTTTCATAGCCTCCAGCATAACGACCGTTTCACCCGTTTTAACTTTGTCGCCCACATTTACCTCGTACCTGATTATTGTTCCCGGCATTGGTACCAACACGGCGACTTCGCCTTCGCCAACTGTAGTCGATGGTGCCGGTGTTACTGTAGGTGCAGGAGCTTGAGCAACAGTGGTCGGCGACGCCGTAGGTGCAGCAGGTTTAGCAGGGGCAGCATATACCGGACCCGTCACTGCTGCCGCACCGGTTCCTTCGACTTCTACCTCGTAATATTCGTCTTCTATGTAAACGTGGAAGGTTCTAATACCAGGACCTTTAGGAGGAACCGGCTTTTCTGTCTTTTCTACCAGCTTTCCTTCCTTCCACTTCTTGATGACATCGTCTTCTTTTTGTACATCTTCCAGGGTCCTGGCTTTTACTTCTTCAGGAACTGGTTCCAAGCCATATTTCCAGCGAAGGAATCGCATACCTGTCTGTGGATACAACGCATAACAAAGAATATCTCCAATATCCTTAGCGATGCCTTTTGTAGCTTCTTTTGCCTTCTCCATCTCCGGTTCCAGAGTGTCAGCTGCACGTACCGTGATGGGTTTTTCACCTCTCTCATAGCCCTTAAGGACTGTTTTTTGAACTTCGGGATCGACTGGCGCAGGAGGTCTTCCATACAACCCGTACACGTAGTCCTTTACCTGAGCATTTATCATCTTGTATCTGCCAAAGAGGACATTTTGCACGGCCTGAATTCCAACTATCTGACTTGTAGGTGTAACCAGCGGGGGATACCCCAGTTCTTTTCTGACTCGAGGAAGCTCCTCATGGACTTCATCCAAGCGATCGAGTGCGTCAGCCTCTTTCAATTGGGAGATTAAGTTCGATGTCATACCACCGGGGATTTGGTGTGAAAGTACGCCCGGATCGATAACTGCTCGCCTGCTGGAATCGAAGAAGTGCCTGTATTTAGGAGCTATTTTCTCCAGATGCTCACCGAGGTCAATCAATTGCTCAAGGTTGAGACCAGGGTCTCTATCAGTACCTTCGAGTGTTGCCAGAATGGGCTCGATAGCAGGTTGAGCTGTCCGGAGGGCGAATGGTGCCAGACAGGTATCTATAATATCGACACCGGCTTCAATAGCTTTTAATGCCGTCATCGAAGCCATGCCACTGGTGTAGTGCGTGTGTAGTTCAATTGGGATTTTGACTGCTTTCTTCAATGCCGTGACCAGTTCGTTTGCATCGTAGGGCGAGAGCAGACCGGCCATATCCTTAATACAGATGCTATGTGCACCCATATCTTCAAAGATACGTGCTTTTTTAACAAAATAGTCTATAGTGAATACCGGACCGCCGATCTTCCTCTCAGTTAGTGAGAAGCTAAGACAGGCCTGAATATGCTTGCCGCAGGCATGTATTTCCTTAAAGGAAGCCTCAACGTTTCGTTCGTCGTTAAGGGCATCGAATACGCGGAAAATATCAATCCCAACCTCTGCGCTGTGATGAACGAATTCCTTGACCACATCGTCTGCGTAATTACGGTAGCCAACCAAATTCTGCCCCCGCAGCAACATCTGAAGCGGCGTATTAGGCATCAGTCTTTTAAATATTCGCACTCTTTCCCACGGATCTTCATTAAGGAATCGAGTGCAAACATCAAATGTCGCTCCTCCCCACACCTCCATAGAATAGAATCCGGCTTTGTCCATTTCCGACGCGATGGGTTCCATATCACCCAGTCGTAATCGTGTTGCAAAGAGTGATTGATGCCCATCTCGAAACGTCGTATCACATATTTTTACTGGATTTTTTGCCTTTGATTTTGCACTTGCCTTGCCAGATTTGGTGTTAGTAGCCATTGACTCCCCTCCTTCACCTTAACGGGATGACTGTGTACTATGTTTTATACTAGCCTACGCTGTAACATGCTGCGCATTCGCATTATCTCTTCACGTCCCAGAATCGGCCAGATTTTCATTTGAATGGATGGTCTACTGGGCTTCTGCGATGTCTCCAGGGACCTTTCTTCCTCAATATATGCATTTATACTTGCCAGAACAGCCGCGATGGTTTTGGCTTTATCTCTTTTCGATGTTAGATTACTGCTCATCATACACCTTAATTAATGAGTTACATGGGTATATTGCCATGTTTCTTCGCAGGCCGGATTTCTCGCTTTGTTGCGAGCATCTCCAGTGCGGCGACTATTTTGGGACGTGATTCACTGGGCAGAATAACTTCATCTACAAGACCGCGAGAAGCTGCGATGTAGGGATTATAGAACAGATTACGATAGTCCTCGATCTTTTCGGCTTCCTTCGCTTTTTTGTCCTCTGCTTCGTTTATCTCACGTCGATGAATAATCCTGGCTGCACCCTCTGCTCCCATGACGGCGATTTCGGCGGTAGGCCAGGCGTAGACAATGTCGGCACCTAACTCTTTGGCGCACATTGCCAGATATGAACCGCCGTATGCCTTACGCACAATCATGGTTATCTTCGGGACCGTGGCCTCGGAGTAGCACCAGAGCAATTTAGCGCCATGCCTTATTATCCCCGACCATTCCTGATCAGTGCCGGGTAGGTATCCCGGTACATCGACCAGTGTCAGTAACGGTATGTTAAAAGAATCGCAAAATCTAATAAATCTGGTTGCCTTGTCGGACGCATCTACGTCCAGACTTCCAGCAAGAATCATGGGTTGATTTGCGATAATACCTATAGTTCTGCCATGCATACGGGCAAAACCAACGATGATGTTTTCGGCGAATGTAGCGTGTACCTCGATAAAGGTGCCATTGTCAACTATCGAATGAATGACATCTTTCATGTTGTAACTTTCGCGTAGGCCTTCGGGAACTATACCATCCAGATTGGGTGATATACGATTGGGGTCATCATCGGTGTCGATGAGTGGTGGATCTTCCATGTTGTTGGAAGGTAGATAGCTGAGCAACTCTTTTATTTTTTCAATGGCATGTTGGTCACTATCACAATTGAAATGTGCTACACCACTCTTGGTATTGTGAACAGTTGCGCCACCTAAATTCTCAAAATCGATCTCTTCGCCGCTTACTGCCTTTATAACATCAGGACCAGTGATAAACATGTAGCTGGTTTTGTTGACCATGAATATCCAGTCGGTCATAGCAGGTGAATAGACTGCTCCACCAGCAGTTGGGCCCATTATCGCCGATATCTGTGGTATTACACCTGATGCACAGGCGTTGCGGAAGAATATACTGCCATAGCCGGAAAGTGCATCAACGCCTTCCTGAATACGGGCTCCTCCCGAGTCATTGAATCCGATCATTGGAACGCCGAGCTTTAACGCTAGATCCATGGCTTTTGCAATCTTTTTGGCATGCATTTCACCAAGCGTTCCCGCTCTGGAGGTAAAATCCTGAGCAAAGGCACAGACGGGTCTGCCGTTAACGGTACCATAACCGGTCACTACACCTTCACCGGCGATGTGCGTTGTTGCCATGTCGAAATCGGTACATCGATGGCGAACAAACATATCCAGTTCACAGAAGCTACCTGGATCGAATAGTAGATCGAGTCTTTCGCGTGCAGACAGTTTTCCTGACTGGTGCTGCTTTTCCACCAGTTTTGGCCCACCTAAGGCTTTCTCTTTTTCAATTCTTTCACCTAGATTTTTGAGTCTATCGAAAACGGTAGCCATCAGGCTTCTCCTTTCTTGGCCTGACTATCGAATGATTGTATTTCCCAAGGTCTTGATATATTTATTGGGCTATGTTGCCCATTTCCTTTTTTCATTAAAGGGTGTAGGCATAGATATAGATATAGGAATTGAGTCTGTATTTCCAATCGGTCCTGCCCCCTATATAGTATTTCGGCTGGCGGAGGCAGATGGGGATTTGATAAAACGATGTTAGCGTTTTGTCCAAGAGACTGATTAGCACTATCTTTATGATGGAAGACTGAAGTTTGGAGTTGTTTCACTGCGCCTCTAAAAAAGGCTGCCCTCCTCTCTAGATGGAGGGATTTCCTGTTACAAGTATAGCTAGGAGAGACCTTTATTGTCAAGATTCAGCATACTCCTGGATTTGATAGCGGTTCCTGCGCGCGATAGTATTCATATTCAGTAGTAATCCAAGTAACCAAGTTAGATAAACTATTTAAAGCTGTGCTAAAATAAAGTGCAATTTTTCTCCAAGGATTTATACATGTACTACGGCGTTAGACCAATGGAGCTCTGGGATATAGCGCAGGTCTCTAAAATAGAGCGGGAGGCTTTTCCTCCACCTTGGCCAGCCACTAATTTTAAACGTGAACTTACAGCTAATAGCCTGACTCGCTATCTTGTAGCATTAAAGCACAGTTCCTTTGCGTATAAACACGGCGAAAACAAGATAGAAAAATCGCGTTTAGATACATTGAAATCTGGATTTACTCGTCTTTTTGGTACTATCCAGGGAGAGAAAAATACCGACGACGAAATTCTGGGGTTTGCTGGTGTGTGGTTTTCGGTTGATGAGGCGCATCTGTCCAATATAGCCGTACATGATGATTTCAAGGGAAAGGGTGTAGGGGAACGGTTATTGATAGCGGTCATTGATTTAGCAGTATCTATGAATTCTCGATTTGTGACGTTAGAGGTCCGAACATCTAATGAGGCTGCTAAGTGCTTATACAGAAAGTACGATTTTATTGAGGTAGGATTGAGGCCCGGATACTATATGGACAACAAGGAAGATGCATTGCTTATGACGGTTGATATGATTCATTCGCCCGAGTATCAGTATAGATTGGCGGAACGGAAACGAAGTTTTTCTCTGAAGTGGGGCGTTCATGTGTAATGAACGGAGCATGTTAGGTTATTACCTTCACTACCCTATCCAATCCATTCAAATCACTGAAAACCTCAGTATAGGCTCGAGGGAAATATTGTTCCACAAGTTTCTTCACGGCATTTGCCTGGTCATGCCCTATTTCTATAAGAGTTACCCCGCTATTGAGGAGTTTGGACCGAGCCTGTTTTAAGAGCTCATCCGTATAAAGAAGTCCATTCTCGCCACCATCCAACGCTACTCTGGGTTCATAGAACGAGACCTCCGGCATTAGATTTTGGATTTCCTCTGTTCTGATATATGGCAAATTGGCAACGATGCAATGTACCGGCTGTGAAAGTGGTTGAAGCAGATTACCAGGTAAGAAACTCACTCGATCGGCGATACCATGTTTGTAACTGTTTCTTACTGCAACGTTCAGCGCTGCTTCTGAGATTTCGGTTGCCATGATACGTATATGAGGTACGTGTTTTGCTAAAGAAATGGCTATGTTGCCGCATCCGGTTCCAACATCGACGATAGTGAAATCAGAATCATGGTAAGAATTCAACGCGTCGATAGTATGTTCGACTAGTATTTCCGTTTCAGGACGCGGAATGAGCACTGATGCAGTGATCTCGAAATCAAGGCCGTAGAACTCTTTATGGCCGGTTATATATGCAACCGGTTCGTTGTTAAGTCTGCGCTCTGTAAACATTAAGAAAACTTCGAATTGCTCAGACGTTAGTACGAGGTCAGGATAGAGGTACAACTCAACCTTATTTGTTTTTAAAACATGTGTTAGAAGGATTTCGGCATCAAATCGCGGATTTTCTATTTTGTGTTTGACCAAACGATCGATGGCAGAATGGAGAGCTTCGTGGACCGTTACCCCACTTTTATCTCCAACTGTCGCGCACGTACCTCATTGCTCACAGCATCAATGATTTCGTCCAGGTCTCCCTCCAGCACCTGTTCCAGGTTGTGGAGTGTAAGGCCGATCCTATGATCGGAAATTCTGCTTTGAGGGAAGTTGTACGTACGAATTTTCTCAGAACGGTCGCCGGTTCCCACCTGAGACCTGCGGGCATCCGTTACTTCCTGAAATTGACGCTGTCGTTCCTGATCCAATAATTTGGCACGCAGTACAGTCAATGCCCTTGCTTTGTTCTTGATCTGTGAGCGTTCATCCTGACATGTGGTTACTATGCCCGTAGGTAAATGCGTGATACGTACGGCGGAATCGGTTTTGTTTACGTGCTGGCCACCCGCACCACTGGCGCGAAAGGTGTCAATACGTAAGTCGTTAGGATCAATGTCGACTTCTATCTCTTCAGCTTCGGGGAGAACGGCAACTGTTGCTGTTGACGTATGGATACGCCCTGACGCTTCAGTGATGGGCACTCGCTGTACACGATGTACACCGCTTTCATACTTTAATCTACCATAGGCGCCCTTACCTCTGATCTCGAAGACTATTTCTTTAAAGCCGCCGACCCCTGTCTCATGACTGTTCAGTAGTTCCGTCTGCCAGCCTTTCGACATTGCATATCGCGTATACATTCGGAATAGATCAGCGGCAAAGAGACCTGCCTCATCTCCGCCAGCGCCGGCGCGTATCTCAACAATGACGTGCTTGTTATCAGCAGGATCTTTGGGAACCAGTGCGATCTTTAATTCTTCGTATAATTCATCTATTCTTTCGCTTAGCTGGCCTATTTCCATTTTGGCCAGTTCTATCATTTCGTCATCCAAATCCTGCGAAAGCATATCTCTGGTTTCTTCGAGATTATTAACGGCAGACTTATATTCCCGATATTTATAGACGAGATCCTCGATCGATGCCTGTTCTTTGGCCAGTTCTTGCAGTTTATCGAAGTCGGCGGCTATGTCGGGTTGTGACATAAGGTTATTCAATTCTGTGAAGCGTTTTTCTATAGCGTCCAGTCGATCAAACATTAGTTATCCTGTCATATATTTCATACTATATTATATACAAATTGAAAAAGTTAAAGTATATTTAGTCTTTCTGCTATCGGTAAGGTTCCCCCTTCTATGCCCCGGTGGGGAATTTTTTATATTCGGGGGCGCAGCCCCCAAACTGTCGCAAAACTATTTACACATTACTATACGTAGGCACGCAAGCATACCGGAAACCATGTAAAAGATTTGCGGTATTAGTAAGGATAGGTGCCAGACTCAGATCTCTAATAACCAACCGGCCTTCCCGCCACCATTTGTACATCTTTTTGAGGTTCACCACTGTACACAGTAATGACCATTGGGTCTTTACCCATTCCAGGCCATTCACCGTAAAGCGAGTGAATCCCATACATTCCTTTATTTGCCCGAAGACAGGTTCCACAATTGTCTTACGCTTCCTTAATTTCTCCAGATTATCTAAGTGTTTCTGTTTGTCCCGCTGCCGCAGTATTGCTCCATGGTATTCACTGATTTCGATTTGTCTGCCATTCTTGTCCCGGCTGCATTGCCAGCGGTATGGGCATTCCCTATGGTTCTTACATTGGTATACCTGCACCCGATAGCGCTTACCCCTTCCCAGCTTCGTCCGTTGGTACGGTAGTTCTTTTCCTTCAGGGCACATACATATATTTCGCTGTGGATCATATTCAAAGTGGGAACTGTGATAGTTTCCGGTACTTTTTCTCATCGATACTATCACGTTATAGCCTTTATTTTCCGCTTTCGCTAACTCTTCTCCTGAGTAGTAGCCACCATCCGCCACCGTTTCTTCTGCACTCTCTCCCAATGTCTCCGCTACCTGATCGATCATCCTGGTTAACTGATGCGCATCTCCTTCGTCGTTCACTACGTCCTCGGCAACGATTAGTCCACTCTCTTTATCCACGACAGCCTGTGCATTGTAGGCAAATCTCGTCCATCCATCTCCCTTCATCATTCGCGCTTCTTTGTCATTGGGATGTAGATGGTCTCTGTCAATCTCATCCATCTCCTGCAGCAATTCTTTAATCGTCGCTTTCAACTTTTCCGGATCGTCCAGGCCCTCCGGTAACCGGTATTCCCCTATCTCTTCTCCCTCTAAACGCTCCACCTCATGCATCATCTCATCTATCGATCCATCCATCCTTTTTAGCAGCTTTTTCAAGTCCTTCCTATCCCATCCATTTCGAGTCGCTACCTTGGCCTTTATTTTTGTCCCATCTACTGCATGTAACACCATACCTACCAGCTCGGCTTTCGCTGCCACTACTAGCCCTTCCTTGAATATTTTACGTAAGGCTTTTCGGTGGTCACGGAAGAATCGCCACAAAGTGTTATGATCCGGCGCATTATTTCCGGTGAGCCATATCATACCCATATGTTCCCGGCACGCCTGCTCCAGCTTCCTTGTGCTGTATATCCTCATGAAGTACCCGTAGGTCCACACCTTGAGCAACAGGTCTGCCCGGTAGTTCGGCCTTCCGTCACGGGCCTTTCGCTCATTAAACCCCAAGTTCTTTAAGTCCAGCGCGTCTATATATTCCCGAATGAACCGTGCCGGATGATCCTGTGGCACCCAATCTTCGATTCTTGGCGGTAATAAATAGTGCTGATCGTAATCTGCCCCTATCTCGTAGCTCATGCTCCTCCCCCATTTCAATCTGGCACTATTTTAACAGACTCTTACGGGTTTTGAGACAGGCTC
>Ga0180433_10009035_pt1 | contig 12274 bp, 14 predicted proteins | sample SS_ome_8_FD_132980 | JGI IMG/M metagenome (GOLD analysis project Ga0180433, IMG submission 132980) | Hypersaline lake sediment archaeal communities from the Salton Sea, California, USA - SS_1_D_1 metaG | ecosystem: Environmental > Aquatic > Non-marine Saline and Alkaline > Hypersaline >... | reverse complement strand
GGTACATGCAAGTAAAATTGAAAGAAAACTGCTGAAAATATCACGTAAATGCATGATTTTTTGACAAATCATGCATTGATGCGGGCAAATAAAAAAAACGGCAGGTTAATCAAAGTCCTCTATTATTTTTTATTTTAACTTTATACAAATTTGTTAAAACAATACCGTCTCCTGAGCAACCGGTGACAACACAATTTTCTATATTGCCAGTACGAATTTTTACTCCGGTTCCTCCAATGTTTTCAATTCTACAATTCTTCAGATTAACAAGACCTTCACTTACGATACCATTCCCTGATGCATAGTGATTTGTTATTTTAAAACCATCCAATTCAATGCTAACAGCCTCATTTGATACATTAATAACATTTCCAGAAGCATCGCCAATAATCCATGTATTTTCTTTATCTATTACATCAAATACAGGCCAATAATCTCCATAATCTTCAAATACGATATTTTCAAAATACGTACCTGGATACACTTCAATTGAATAATAATCACCAAGATCTTCATTATCTACTGCGTCTTGTATACTTGTATAATCTGCATCAGGGCATTCCCTACGGTCATCATCAATTGTCAAAACATCATTGCCACCATAAGAATTTGTATATGCACTTGCAGATAGTGCAGATATGCCTGTTATTAAAAACATGCTCAATATTGCTATACATATCATTTTTCGTTTCATTTTAATCACATCAAATCATTTTTATAAAGAATAGCAGATAATATAGTATTTAAGTTTTATAGCCCGTCAATTGTGACAACTATAAAAAATAATTAGATTACAATAGAATTAAGCACAAAATGGAACTGGAAAAATATCAAAATAAGTATCAAGTACCTTGTCAATGGATAATGGAAAATTTGGTATTTTTTTCGGCAAAGGATGTTTTGTAATATCTTTTATCTGATGATTAATGTAATGCATTATACTTTTAGAGATTTCATCTTCAATCAAATTATCATCATATTTAATCAAAAGATTACATATAGTACGTGGTCCAGGAGCTTCTAATCTGTAAATAACCTCGTTAATAGTATTTTTACGTGTTAAAACTCTAGAAAATTTTTTCTTACGTGGAAAAACAATTCCATCTTCAGAAAAATCTGCTTGCCTAATAATACCAAGCTTTAATAATTTCTTTAAATGAAAATCTACTGTATTTGGATGTATCTCAAGTATTCTACTGATCTCAAGACGAGATAAACACAAATCTACTAGAAACAGTAAAATAATCCTGCGCGAGGTTTTCTTCCTTAAAAGATTAATGTAGTCTTTCTCAATTTTACTAATCTTTTTTGAAACATAAAAACGTGTAACTTTATCCTTTACTAACTCAGTAATAAGTTCATTTTTTTTCATGAAATTAAGATGATATCTCAATGTTGATCTAGGCATATTGAGCTCTCTGGAAATCTTACTGAGATGCATCCCGGGATTCTTAAGAATAAAACTATAGATTTCTTTTCTTGTCTCTAGCTGTAAGATATCTTCATTGAACATTATTTTACCCTATCTAAAGATTTATTTCTTTTACACATATATGTTTGCCATGGTTAATATATAAACTTTTTTATTTGCCCCTATAAATAAAGAAAGAGAATTTAATAGCTCATTGCCCAAAGTAGAACTCTAATTATCGGGAATGGCCAATCAAATCTATCTAAAAAATTTTCAATAATATTTGATATAATTGGGCGTACTTTTGATTTAAGGGTTATACTCTTTACGTTGTTATCTTCTCCGCCATCTGAGTCTTCTAGAATCTCGTTATCAGGATCAACTATAGCAGTAAGTGTATGTGGCGAAGTCCCTTCATCGTATTGCATTAGAATTTCTATCGACTCGGATGGCCCTGTTCCTTCATAAGGAAAAATACCTTCCTCTTCATTACCATCTAAGTCTAGTCTTACTTTTACCAGTGTTGGTTCTTCTACAGAAGCCCCTATATTACTGATACTTATTTCAACTAGAACATATCCCCCCATCTCGGGATTGTATGAAGATTTGAGAACATCAACGATAAAATCTGGTTCATTATCAATGGTGGTTACTGCTGAGACAGTGTAGATTCCAGTTAGAAAAAACATGCCTAGTATTCCTATACAAATCATTTTCTTTTTCATTTTTCATTACACCCATCCTATTTTTAGTATTTGCTCTAATATTGGGAAATACCCAACAAGTCTCTCAATTATCGAAGCAACTGGCGAACTAAGAAGAGCTTTACTCTTGGATTTTTGATAAACCCAGTCACTCTGAGCACCATATTCATCTTCAGCAATAATTCCTATAGCACCATTCCTTTCTTCACAATCTATTTTTACTGTTACCCCTGAATCGTAAAATCCTATCCATTTGTCAACTATTTGATCATTATCCCAGTCAAAACCATATCGCACTTGATCTCCATCTGGATCATTAGCCCTAATTATCAGTTCATTATTATTTATATCATAGTCTACCGATGGTTTATCTGGTGGATTATTTATGTTCCCTGTAAATATATAAGCAGAACCAGACTCACGGCCATTGGTGTCATCCCAAAGTGCCCCAATGAGAGCAGTACTGCCACTCAAGGAAACAGACCCGCCAAAACCATTTCTTGCTGCTCCATCAAGAGGCAGTAGTTTTGCCTGCTCCGTCCAAGTACTACCGCTTCGGGTGAACACATAAGCAGAACCAGAATATTCTCCATTGTCATCATCATAATCTGCTCCGATGAGAGCAGTATCACCACTCAGAGAAACAGAGCCACCAAAAAAGTCCCTTTCTGCTCCATCAGAAGCCAGTAGTTTCGCCTGCTGCATCCAAGAGCTACCACTACGGGTGAACACATAAGCAGAACCAGAACTGTCCCCTTTTTCAGTGTCATCAAAAGGTGCTCCGATGAGAACAGTATCACCACTCAGGGAAATAGAACAGCCAAAAAGGTCGCCTCCCTCTCCATCAGAAGCCCTTAGCTTTGTCTGTTCCGTCCAAGTGCTACCGCTTCGGGTAAACACATAAACAGAACCAGCAGAAGAGCCATAGGGATAATCCCAATCTGCCCAATCTGCCCCGACCAGGGCAATATTGCCATTAATGGAAACAGAGTCACCAAAACGGTCATATTCCTTTCCATCAGAAGCCAGTAGTTTCGCCTGCTGCATCCAAATACCATCATCGTCACGGGTGAACACATAAGCAGAACCAGATAACGGTCCTCTGCCATCATTATCACCATATGCTCCAATGATAGCAGTATCACTACTCAGGCAAACAGAATGCCCAAAATAGTCACCTGCTGTCCCATCAAGAGCCAGTAGTTTAGCCTGCTGTGTCCAAATACTACCACTACGGGTGAACACATAAACAGAACCAGAATTTTTCCCATTGTCATCATCATAATCTGCTCCGATGAGAGCAGTATCACCACTCAGAGAAACAGATTTGCCAAAACCATCGCTGTTTGCTCTATCAAGAGCCAGTAGTTTAGTTTGCTCTAACCATGTATTTTCGCTATGGGTGAACACATAAACAGAACCAGAATTAATTCCTCCGTCATAGTCCTGATATGCTCCAATGAGGGCAGTATCACCATCAACGGAAACAGAGACGCTAAAATAATCCTGAACTGCTCCATCTGAGGGAAGGAGCTTTTGGATTTCTCTCCAAATAAATTGAGAATCATCTGCTGATGTTGTTCTAATCCATGATTCATTACTTGTTTTTACGTTTGTTCCTATTGCTGAAAAGGCACTTAAACCAATCAGCAAAAACATGCTTAACATTACCATACATATCATTTTCTTTTTCATTTCAAACACATCAAATTATTTTTATAAAGAATAGCAGATAATAAAGTATTTAAGTTTTATAGCCCGTCAATTGTGACAACTAACAAAAAAACAATACAACCGCAATAAAATTAAGTGCAAAATGAAAACTGGAAAAATATTACAACAAAAAATAAAACCTATTAAGAATTTTTCATTGGGTAAGAACTTAAACAGATAAAATCTATTAAAAAGAGTGTATAGGTACAATTATTAACAATAATTTTATTTAGAATTATAGACTTGAAATTGTTAAATTAAAGAAAAAGGTGAAAAAAATTATGCCTAATTTTTGTCCGAATTGTGGAAATAAAATACAAGGAAATCCCAGGTTTTGCTCTAATTGTGGACATACTCTTATTGTTGAAGAAAGAAAACCTGTGAATCAAACAAAGACTAATATATTACCGCCAGAGGCAGAATCAATTATTGATCTAAACAAAATAGCAGGTATTTTTGCATTAATATTTGGTATAATATTTATAATAATTGGAGTTATAACACTTATATTCTTTGTTGGAATAATTTTTATAGTGTTTGGTATAATAGATATAGTAATAAAAATTGAGCTTGACGAAATCAATTCTCTAATAAAAAATAAGAGATACAGAGAAGCTAAAGACAAAGAGTTAGTCTGGGTGATACTCGGTTTTATTCTAGGTGGATTAATTATTGGAATTATTGCATTAATTGCTTATATAAAATATGATGATCTATTAAGAAAAGCAAATATCGGATATTAGATTCTCAATATTAAAAATAAAGTCAATACACTTGGTATTAACTATCAGAAAAGATACAATTATATCTCGTCTAAATCCATTCTGTGTAATGCTAGTAAAATATCTCTCTCTCGTTCTAAATCTTTTATTCTTCTCTTTAATTCTATTATTTCCTGTTGCAATTCTTGATTAGATTTCTCTTCTGTTTTATCATCTTTCATATTTTTTCTCGCGTACAATATTATTTTAAAACACGTAATTGTTTATAAGTTTCTGCCTTAACAATGGTTAAAATAAAAGTATGCAGGACAAGAAATACGGACTCTTAGAGTAAAAAATAGAAATATTATACCATTAATAACAAAAATTGTTTAAACGAAGAAGAAATATAATTAATTTCAATCTGATAAATGTGAATGAATATGAATCTAATACCTGGAACTGCAATCTTCTCAGGAGACAAAAATATCTATTATGTTCTCAGTATAGTAATTTTTGTTTTTGGAATTGGTTTTTTATTAAGCGCATTTTTTTCTTTTTTTTCACATGATTTTTGGATTATGATAATATTGAGTATAATTCTTATTTTTCTTTCATTAATTTTAGTATTAATTATATATAAATCAAAATAATGCAAAATAAATAGTTTATGCGGTTTTAGATGGCTCGCTCAAAATGTTTCTAATTACATTATTTTCATCCATTTCTTTTGGTTCCTTGCATCTAAAAGAACATATGAGATTATTAATAATACCGAGAAAATAGATATTAAACCCAAAGCGAAAAATAAATAGTTCTCTGAACGTTCAAATGCATGAGGATTTCGGAACGCCGTTATTATTGATTGGTATAATAGAGAAATTACAAAAGAAAAAATAATCGAAATTAAAAGTGTTTTCTTTTTTTCTTTTTTCCAACTTTTTCTATCTGTAACACTCAAGTTTTTATACATATTTTTTACTTTTTTCTGAAATACTATATCTTTTCTTAACAATAAAACCAGAATCAAAAAAATAATGAAACTATAAACGAACAGTATTAAAACCAATATTCCTAAGTTTATTACCAGGTTCATCATTTTTACTATATAGTTAATATTTAAATAATTTTTTAACTAATGACCAGAGCCGCTGGGGGGAATTGAACCCCCGACCTATTCCTTACCAAGGAATCGCTATACCTCTAAGCCACAGCGGCATATCATCTTTTTTGGTGAATGTAAAAAGGTTTATTTTATTTTTTGTACTGTTTTTAATGTAAACTAATATTTTTTGAGTATAAAGACAAGTTTTTTTACTAATGAACCTATTTTCCTGAAAAATAGGGAGTTTATTATGAATTCAGTTGATCTACCTGATGTACAGTCAAGTCCATCATTATCAAACTTTAAATTAACAAGAGTCGGGGTTACCGATGTTAAAAAACTAGTATATATAAAAAGACCAAATAGAAAACAAGCGATGCCCCTTGTTGTAAAAATGGATCTTTTTGTGGATCTACCAGCTTCTCAGAAAGGAAGTCATATGTCACGAAACCTTGAACTTTTTTCAGAAACAATAGATAAAAACTTAGAAACAAGAGTATCTGATCTGGAATCTTTTTGTGCTGAGACTGCACAACTTCTTTTAAAAAAACATGATTATGCTACTTTTTCTGAAGTAAAAGCAGAGGCTGATTATTTTTTAGAACGGACTTATCCTTCTGGTAAAAAAGGTTTAGAACCTTTTAAACTTGTATCTGAAGCACGTGCAAAAGACAACGGTGAAATAAAAAAACTAATTGGTGTGAAAGTAATTGGTATGACTGCTTGTCCATGTGCAAGAGAAGTCATAAATAAAATTGGAAAATACGATGAAAAAGATATTCCACCTACTCATAATCAGAGGAATATAACAACTCTTATGATAGAGGTACCTGGTTCTGATAAATCTGTTGATGCAAATGATTTAATTGATATTGCTGAAAAATCTTTTAGTAGCCCTACTTATGGTATTTTAAAAAGAAAAGAAGAAGGAGAACTAGTATATAAGGCTCATAAAAACCCAAAGTTTGTTGAAGATGTGGTTAGAGATATTCTTAGTGCTATTCTTAAAAAATATACAAATTTACCTGATGATGTAATAGTTATTGTTAAAAGTGAAAGTGAAGAATCAATTCATAAACATAATGCCTTTGCAGAAAGAGTAACAACCTTGGGTGAATTAAGAAAATAAATTGGTTCATAACTTTTAAATTACTTATTTTTATTACAGCAAAATATGTCAAAATATAAAATAGCATGGTTACCGGGAGATGGTGTCGGAAATGATGTTATGGAATGTGCAAAAATAATCCTTGACACCATAGATCTTGACGCAGAGTATTTACCTGGTGATGTTGGTTGGGAGTTTTGGAAAAACGAAGGAGACCCTCTCCCCAAGAGAACTATTGATCTTCTTGGCGAATGTGATTGTTGTCTATTTGGTGCAATTACTTCTAAACCAAATCAAGAAGCACAAAAAGAACTAAAGCCTGATTTAAGAGACAAAGGTTATGTGTATTCAAGTCCCATTGTAAGATTGAGACAACATTTTAACTTACATACTAACATGAGGCCTTGTAAAGCTTTTGAGGGAAATCCTTTGAATTACCGTGATGACATAGATATTGTTGTATTCCGAGAAAACACTCAAGGACTATATGCTGGTGTAGAGTTTAGTCCGGTACCAGATAACGTTTTCAAAGCACTGAGCACTCATCCTAAAATGGAGAAATTTAAAGATATACCTCTTTCTGATATGGCTATTTCAACTAGAATTTTTACTCGTGACGGCTGCAAGAGTATCATAAATCAAGGTTTTGAATATGCAAAAAAACATCATCGTAAAAGTGTAACTATTGTTGAAAAACCAAATGTTATACGTGAAACAAGTGGGATGATGGTAGAAGAAGCAAGAAAAATTTCAAAAAAATATCCAGATATAGAACTATGGGAAACAAATATTGACGCGATGTGTATGTGGCTAGTGAAAAACCCACAGGATTACGATGTTTTAGTTTCAAGTAACATGTTTGGTGATATTGTATCAGATCTATGCGCACAGCTTGTAGGAGGTCTAGGATTTGCAGCTAGTGGAAATATTGGTGATAACTTTGCTGTTTTTGAACCAACCCATGGTAGTGCTCCAAAATATGCTGGTCAATATAAAGTAAATCCAACAGCTATGATTCTATCTGTTAAGATGATGCTTGATTGGCTTGGTGAAACTAAAGATGCGGAAAAATTGTTAAATGCTATATCCTCTGTTATAAAAGAAGGAAAAGTTAAAACCTATGATCTTGGCGGTAACAATAGCTCAATTGAGGTCGCTGAAGAAATAGCATGGATATATAAAGAACAATAAAAAAAAATAGTTATTTTTTCCCTTTTTTTTCTTTTTCATTATGCCATAACCCTATTGCAACTAGAATTAGACCAATGAACCACGCGAGATATGTATACATCCCTAAATTGATTATTAACCCTCCAGATATAAAAGATGAAGCAAATATTAGTATGCCTATGATAATCAATAATGCATTTATTATGCTCAATTAATCACCTCAAAGAAATAATCTTTTGTTTTGTTTTAACATTTTTGGGCGATTAATAAATAATATGAAATTAGATTATTTTTCTTATTACATCTCATACCCATGGACAAAACAATAATTTGCTAATAGTAAAACAAAAATTATTCCAAGAGCTATTGCTGGAATTAAAAGTATTGGAATTATTAAATTTACAAACTCCAATTGAAGTATTTCGACAAATAAATAATAAGGGAGGATTACAAGTAATAATATTTGAAGAAAGAAAACTGGTGGAATTAAAAGTCTATAATCCAGATAATAACTGGGATAGGGATATCTAAGAATTAAGATGTTAAAGCCGCATTTCAGTTTATTCCAAAAACAGGGATTTTCCATTACAGATGAATATAATTTTTCTAAAATCCATTTTTTATCATCATTATTTTCCTTCTTCATCCCATCACACCAGCTATTGTAATCCTTTATTTTGTTTTAACATTTTTGGGGAATTTACAAACAATAAAAAAACAAAAAATTTTTTATTTTTCTATAAGAAAAAATTTTATATTCCTATTTGATACCAGAAAATCAATTCTGGAGGCTGAAAATTTTATGACTGATCAAAAAAAAGTAATAATAATGGGCGCAGCAGGACGTGATTTTCATAATTTTAACACATATTTTAGAGAAAACAAGGATTATAAAGTAGTTGCTTTCACAGCAACTCAAATACCTGATATACATGGACGTAAATATCCTCCAGAACTATCTGGAAAGCTTTACCCAGAAGGAATACCTATTTATTCTGAAGAAAAAATAACTGATTTAATTAAAGAACATGATATTGATATGATTGCTTTTTCATATAGTGATCTAGCCTATGATTATGTTATGAGTAAATCAGCTGAGGTTAATGCTGCTGGTGCTGATTTTGTGTTACTAGGACCAGATAGCACCCAGATAAAATCAGAAAAACCAGTAATTGCTGTGTGTGCTGTTAGAACTGGTTGTGGAAAATCCCAAGTTTCTCGTAAAATTTTTGAAATATTAACAAAGAAAGGACTAAAAGTAGCTTCTATAAGGCATCCCATGCCTTATGACAAAGATTTAAACATGCAGACCCTTCAACGTTTTGCAAGTTATGATGATCTTGATAGATATAATTGCACTATTGAAGAACGCGAAGAATATGAACCCTATATAGATATGGGTGGCGTAATTTATGCTGGTGTAGACTACGAAAAAATATTACGTGAGGCAGAAAAAGAAGCAGATATAATAATATGGGATGGTGGAAACAATGATTTTTCTTTTTACAAAACAGATCTCTTGATTACTCTAGCTGATCCTCATAGACCTGGCCATGAGATAAGTTATTACCCTGGTGAAGTTAACGTCCGTGCTGCAGATGTAGTAATTATAAACAAGGTTAATACAGCTGAAAAAGAAAACATTGAAATTGTTCGTAAAAACATTGAAAAAATAAACCCAAAAGCAAAAATCATCATGGGAATATCTTCAGTTTTTGCTGAAGATGAACAAAAAATCTCTGGTAAAAAAGTACTAGTTATAGAAGATGGACCTACTGTTACTCATGGTGGTATGGCCTATGGCGCTGGAACAGTTGCAGCAAAAAAAGCAGGTGTATCAAAGATTGTTGATCCACGTGATTTTGCTGTAGGAAGTATTGTTGATACTTTTAACAAATACACTCATCTTACTAATGTACTACCTGCTATGGGTTATGGAAAAAAACAGATGAGTGAACTTGAAGAAACAGTTAATAATTCTGATGCTGAGATAGTTGTCTCCGGTACACCTATTGATATCACCCGAGTCATAAATCCTAACAAAGAAATTGTAAGAGTCCGTTATGGTGTAGGCGATAAAACAGCTGATGAGCTCAAAGAAATAATAGATAGTTTTACAAAAAAACATCTATAAAACTTTTATTTTAATTTACTTCCTTCTGAAGCAAATTGAGCTAAAAGCGATTCTAGTTGTATATGCGCATTGCTTCCTTCAGTTAATCTAAAATCTGCTTCACCTGTTTTTTCAATAAGTCTTATCTTGCTTTCCTCAGGAATAGACAGATCAAATATACTTTGATGAATCTGTTTTATTACATCTTCACCAGAAAGCCCATATTGTATTAATAGTTCATATAGTATGTTTCTTGCTGACATAAAGTTTCCTTCAAGAGCTGTATTTATCAGTTTTTTTACATCCTCAGGTTTTGCTGTAGAAGTTGTCTCATAAAGTAGTTCTGCTGTTATTTTCTTATTTGTACTCGCACCTACCTGTAAAACATTTATTGCTTTTCTAAGATCTCCTCTTGATATAAAGATAAGTGTCTCTAATCCATCACTTGTAATCTCAAGTTTTTCTTCTTTAGCAATCTTTCTCATATATTTTTTTATGTCATCAGGTTTTATAGGGCTAAATCTAAAAACAGTACATCTTGATTGTATAGGTTCGATTACTTTTGATGAATAGTTTACAGATAATACAAAACGGCATATATGAGTATATTTTTCAATTGTTCTTCTCAGTGCAGATTGTGCATCACTAGTAAGTGAATCTGCCTCATCAAGAAAAATTATTTTAAAATTTGCTTTACCGATTGGAGCGGTTCTAGCAAAATTCTTTATTTTACCTCTGATTATATTTATTCCTCTTTCATCACTAGCGTTTAACTCATTAAAGTTTTGTTTCCAGGTATCAGAAAAAAGTTCTTTAGCCATAGCTAGAGCACATGTTGTTTTACCTGTACCCGCAGGCCCTGCAAACATTAAGTGTGGAACGTTTTTTGTTTTGACATATGCCTTTAATCTTTCTACTATTTCATCTTGACCTACGACATCATCAAGTATTTTAGGTCGATACTTTTCTATCCAGATTTCCTCCATGGCTAAAACCAACCCCCTAATTAGGTTTCATTAATTTAATCTTTTGTAGTAAAATATTCTACATATTTAGGTATTTTGTATATATTTTTTGATAGACTATGGTCATCATTTAAAAATTTTACATAAGCTTCTTGTTTTTCTGCAAAATCCATTATCCATTCGTTTGGAAGTAATTCATCTTTAAATCCTCTGAGAATAAATATATCTGCGTTTATTTTTTCATTAAAAAACCTTGGCTCTATCATATCTTTTAGTATTCCCTGCGGCATATCTTTTATTTTTGTAATATCAAAATCAACTGGTAGTATAGCTGGATTAAATAATATCAATTTTTTTATTTTTGGCTCGTCTAAAGCTATTTTGGCTGATAAAAAACCACCAAGAGAAGATCCTATTAAAACTGGATTTTTATCATTTTTAATTTCATTTTGGATGTTTTTTATACAGTCTGAGATAACTAATTCTTCTGGTTTGCAATCTCTGTATTTTATAGGTTTTACTCCTAAAGTTTGTTTTAAAATAGTTCCTTTTGTGCTATCCGGGCTTGACAAGTATCCATGTATATAATATAACATCTATCTTTCCTCTATTTCAAATATTATAAATTTCTGTAAGAATAGATCTAATTAAAAGTTTCTCTTTCTTAGAATCTATAGTTCATCTGCCATTTCAAATAATATTTTTTCAATTTCTTGAGGAGCCTTTTTTTCTTCTTCACGCACTTTTTTCCATTTCATAAGGAAAAATGAATTCTGATTCCAAAAGTATATTACTCCTGTTTTATCAGAATACCGCATCCTCATTTCAGCACGACATCCCTGTCCATTTCCACCATGACCGCCGTATGTTTCTCCATCTCTTGTGGTCTTCATATACCAACCAAATCCATGAATATATGCTCCATCATAACAGTTGGGATATTGTGCACGATGAATCTCTTCTACTGACTCGTTTTTGAGAATACGAACCCCGTCATATACACCACCACTAGTATGCATTATCATATAATGTGAAAGATCTGATATAGTTGATTTAATTGCTCCAGCAGCAAGACCTCCTGGTTGTATACGAGGTACTCTAAAATATATACCTTTCATCCAGAAGTATTGACCAACCAATTGATTTCTATCAAAGTCAGAATAATAAAAACTTGTATTATACATTTTTAGAGGGTCAAAGATATTTTTTTGACAATAATCAACATATGACTGATTTGTAATTCTTTCGATTAAATAACCTAAGACGTTTATACCAAGTGATGAG
>Ga0180433_10009034_pt1 | contig 12274 bp, 12 predicted proteins | sample SS_ome_8_FD_132980 | JGI IMG/M metagenome (GOLD analysis project Ga0180433, IMG submission 132980) | Hypersaline lake sediment archaeal communities from the Salton Sea, California, USA - SS_1_D_1 metaG | ecosystem: Environmental > Aquatic > Non-marine Saline and Alkaline > Hypersaline >... | reverse complement strand
TCACCGTAAACACTGCAAGACGACGAAAAAAGAAACCTTTGCACACCGGCTTCCTTGGCCAGTTGCCCCAGTCGCACGGTGGCGGATTCGTTGATCGCATACGTGCATGCCGGGTCCAAATTGCCGACAGGATCGTTTGATAACGCCGCTAAATGAACAACAGCATCAAAGCCCTCGAGATCGGTCATCTGGACGTCACGAATGTCTTTCATGAATGTCGGGACGGTGGCGATACCCGCACCAAAATTGCATTCACGGTAAAGATCACTATCCAAGCCGATGACGTCGTGGCCAGCGGCCATCAGGACCCGCGTCATGATCATCCCGATATAACCGCGGTTGCCGGTTACCAATATCTTCATGGAGTCACCTTGATGTCTGGGTGTTATGTGTGTGCTGCTCTTTATAGCTTCTTAGAAAAGTGTGTGCCTGCAAGATAGCTGTATGTTTGTCTTGTCGTAAGACAACGACTTGCGATGACATCATGCCTCAACTAGACAATTCGCGGTTCTGGAATCGGAATGATGAATTTTCCGCCTTGTTTTCGATACGCTGCTTGCTGTTGAAGGACCTCGTCCGCATAGTTCCAGGCCAAGAGCAAGACATAATCCGGCCTATCTTCCAGAAGCTTGTCGGGGGAGAAGATCTGCAAATGGTTGCCGGCTGTGTAGCGACCGTGCTTATGGGGATTGAGATCGACGGCAAAGTCAACATGGCTTCGATCAATACCAACGTAGTTCAGCAAGGTTGTCGCCATCCCGCCGGCAGCGCCATACACAGCAAGCGTTTTGCCCTGTTGTTTCAGGGTCAGGAGCATTTCTCGCATTTGATGCTTGACCGCTTGTACGCGGTCGGCAAAGCCCGAATAGTAGTCGATATCGTTGACGCCTTTGTCCGCTTCGGTGCTGAGAAAAGAGTGGACCGAAGAGTCAGGGTCATCCTGCTGGCCGATGAAGACCCTCAAGGAGCCGCCCAGAATACCAGGGCAATGTTTGATCTTGTTGACGAAGAGCCCATGCGGTTGGAAAAGTCTGACAAGAGCGGTGGCTGAGAAATAATAGAAATTCTGATGAAAAATCGTATCGAACTCGCATCGGTCGATCATGTCCACCGCATAGGGCAGTTCGAGCACCGCAACGCCCTGATCGCGCATTAGCAGTTTTATCCCTTGTACACAATCGTTGAGGTCGGGGACAAGATTGAGCAGATTGTTGGCGAGCACCACGTCGGCCACGTGTCCCTGTCTTCTGAGTTGCTGGGCAAGGTTCATGTCGAAAAACTGGCACACGGTGGGAACGCCTGCGCGTTCTGCGGCTTGAGCGGGGCCCTTCGCAGGGTCGATGCCGAGAACCGAGATGCCTTGCGCGGCAAAGTTCTTGAGCATGTAGCCGTCGTTACTGGCAATTTCAATGACGAGACTGCTGCCGTTGAGTTGCCTTGACTGGATCAACTCTCGGGCGCTTGTGCCGAAGTGTTTCAAAAGCGCTTGGGATACAGAGGAGAAGTAGGGGTAGTCGTCGCCATAGATCGTTTCCGGTGCGACCGTCTCTGTGAGTTGGAGAAGTGCACAACGACGGCAGAAAACGAGGTCGAGTGGTGCAGACGGCTCCGGTTGGCCGATTTGTTCTTCCGTCAGCAGAAGATCAGCGATCGGCATTCGCCCCAAAGCCAGAACCTCCTTTAGGTCCGCTGTCCCACAAGAACGGCATACATTAAGCGGATGGTTATCACGCATCAGAAGGGTCCCCTACAAAAGAGCTTTTCGGACATGGAAGCCCTCAGCAAGGCCTGTTGGTGAATGGGCCTCGAGACCGCGTAACCGCAAGAGTGCCCAGAAGGTATCCTCGTCAAACCATGTGCGGGTCTTTTGTGTCTTGTAGTAGGCGAGAATGTGATCGATTTTTTGGCGGCAATGGGACTCGTCAAGTTCAACGAACAAGTTGGGCGACCTTAAATCACCATCATACTTCGGTATCTCGGATTCCAAGATAAGATGATTTCGGAAGGTATTCCACGTTAGATCAGCAACCATCCGATGGTCCTGATGCAAGTCATGGCGGTGATGGGTAAATACAATATCTGGCGAGATGTCGCCTTTGAGCGACTCGAAGTAGTCTTTGAGGTCGGTTCCCTGGAAGGGTAGATAGCCGTCTCGGAAATGATTGATAGCGACCTCTCTTTCTCGCACGCCGGCAAGGAAAGTTTCAGCACTGTTGCGACATTCCCGTTCGCGTTCCGCGGTTGAGCATAGTATCACCCAGTAGCAGAAACTGTTGGGATAGGTCGCGAAAAGTTTGAGCAGCGTACCGCCACAGCCAATCTCGATATCATCGCAGTGGGCACCGATACAGAGTACCTTGAGAGGTCGGCTCGTTTCGATGTTCAAGTTCATTTTCAGCATGGTGTTCGTCTGCCCTCGATACAACATCAAGAAATGGGTAAGTGCCGTCATCCCACGCGCATCGCACGTTCCGGTTTCCATACTTCCCAAGTCGCTTCACCGCGTGCGTACAGTTCGTCGAGCTGTTGCTTGTCTTTGAGCGTGTCCAGGCATGCCCAGAAACCGTGATATTTGTAGGTACGCAGGGCCTTTTTCTGAATAAGCCTTCCAAACGGCTCACACACGAGTTCTTCGCCCTCGCGTATGTAGTCAAAGATCGCGCTGGAAAACACGAAATAACCCCCGTTGATCCAAACATCCGCATGGCTGATATTGACGATGTCGGTAACGTACGAGTCGTCGCTGATCTTGACGACATGGAAGCTCTGTGTGGGCCTGACGGACAAGAAGAGCCCGATGGGATTGTGGGTGTCGAAATAATCGATCAGGTAGGGAAGTGGCAGGTCAGTAAGGCTATCGCTGTAATTGGCGAGAAAGACCTTTTCGCCGTCGAGATAGGGTTGAACCGCCATAAGCCTTTGCCCAATGTTCGTCGCGGTGCCCGTGTCGACAAAAGTGATACGCCAGTCATCGATATCCGTGTTTTCCAGGTCGAGCTTCTTACCGCCGTGCGAGAGGGTAAAGTCGTTGGAAAGACACTCATCATAGTTGAGGAAGTAGTTCTTGATCACGTCCGCCTTGTGGCCGAGGCAAATGATAAAGTCCTTGTGGCCGAAGTGGGCGTAGTATTTCATGAGATGCCACAGGATGGGTCGGTAGCCAATGTTGACCATGGGCTTGGGGATCGTGTCAGAGTATTCCCTGAGCCGAACGCCGAGCCCTCCGCAGAACAGGACAACTTTCATATCGGATCCCCTTCGTTTCTTTCGGCAGACGTGGCGGATAGGTGTGCTAGTATCACGTGGTTACAGGCGGCCAGTTCAGGCATACACCGTGACGCGAGGAATAGGAACCACGAATCGGCCGCCCCAGTCGCGAATAAAGCTTACCTGACGCATAATTTCATCTTTGAGATTCCAGGGCAAGATCAGCAAATAGTCAGGTTGGGTCGTTCGGATCTTATCGGGGTGGAAGATGGGTATATGCGTTCCAGGTAGAAACTTGCCTTGCTTGTAGGGGCTTCGATCGACGGTGTAGTCAATGAAGTCATCGCGAATGCCGCAGTAGTTCAGTAATGTGTTACCTTTGCCGGGTGCGCCGTAACCAACAATCGTATGACCTTTCTGCTTGGCGGAAATCAGAAATTGAAGGAGTTCGCGTTTTGTGTTCTTGGCTTGTTCGGAAAACGAGAGATAGTGTTCAAGCCGGCCAAAGCCGGCGACCTCTTCTCTTTGTTTCATCGCCATGAGCCGGTCCTGAATGGGGTGGGTACCATCTTTGCAATGGCGTGCGTAGATACGAAGCGAACCGCCATGAGTCGCGAGTTTTTCGACATCGAAGAGAGTCAGGCCGTTGAGGGCGAAAAGTTCGTTCACTGCCCGGAGCGAGAAATAGGAGAAATGCTCATGGTAGATCGTGTCGAGCTGGTTGTTTTCCATGAGCCGTTCGAGGTGAGGAAACTCCATCGTAATGACGCCATGTGGTTTGAGCAGGACTTTGAGGCCTCGAACGAAGTCCAGAAGATCAGGAACCTGAGCAAGAACATTGTTTCCCACAATCAAGTCGGCTGTTGTGCCCTGGCGGACAAGCTGCTGGGCCGTCTCCTCGCCAAAAAACTGAACCAGCGTCGGAATCTTTTTGTGCCGCGCGACTTCAGCGACATTGGCCGCCGGCTCGATGCCGAGCGCGGGTATCTGTTTTTCAACGAAGTACTGAAGAAGGTATCCGTCGTTACTTGCGATTTCAACGACTTGATGCTCTGAGGTCAGCTCAAGTCGTTCTGCAATCATAGCGACATAGTCCTTGGCGTGTTGCAGCCACGTATCTGAGTAAGAGGAAAAATAGGCATAATCGCCGAAAATGGCGTTGGGTGAAACATACTCCTCGAGCTGTACGAGAAAACAGTGCTCACACACGTAAACACGTAGGGGATAGAATGATTCCATCTGGTTGAGGTGCGCAGGTCCCAGGTAGCTCTCGCACAGGGGCGACATTCCGAGATCGACAAAGAGATGTTGCAAAGGCGCATGGCACAGCCGGCAAAAAGCATCGTGCTTTTGTACACACGTCGCTGAAGTACTGGATGGATGACGAAGCTTGACAAGCGTACTCGTGTTCATGATGGCGATCCTTGATGTGCTATCGTGTCCATGCGGCACACGGCTTTATTGTGATACATCATCGTGGTCGACCCCCATGCTGAGGAGCAGTAGGTTATGATCGACGCGTGTTACATCTGTCCTCGACTTTCTGAGATCCGAGCAATGGCGCTTTTGATGAGTGGGATATCATCTTCACGCCAGACGCGAATGATTCCAACGCGCCTCGTTGGTTTAATCTTGTACCGATCGATCGCATATTTCAGACGGTGAGTCGAGATATCAAGACGTTCCGCGATCTCACCGAGTGTCAATAAACGCCGATCTGGTTGGTGGTTCGAATCAGTCATAATCCTATCCTCTTTTTCTGGAGCAAGTTATTTCCTCTCCGCAGCACGGGAAGGGGTGTTGAACGAATGTTATTTTGATATGTGTTCCTAACGTCGAAAACACCAACCGAAAATATCTACGCCTTGATGTGCTCAACGGCGTGGATAGTCGCGATGGTTCGTATTCGAGTCAATGCGTTTTACGCAACTCAGTCTGGTCAGGAAAAGATATCAGTATACATCTTGCGTGCGGTGAGCACTGAAGATTTCAAGAGCGATAAACGGCCGGGAGAGATTCAGGGGGCCTATTGAGCAGCATCTTTGTCAACATCAGTAGCGACGTCGCGTTTCGTCTGTTATGCGCATAGGCATTCAGCATCAACGCCGACTTTGGCGATACGGTCTCTGATTTCGTCTTCGTAGAGGTCGTTCATGATGATGACAATGTCCGGCCGATACTCCTGTAGGAACTCGGGGGGGACGACTTGTTGCCCCGTTCCGGGCAGATGCTTACCAGCTTTTCGTGGATTGATGTCGACAACGTATGGGATTGGGTCGGTGACACCTATGATATTGAGGAAACTGACGGCTCTTGCCCCTGCGCCCCAGAGGACTGCGCGTGACCGTTGCTTGTCGATGTTATCGATGAATGAATGCCATTGCTTGATCTTGTCCTTGTACTTGGCGACAAAGGAAGTGATGGCAGCGATCGTCGCCTGCGCTGCTTGATGTTGACCAAAGGAAGGGTTGTCGCACGCGTGGACCGGGACCGCTTCAAGAGTGACAAATTGGCCGCCATAAGATTCACAGAGTTTGCGAATAGCAAAACCTTGCGAGGTAAACAGATGCGCGATGGCAGCAGGGCTGAAGTAGGAGCAGTGTTCGTAGATGATCGTCCAAACCGCAAGATCCCGAAGGATGTAATGGGCATTCGGCACTTCGAAATAGACAACCGTCTCCGTCCTCTGGCCGATCGCATCGCGTAGTATTCGCACGAACTCGCGCGGGTGGGGTATGTGCTCAAAGACTTGGCGGCAGCAAATCAGCTTTCCGTGGAAGTGGGCATATTGGGAAGAATAGAAGTCGCGTACAATTTCGATGTCGGCGCACTTCCCGTTGCGATTCTTGGCGGCATCATAGCTCGGGTCAAACCCGACACCATGGTTATCACCAAGTGTACACAACAATCGTAGAAAATCGCCTGTCCCGCAGCCGATCTCCATGACCGTCGTGTGGTGTAGATCGTAGTTCTGGATAAGCTCCTCCGCAGCACGCTGAGCATACGCGCGATAGAGCGGGGAGAGGTCCAGTGAGTTGTCGTACGAATGACGGTAGTTGAGACGGTCGGGATGGAACGCAACGTTTGAGATAAGGCCACAGGTGTAACAGAATGCCAGGCGAATATCGCCCCTTGGACAGGCACGGGCGGCAAAACGGGTGGACCATTGCACGCCGACGTGGACCGGAAGGTCCATCAGTTCGAGAAAAATCCAGAGGTCGCTTGAACCACAGGCACGACAACGATGCTGATCGTCTTTATCCATCGATCCAATCTGAACCGTTTGTTTCATGGAGGGATCTGTTTGCACAGTGCGGTCTCCCGACTCGCCGTGGCGTTCAGGCTTGTCGTTGACACATGGTGCCGAACGAACAAGGTTGTTTTAAGTCTATATCTTTAAAAGTGTTACGCAAAAAGTCGAGCGAACATTGGCAGGCCCCATCGCCTCAGAAGGCGCTTCTTCGAGCCCTGCAATTCATTAAGTATTTACTGCCCCCATGTCGATGACTAACACTGGGCTGGCCCTGGTGTCCCTGGGTGGGGGCAGGTCTTCTGTCTCCCAAGTGGCACGGAGCCAGCCCATTTTTTGGCGAGTCGCGCTCGACCTTTCTCCCAAGCCTGACCCCTGCGCGACCCGTTGCCGGGCGGTAAGCCGAATGGTGCACCGGCCCGACGTCACAAGTGTTCGGTCCCGCCTCGGCCGCAAGGACTGTGCTCCTTTTTTCCTCTTTATGACTACGATCAGGACAGAGTGCGATTGGGTACTCGCTTTGATAGAGGCTTTTTGGGGATTTGGATGCCTTTTCGGCCAGTAATGCGTTGGATATGTGACCCCATCAATCGACCGGCTCCACGACGGACGGATCAACTTCGGTGGCCACCGCTTGTCCGAGTATCTGGATTTGAAGGACCAATCGCGTGACTCCCCGACGTTCCATGAGAATACCTTGAGTGCCACGCAGGGGTCCGGACCGGACCCAACAACGACGCCCTCTTTTCAGATAGGGGAAGGGGTCAAGGCCGGTACGTGCTTTCAAGGCGGATTCAATTTGGCCCAACTCATAGACGAGCTGTTGTTGGTTAGGCACGGGAATCACGTTGGCCACGTGGCTTGTGACCAGCGCGTTGTAACGGGCCTCACCGTCACCGGCAAAGAATAGATAGCCGGGGAACAACGGCAACATGCTCCGAAATCGCCGACCACGAATCCGCGTTGTCTTCTCAACCAGGGGAAGAAAGAAGGAGACCTCAAGGGCACGCAGATCGAACGCCAATGCTTTTTCATGGCGCGCCCGTGTGTGAGCCACCCACCAGTTACTGCGGATTCCTTCAACGGAAGCATCTTCTGGGTAGATGACAGGCGGGTTGTCCTGAATCGCGATCATAGCGAGCAAGGTACACTTCGTCCCTGTCGGTTGCGCGACATGCCGAGCGTAACCAACGAAGGAATAAGGAGTTATGTTACTGGGCCGCCTGTTTGTTAGAACCCGAACGTTTGTTCCTGGCTGTTCGCATGTACCGGTACCGTTTTTTCTGGAACTTCTCCGGTGCCCGCTAGCGACCACGCCGTTTCATACTGCCACCTCGTGAATGCCAAAACATAGACACTACTTGGACTTCACGATGAGGCAATCATTGAGCACGAAGTGACGCTCGTTAGAAAACCGGCGTTGCACATGCACACGAGTACATCATGTCTGTGGCATGGCAAAGCCTTCTTCTATTGCGCACTCTCTACTGGCTTGTGCGAGGGACGGTCCGAGGAGGTTTAGCGCTGATCCGGGCCGGCCCCCACACATTCAAACCTTTTTATTTCGTACCGTTGTTGCCGTTCCGCAACGTTATGAACGGCAACACAACCTACGATTTTTCCTTCGTGGATGACTTCGAACGGTCTGACGTATGTGCGCAGAAAACACACAAAAAGTGCGCACAAGAACGCCTCGTCACCTTCTCATTCGGCAGCCTCATCTGCCGACTTGTGCAGGAGCTGTTCGAGGAAGTTAGCGCTGATCCAAACAGCTCCATATTCGAATTTTGAAACGCATCATGCAATTCAGATATCCGAATCGCGGTGACGCGCCTCTTTTTATTCTCTTGTTGTGCTGGGGGACAGTTGAGGTTAACGAAGACCATTTAGCGTATACGGGCGCATGGCGCCCTCTACACCTCATTGCCTGCCCCCAGGCAACGTCATTACCGACTCAAGCAGAAACCTGCACCGACAAGCTGTGACTTGCCGGAACAAATACTAGCCTCTTCCGCTTCCTCAAACGATGTTGCACTCGCTCGTTGTTTATCGCTATTGGAGCTGCACTCGCACAAGATAACGAGGGCCTTGCTTCCCGCAGCTTTGGATATCCTTGATGATTAGTCCGGTTCGTGAATTGACACCCCATCCGTGGGCCGGCTTCCCACAATCAAACGTACACAGGAACATACCCCATAATGAGTGAGGAAGCAAGCGAAAAACGGGTGCTTTGTGATATAAAATTCAGTTTAGCGTTCATGGGCTTAGGCAGGGGGCTTTTTTGCAGTGTCGGCTACTTTGGCATGGACCGTGATGGAATGCCACAAGTACGCTTCTGGTCAGCTCTTAGCTTGCAAAGGATTTCAGACAAGCGGTTTCTGTGAGGTAGTGGGTGACGAAAAACCGCCAGTTGCCTCGAAATAGCATTTCCAATGAAGGCTTTGTATGGTGAGCATCTGTGGTTCATCCGACTAAAGCGTACTTCGTTTCATGGATGGCGCGGGTGTCCGCTCGTCGGCCATGTGAATCGCCCGTTCGTGAGTCGTTCCCCACCATCATCTTTTCGACCGGCAAAGCGATTTGGTTGCGGACCACAAAAAGGCGACCCGCCTTAGGGAGAGTCTTCTTGGTTGTGCGGGTTGGCTCGACGTGATCGCCTTCTTCGTATCGTCTCTCGGACTTTGGCCAGCAACCTCTTGGGCCAGGAGAATTCTGTAGCAAGAATCGCCAAGCCGAGGGGGATTACCAGGATTGCCGGGCCGGGCGTGACAATCAACACGATACCCATCAGGACAACGCACCCGCCGACGATGAGGATGACGACTCGGCGTATGTTACGCCACGCAATCTCGCCGAAATTCATGACTTCTTCCGGCAACGGTGATGCAAGGGGGGCCGTGTCGCGCCGGGCACCAACCAGCGATCCGAGAATGCCGACAAGAAGAATGCCGCCAATGATGGCCAGCGACACGTGAATGGGAATTGGGTAGTGGTGCGAGATCAGCATCTTCACACCCACAAACGCCAGCAGAAACACGAGGCTCATTTTTAAGTACTGAAACTTGTGCATCATGCCGGCCAAGGCGAAATACAGGGACCGCAATCCCAGAATGGCGAACACGTTCGAGGTGAACACAAGGAAAGGATCATGTGTGATGGCCAAGATGGCTGGTATCGAATCAACGGCAAACAACAAATCGGTCGTTTCGATGACGATGAGGACAAGAAGCAGAGGAGTAATGGCAAGGCGCCCATCCATTCGAACGAAGAACTTAGGCCCCTCGAATCCAGGTGTGACAGGGTAGAATCGACGGGCTAACCGGACCAGCGGATTTTTGTCAGGCGCGATGTTGTCATGCCGCGTAATGAGCATCTTGACAGCGGTCAGAATGAGGAGTCCGCCAAAGACATAGACAATCCACTCGATCCGGCGGATCAGGGCTGTCCCTGCTGCGATCATGATGCCGCGCATGACCAAGGCACCGAGAATGCCCCAGAATAAGACGCGATGTTGGTACGCCAGAGGTACGCTGAAATAGGCGAAAATCATCGCGATGACAAAGATATTATCAACGCTGAGGCACTTCTCGAGGAGGTAGCCGGTAAAAAACTGGAGGGCTCCTTCTGTGCCAGACAATTCATGCCCCACCTGGAGGCCCACGCCAAGCCAATGTCTGTCATAGAGATAGTAAACCAGTACGTTGAACAGGAGCGACAGAATCACCCAGACGCATGTCCAGACGAGCGCTTCGCGGATACTGACGGCACGTGCGCGACGATGAAATACGCCGAGGTCGAGGGCCAGCAGCAAAAGTATCAGAACAAGAAAGCCAATCCAGATGATGAGCACGGTGTCATATTTCCTGTTGAGGATCTAGATTCTTATGCTGAGACTTCTTTGCGTTTGGCGAGCATCTTTTCGACCGGCAAAACGCTTTCGTTGCGGACCACAAAAAGGCGGTCCGCCTTAGGATGTCGTTGCGAGCAATGGCTGTTATCCTATCTCGCCGATATCTTAACGTACAGACATTGTTAGGCTTGTGGGGCGAACATAATTCGTGCGGTTAGGTCGACCAGGATAATAAGCCTGATTGAGAGCTGAACGGCGAGGCTTTCCTGGCGTGTCGGCTGTCCCGGCCGCTTTTCACTCCTCCGGTGCACCGCTAAAATAGGGTTAGGTTTGTTAGTCGTTAGTCAGCGGTTCAGGATAGTTAAAGTGGGTATTTATTTTTGTATTACTGAAGCTCCAGGTTGATGACGTGCAACCGGACAGATGCCGAACCGTATAATGATCGGATCAATGGCACGATAGCCCAATGACAGGGTGGGCCAGTCGGGTTGCGGACCCGCCAAGGGCGGAACGGGCAGCGTAAGGATGAGCGGTCCTGCGGAGTGCAAGGTATTGGGGTGTCTTTCTCACGAGGACGTTGGAATCAATAGGGGTGATATTCCGATAATGATGCGCATGCGTGGGCGCTGGCTTGCACAGGTCGTTGGATTGGCAGGGCGGGGTGTCATGGTCGAGAGGAATCAATTCATGCGGAATCTTGGTAGGCTCACATTGGGTATGTGCCTTGTGTTATTGGTTTCGTTCGCTTGGGCCAAACCGGTGTGTGCAGCGGAAAAGGAGAACAAGCGGAACGTTTTTGCCGGTTCGCCGTTGTTCTGGAGCGTGCCGAAGATCATGGACGTATGGGTGGCGGCACTCACACGCTACTACGACCTTGACGAGCAGCAAGAGGAGTTCACACGGGCACTGATGAATCAGCGGGTCAAAGAATTCCTTATTGAACATGAACGAGATGTTCGTACGCTTTTTTCTGAGTATTTAGGTTACAGAATGAGCCAGGAGATGCCAGATCAGGAAGTGGCCATGGAGTTTGCGGGCCGAGCGGCTCCGCTTATGAGCGCCATCCGTAAGGAGATTCTTGACGGCAACATGGACTGGCGTGAGATCCTCAATGACGAGCAGAAGAAGAAGCACGACCGGGACCTTCAACAGATGACTCGCTTTTTCGATCAGTTCGATGGGACGCTCGAGCGATGGTCGAACGGCGATGTTCGCCCAGCGGATTTTGGCCGAATCAGCCGATCACCACGCCGGATCCGCAAGATGGAGGATGGCTGGGATATTTACGTCAAGCACTTTATTCGATCGTATCGGCTCGATGAGGGACAGCAGCAAACGGCATATTCGATTTTGCGTGAGCTGAAGCAGGCAGCGGCAAGGTACCGGGACTCGCATAAGGAAGAGTTCGCTGAATTGGATACCCGTCTTCAGTCACTGAGCGGTAGGACTCCCAAGACGAATCCCGCCGATCTCGAACAATATAAAAAGCAATATTCTTCCATCAGAGATCATCGGCAACGGCTCGAACGCCCCATCAGTTCCTTGTATGAACAGCTCCGTTCCCGACTGGACGGTATACCGACAAGCGATCAGCGGCGGGAGTTCAATCTTCGGATAGCTCGGACGAATCGGCCGCGTGGTGCCATGGCAAAACGCCCGAGCAGTCAGCCCGTGGGTAGCGAGACGCGACCCGCTGACGGCGAAGTGGAATTGGTAGGTGCCGAAAGTCAACCGGAAGCACCTTCAACACAGCCTGTCGATGTGAAGCAGGGCGAGGTGGCGGCCAAACCCTAAGGCGTTCGCCTTTTTATGCCCGCAACCCAAGCGTTTTGCGGGTCTGGATACGATGAGCTGATGATGTGCTTTGTCGTTATGACGCCGGCAGACCGAGTTGTTGAACGATGAACTGGGTCGGCGCACCGATGTCACACACGGTAACGCGGCCCAGGCACTGTTTGGCTTCGGGT
>Ga0180433_10009033_pt1 | contig 12276 bp, 13 predicted proteins | sample SS_ome_8_FD_132980 | JGI IMG/M metagenome (GOLD analysis project Ga0180433, IMG submission 132980) | Hypersaline lake sediment archaeal communities from the Salton Sea, California, USA - SS_1_D_1 metaG | ecosystem: Environmental > Aquatic > Non-marine Saline and Alkaline > Hypersaline >... | reverse complement strand
CTATATGTCGCGCAGCCCGACTTATACATAAAAAACGGCCTCAAAATTACCCTCCCACTGTAATTCAAGGTATGCATAAAAATGATTAAATATACACTGCCACTTGTAAATATATACAAAGACGAGACGAGTGTATATAATGTATAAAATTACGCAAGATCGCGCAATGGGAGGCACGCCCGTCAGATTGCGCATAGTATGTATACGGACGGCACACATACTGTGCTGATTCGTACATAAAAAGGGGAAAAATCACACCATGTCGAACCTGGTCACTCAGGCTCAGATCGCGAGGGAGGCCGGAATTGCACGCACCTCGGTGTCACAAGCTGTCAAAGAGGGGCGCCTCCCGTCGGTCGAAACCAAGCGCGGAAAGCGCATAAATCTCGATGATCCCGCGGTTCGAGCATTTATCGAGAAGGCATCAATAAAATCTAAGATCCAACGAGACCGTGCCGAAGATTTGGCAGAAGAGTTAGACGACGGCATGATCAGCCAATCCGAGGCAAATCGGCTGAAGGCGATCGCGGACGCCGCGCTAAAGCAAGTCAAGAAAGAGCGGGAGGCGTTGGAGTACGCCGAGAAGCTCAACGCGGTCATCGACGCGGAAACTCTACGCCGGAAAATGGGCGTTTTTGCAGATTTTTTGACAACACATTTGGTATATCTGCCGGAGGATATCTCCTCGTCTTTGTGGATGGAGGCCAAGGCGTCCGACGATCCAGAGGCGACAATCCGGGAAGTGTTGGGTGCGCGAATCGCGAAAGTTATTGCCGAAGCTAAACGAGTCGCCGCGGAAATCGAACCTCCGCCCGCGGGTCGTCGATACTTAATTGTGGATCACGATGAACAAGAATAGTATCCGCCCCGAGGTGTTTTTTACACCTGAACATCTGAACAGGATCGATGCCGACATACAGCGCGCCATCGATGCGCTCCCCGAGCAGATCCCAAAGATTGACGTGTCCGATTTCGCCGAAGATCGTCGGGTCTTGCCGCCCGGCACCCCCTTTCCAGGCCCCTGGAGAAACGTACGATCTCCATACGTAGTTGAGATTATGGATAATCTATCTGTCGGCTCTCCGGTTGAGGAAGTCGCCTGGATCAAATGCTCCCAGATCGGCGCAACCGCGGCAAGCGAGAATTTTATTGCATATATCATTGCCGTAGCCCCCGGGCCGATATTGTACTGCACCGCCAAGGAGGATCTGCTCCGTAAGTGGGTAAATAAGCGGTTTGACCCGCTGCTCAAATCGTGCAATTTAGAAGATCGGATTTTCAAACAGAACGCGATAAAAGGCAAGCGAGCCACGGGGAATCAAATGTTCAGTAAGGAATTCCCTGGCGGGGCTTTAGATCTTGTCAGTGCGCAGTCAGAATCTAATTTACGGATGGACTCGATCCGGTATTTGATATTAGATGAGGCAGGGGCGTATCCCTGGAATGTGCAGGGATTTGGCGATCCGATAGCCATAGCTCGAGCCAGGACGGCGAACTGGGGGTCGCGCAAAAAGATTTTCATCCCATCGACTCCGGGTCTTGAGGGCGAATGTCGCATGTGGGATCTATTCGCAGCTGGCGACCAAAGACGATACCACGTGCCATGCCCTTTTTGCGGAGCGTTGATGGTGTTAAAATTCCCATCCGAGCCGGCAGCGTTTTATCAACACGTCCCGGTATCCGAAATAAAGTGGGAGACTCGAGGCGGCATCGTGGACAAGGATTCAATCCACGTGATCTGCCCCGGATGCAAAGAGGCGGTTTCGGAGCGATACAGATACAAAATGGTGCAAAACGGCCGATGGGTTCCGACAGCCAAATCAGACGATCCAAAGAGACGATCTTACCAAATCGGGCGCCTCTATTCGCTCATGGACACCTGGGAGCGATTGGTAAACGAGGAAATCCGGGCGGTTGAAGATCCACTTTTATTACAGACGCATCACAACCACAATTGCGGCATCCCGTATCGAGAGACGACACAAAAACCGGACATCAAAAAAATATACGAACTACGAAGCAACTATAAGTCGGGCACCATACCAAACGAGCAGGTTTTATTTCTAACGGCCTCGGTAGACGTCCAGCGGGGCTGGGCTGCCGACAAAACAAAGCCCCCGCGCCTTGAAATGGAGGTTTGTGGACATGGACTTGGATATAGGACCTGGTCCATTTCGTATAAAGTGTTCGACGGTCCGGTACAAGATGCTTATTCCGGGGCGTGGGAGCAGCTATATGAGTTTATTAAGTCGGATAATTTTCAATTTCCCCGAGGAGATGGTCTGATTCTGGCACCATCTATTCTTTTTATTGACGCTGGCGACGGCGACAACGAAGTGGCTGTTTTCGATTTTTGCCAGAGGGTGCCTTGGACATATCCTGTAAAAGGTGCGTGGGAACTGAAAAAGACGGAAAAGGGCCGCAAGATCGACCACATACTGGACGAGCGAACCCACAAAGACTCGGATAAATGGCGCGAAAACACTAAAAACGGACAAAAACACATTATCATCCACACCCGACGTTATAAAAACGATTTATGGCACGGTCTTAAGCAACGTCGCCAGGACACTCCAGTTCAGCGCCCCCGATTCTGCGAATTTCCGAAAGATTACCCGGATCGGTATTTCGACATGTTGGTTGCCGAGGAGCGTAGGGCGGACGGTAGCTTTTGGCGCCCGTCTAGTCGGCCAAATGAGGCCCTGGACCTTCGGGTGTACAACATGTGCGCCGGTGAATATTGGTTGTGGCTCGAGGTTCAGCGCATGCGCGCAGCCGCTAGAAAGGGCGGCCAGACGAAAGAACAGAGCGAATATCTTAAGACCCGTCACGTTTTACAATATTACGAGAAAAAAATGCGCTGGAGGACTTGACAAATGTTCAGTGAATGGTTATAATGTAACCTATGACCGTTCTTTCCTCGGACACCCGAACAGCGTTGATTGCGAAAAAAGCCGACCTCGAAAGCAGTTTAGAGGCGGCGTATGAGACGTTGGATAAATTAATTGCAGGCACGGCAGATAAGTATAGATTTGATTCCGGCGAGGGGTCGCAGTCAGTGACCAAGCGCAGCATGGATGACCAGCTCAAAGTTATAGACTGGCTGGAATCCCGAATAGATGCTATCGATCGCCGATTGCGGGGACTGGGCGTTGTCAGAATGAATGTCCGTAGAAAATTCGGAAGGGCAATAGGAAAATATGGCGTTAGACCGTATTAAACGCGCGGCGTCCAGGCTACTAGGTGCGGCCGGATTCCCTGCGATGAGTAATAGTTTGCGCGTTGTCGATTCTGCGCCGATGGGCGATCCTGTGGACTTGGGCCCCGGAATATCCGGTAGCCTAGGAAATTATTACGGCGGATATTTCGATTATGGCGCTGGTGGCGATGGATCTAAATGGCAGTTTGGTTTGTCTTCATCCGGAGCTACTCCAGTCCTAGATCACACGATGCTGCGCCAGAACGCCCGGTCAGCATATCACGATTCGATGCCGGCGCGCGCCGTTGTCGAACGTTTTGCCGATACAGTACCTGGAATTGGACTGCGACTGGAGCCCGAGCCCAAGGCCGCGGTTTTAGGGATGACTCCAGAAGAGTCTGAAAAATGGAGCCTACAGGTCGCAGAGGCGTTTGACGCCTTTATGTCATCCAAGAAATTTTCGAAATCTGAGGATGAGACCGGATATCAAAGCCAGCGGTTTGCTACCATCGCCCAACAGCGAGATGGTGAATATTTTGTTCGTTTACACTACTCAGCGGACAAAAATCTGACCAACCCCCTGCAAATTTCGTTTATAGACCCGGTCCAGATTCAGGGTTATCCGCTTACCGACACTTACGGGTTGCCGTATGCTGATTGTGGGATTGATTACGACAAATACGGTAAAGAGCTTCGGTACCGAGTGCTGGCGTATGATTATTCTAGCAAAAAATATACAGTAGTTTCCGTACCCCGCGTTGGTCGCCGTTCCGGTCGGCTGCTCATGTTGCACGGATTCCAAAAAGAATATCCCGGACAGAAACGCGGATTTTCTAGGCTTTCGCACGCGATACAAGAATTCGAAAACTTTACGGATTTTGAGCTGAGCCACATTAAAAAGGCGATCAACGACGCGGCGGTTGCTATGTGGGTTGAGCCCTCGGACGACAATCCAGCATCGAATCCGTTTATGGATGCGGTCTCAGGTCCTGCCGGAAATTTCCAAGCACCCCAAGAGCCCGATGTGGTTACTGATACGTCTGCAACAACCGGCGTCGTGAACTATAGCGCCATGAACGAAGTTGCGCTGACCCCCAATTCCGTTGGCGTCTTCAACCTGGAACCCGGCGAAAAACTCCATTCATTTCAACCATCTACTCCAGCCGATAATTACGATCGATTTGTCAACGCGTTCATGAAGTCGCTTTCCGCGTCTATGTCGATGCCTGCCGAGATATTATGGATGCAGTTTGGGGAAAATTATAGTGCATCCCGCGCTACATTGGTTTTGTTTTGGCAAGTGGTGGAGATTTGGCGAAATGAATTAATTTCAGACTATTTAGCACCAATCTACGAAATGTGGCTTTCGGGTGAGATTGCGGCCGGTAGAATTCAAGCCCCCGGTTGGTCAGACCCAAATTTGAGATGCGCGTGGCTTAACGCTGACTGGGTGGGTTTCCCACTTCCAAATATTGATCCATCTAAAACCGCTTCTGCGGATGAAAAATACGTAAACCTCGGTGCAACGACACTAGATCGGGTTGCTAGACAGTATAATGGTAGTTCCGGTCGCGCTAACCGGGCGAAATTGAAAAGAGAATTTACTGAACTCCCGGAGTCTCCATTTCCGGGCGGAAAACAATCTGAAAGCGAAAACGAGAGCGAGGGTCCGTCAAATCGACCGCCAGGAAGGCCCCCGGGGAGTTAAAATATGGCAAATCCAGATGTAATCACGATAACCGCGGGGTCATGGCAGAAGGTGGCCACTAATATAACCAGCGTGCATGTCAGGCCGCTATCCGATACATCCACATATACCTGGACATATCGAGATACCGGAGATCCGGCGCCAACCCTTGCTACAGAGCAAGCTACGTTGCCGCGCGATACCGGATTATCCATCTGTACCGAGGCGGGGTCCGGCATCGATATATATGTGTGGTGCAAATCGGTTGACGGGGTTGTACGTGTTGACGAGGGACTCACAGCTACGTATTTAATAGACGGGTAGGGTTGCATGAGTAACAAAGCATATCTAGCCGAAATATATTCTGAGAATTGGGCGATTAATGAGGATGTAATTTCATCAATTCATGATCTCGGCGAATATTCTCTGGAAGCCGCGCGAGATGACGACGCTATTTCCGCGCAATTAGATGTGGGTGGGCCCGTAACAGGCACCCAGTGGTCGTATTACAACGACAACGGCGTTGCCACCCTTTCGATCCGCGGCCCCCTGGCATCTCGAAGTGGTTTGTTGTCTACTCTTTTTGGCTGGCCCTCCACCGAGGGATTGATGCAGGAATTCCGCGCACTTGAAGACGATGACAGTGTGAAGACGATTGTGTTATTGTTTGATACTCCCGGCGGCGCAGTAACCGGAATATCCGAATTTGCGTCTATGATTGCCGGGTGTGATAAGCGCACAATTGCGTACGTCTACGGATCGGCCGCCTCTGCCGGATATTGGCTTGCTGCCGGATGTGACAAGATTGTTTCGGCTGATACCGGGACGGTAGGGTCTATTGGCGTGGTCATGTCGATTCGAACCGCCAAAGAGGCGGGCAGAATTGAGATTACCAACTCGCAATCTCCGTACAAGCGACTTGACCCCGCGACTAAAGAGGGCCGAAATCAACTCGAAAGCCTTTTGGACCAAACCGCAGACGTATTTATTGAGACAGTGGCACGAGGCCGAGACAAATCTGCAACATATGTTGCGGAGAAGTTCGGTCGCGGGGCGCTCGTCGGCGCCTACGAGGCTCTAGGTCGCGGAATGATTGACGACGTGGCTACTTTATCCGAGACTTTTTCGCAGCTTAGCGCCGCTGAAAAGATAGAAATGAAACTAGAATCAGATTCGAAACAGTTCGCTGTTTCCACCAACCCCGACAAGGAGAAATCGACTATGCCGACCTTGCAAGAATTAGTTGCCGAGCATCCCGCCATACAGGGCGAGATCGAAGCACTGACTAAGGCGGCGCGCGAGGACGGCATCGCCGCCGAACGTGCCCGCGCTACAGCTAATCACGAAGGCGCGGTCAAGGTACTATCCAGTGATAACTACCCGAAGTTGCTTAAAGAAATGGCTTCCAAAGTTATCTCAGGATCTCTTGATCTTGCCGCGCTCACCGGCGCGGTTGCCGCTTATGACGCCCTCAAAGAAGTTACGGCCGCTGAAGCGGCTGTTGCTGACAGCGAGGAAGTACCCCCCACTCCCGCTGCCGATCCTGGCGCTACTGAGCTGTCCACTGATGGCGTATTGCGGTCAAGCGCCGACATCGACGCCGAGCTGATGGAACTGAGGAGAGATTAATATGGCAGTACAATATCAACTAAACAACACTGTCATCCCGTTTTATCGCGATGGCGATGGGCGGATTAAAGACAGCGAAACATTCGAGCAAGATGCTGCTCGGGCCGCCGCATTGGCGCAGTATACTGTAGTGGCGCAAAAAGCGGCCACTCGCAAGTGGGTGCCTCTCACTAGCGTAGACCCTACTCTGACTAAGGGTAAAATGGTTTGTGGCGCTGCCGGAACCGCAGAAGCGGGCTTCCAGGCAGTCAGCGACGGCGAATTTGCGGTTACCGTAGATGGCGTCGCCATGGACATTACCGGACTGGACTTTACCGGTATCGAAGCCCCAACCCGTACCGGCGCCGTGGCGCTATGTGGAGCGCTCGGGACCGACGAGGCAGGATTCCAAGCTGTCAGCGATGGCGAATTTGCAATTACTGTAGATGGCGTTGCGATGGACATTACCGGTCTTGATTTTAGTGGAGTTCAGGCTCCTACCGCAACCGGCGCAACCGCTGTTTGTGGCGCGCTTGGAACCAACTTGGCGGGTTTTCAGGCAGTTACCAATGGCGGATTTGGGATTACGGTTGACGGCGTAGCCCTAGATATTACCGGATTGGATTTCTCCTCGATTGCCGCTCTTGATGAAATCGTAGACACCATCAATTCCGCCGCTCTAGGCACTGTGACGGCTGTATACGACTCGAAAACCACTGTTGTATCCTTTCTGTCCGAAACTCGCGGCGACACTAGCACTATCACAGTGCTCGGAGCTCCCTCCGGCGGAACTGATATTTCTGGTGCCGGATTTCTAAATGGCGCAAGCGCTACTCTCGTGCAAGGCACCGGCGACGACGGCACGGATCGTAACATCGCAGACGTCATTAACGACGCAGCAGCCGGGCGTTTTAGCTGCACTTATAACGGATCCAGGATTGCGTTCTTGAGCCACAAACGTGGCGATACCAGCACCATCACCGTGCTTTCCGCGGTGAGTGGCGGCGCAGGAACTGATATTTCCGGAGCTGGATTTTTGAACGGCCTCGCCGCATCTCTCACCCAGGGCACCGGCGACGACGGAACAGACCGCAATTTGGCTGACGTCATTAACGATGCGGCCGCCGGTCGCTTTTTCGTAACTTACGACGGCGCTCGTGTGGCTTTTTATAGCCCCACCCTCGGAACCCAGAGTTCGGTAACCGTGCTTTCCGCAGTCAGCGGCGGCGCAGGAACTGACATTTCTGGCGCGGGTTATCTTAACGGATTGACCGGCACCGGCACCGCGACTGCCGGCACGGGCGGCGACGGGTCCGATCTCCCATCCGGGATTTTTGTAGGCTCGGCGATTGCAGCGGCCGATCTGGTTGCTGGTGATGTGACCGGACAGATGGTCTTGGTTGGCGGAAACGTCGTTGTTGATAAGAATCAGTTAACTCTCGAGAATTCACTCGCCGTGACGGATGTCGTGGTTGCTCGCGGGGAAACCATAGAGGCAGTGCTGCAAGGCCGCGGTATTTATTTGAATGATAGCCGTGACATCAGCTCGCACCAGGCATAAGGAGTAAATTATGGTAACTACGCCTGACGGCATCAGCACGTATCAACGATACATGGCGCGTGCTTGGGATGAGCGGGACATTATAGGAGTCCCGACAGGTTTTCAATCTTTATTCGGGCGCCCCGAGACGGGGTCTCAAACTATATATTCTGACGACGCAGAAGTTGTGGACATCGATGTGATCCGCGGTAACGAGCGGATTGCTGCACTCGTACCGCGTGGCGGCATTCAGCGGTCTCTCGGGTCGCTGCAAGAAGCGCTGAACGAGCAGAAATTCTCGAATCAGAGTCGCGTGTATCCATTGTCTATTGAGCTTTTCGACATTGATTCCGGCCAGCTCAATAAGCGACTAGCCGGTGAGCAGCTTTATGCACCCTGGAGTCGTGAGCGCAGACTCAGAACGTTAGCCATCAAAGCGCTAAAAGAGACCACTCGCCGCTCTGTGCGGATGTTTGAAGTACTGGCGTCTCAGATGGCACGAACCGGCAAACAGGATGCGATTATCGGCACCTCCGATGCAGATTTGCAATATGATCTCCGGAGGAACGCCGGAAATACTATCACCGTCGGAACTAAATGGAATGCGGCGTCTCCGACTATTTTAGATGATATCGATTCCGGTTGTGATGTCGTTCGACAAAACGGCCATATGCGGGCTGACGTGTTAGTGCTTGGCGCTAGCGCTATGGCCGCCGCGCTTAATGACACGGACTTTCAGACGATCGCAGATAATCGCCGCATTGGCCTTATCCGCGTAAGCCCAGACAATCCGGTCCCGTCCAAGCTGCAATTTATGGTTTCTTCCGGCTTTGATGCTCGTGGAATGATCATGACCCCCAAAGGTCGGATGCTCTGGTTATTTACGTATGACGAGGGCTATACCAATAGCTCCGGCACATATACGCCGTATATGCCGCTAGATGAGGGGTTGATTTTCTCAAGTGACGCTCGATGCGATCGTTATTTCGGTCCACCCGAGACTCTCCCCATGGATTCCCGCATGCGCGCATTTTACATGGATCGTTTTGGCATGGGTCCCGATGCACTTCCGACGATCAAGATGAAATCAGCTCCATCTGTGGTTGAAGCTCGGATGTTCCATTTTGATGCATATCCGAATATGAGCAATACGACTGTAACCCATAGGACTCAGTCGGCTCCTATTTACGCGACAACTCATGTTGACTGTTTCGCGCTATTGGACGGATTAGTCTAGTGCGTTGGATTGGCAACGGATGCCTGGGTCTTGGCGGGGGCCGTTTTATCTTTCGAGATGAAACGATCCCCTCCGGGATTTTAAGTTTAGATCGCATCGCAGAACTAGTTGCCGCGGGCAAAATCGTGTTAGACGACGGTGATATTCCAGCCCCCATACCGTTTGCCGAACCGGAGATCCCGAGGGTAACTGTTTCTGCTCCGAAACCCGAGGCGCCGAAACCCGAGGCACCGAAGGACGAACCCAAAGAAGAGGCGCCCAAGCCAAAAAAGCGTAAACGCGGGCGCCCGCGGAAGAAGAAGGTAGCGGAATGAGCGAAAAAAAAGAAGAGCAAAAAGAAGAGAAATCCGCGCCGAAGAAAAGCGGAAAAAAGCCCTCCGGCAAAGAGAAAACCGTGTACACCCACGGCAAAGTTTTCAAAATGCCTTTGGAGAAAGAATTGCAAGAGTGGCTTCGTGAGAAATATCCCGAGGAATATAAATAGGTGACAAATCTCCGGGAACAGATTGAGGCCGATTTAGCTGAAACCCTTGAGGATTCTGATGAATTTGGTTTGCCCGTAATATTGATAAGCCCGGACGGTGTCGAATACGATGCCGTCTACGGGCAGATTTTATATGATACTCGGGCGTATGATGAGGTTGGAATTGAAGTGCTGGATCACATGCCCGTGGTTACCGTGCGTCGGTCATCGCTTACGCGAGTGCCATTGCCGGATGAAAAAGGCACGTGGGCAGTAAAGATTCCGACAACGCCATCATCGACTGCGGCGACCACTACGTTTTTGTTGGGTCATGCTAGCCAAGATGGCGGGTCTATTGGATTTATTAGATTGTATCTTAGCAAAGCGGTGCAGGCATGACGATGTATTTTCGCACGATAAGCGCGGGCATTGTGTCGTTATTGGGCGCTGCTGCATCGGGGCAATATCGCGTTGTAGGATACCAAGAGCAAGATGTAGCCTCGGACGAAATTCGAAACACTGAACGCCTCGTCCAGGTCCGTTACAAACGAGGCGAATTTCCACGCTCCGGTTCCGGACGCGGGCCAATCGCGCATCATATGGACTTTGAGATCATGCTTACAGTGTCCAGTGCGGCTGGGGTTGACTTAACAATTTTAGAAAATCCCGCGTCCACTCCTACTCAAATAGCAACCGCTTTGGCGGCATCCGAATCGGCGTCAAAACGTGTGAACGATTCGATGGATGAGCTGTTTGATCTCGTATATCAGGTTTTAATGTCCGGTCCTAACATCGATCTAGGGCTCGGATTTCGAATAGGCAGCCGCTGGGTCCCCGATTTCGAAAAAGGCGACGTGTACAATCGCGGAGAACATGCAGTGCTCACAGGTATGTTGCGAGTGTCCTGCCAGATTGACGAATCGGTCCCATCTGCCACATTATATCAATTTGACGACAACGACGTATCGCTAACATTCGAGGGCGACGCAACCGAGCGCGCCGGCGTTAAAGAGGCTCCATAAATGGCAACAAAATTACATAGCGCGGTTGCGCCAGGTAGCATACACACTCCGGTAAATCTTACTTTTCCCGACGCTGCGAATCGAATAGCCGGCACAAATGAGGGTTCCGGAATTACCCTGTCCTCGGATCAACTATATGATTTCGCGAAGCAAGACGACGACGACACGCTGTGGATGCTTACCGGGGTGGGGCCGATCACTTGGGATCAAGTATACACTTCGGCGGCCACACTCAGCTTGGTCGATTTGACGCTTACCGGCGATCTGACTATGTCTGGGGCTGACTCTCAGATTATCGCGGAAAGCTATACGACGACAAGTGGGACATTAGCGTCTTTTAAATCTACTCCGGCCTCCGGGTCCACAGCTACGGTTATGACCATTGAGGCGGACGGGACCAACTGGAATTCCGGCGCTCGAGTTTTGAAGATTATTACCGACGATAATTCGGCCGATCCCCTCGTAATTAATGACGGCGCCGCGGACGTGTGGGCGGTCGGTCGCAATGGCAATCAGGTTATGACCGGAGATCTCCAGCTTACCGGCGGTGGCTCGATAACGACAACAACTAACGGCGATCTAGTGCTGTTGCCGAACGGCACCGGGATTACTCAGATTGGAGATGCCGGGTCTACTTCGCATAGTTTCGCCACTAATGATGATTTATTTGTGAGCGGCAAATTGGAGGTAGATGGAGCAGCTTATTTTGACGGTGGGTCTCTTACGATGTCCAATGATGCCGATTTTATTATTGGATCTTTCGCTGCGGTATGGAAGACTAGTCAAACAGTACCCACGATATATGCTGGAGTGGATGGCACCAGTCGAACAATTTTAGTAGCGGAAATTGCTGATCGTAATTTTGATTTTTCGCACGCTGGCCAGAGTAATCCAACTATATTTATACATTCGGCAAATCAATCCACCACCGAATGGGGTTCGATCGCGCACGATCAAACCGATTTTGTAATCAACCAGGGCGCCGGAACAACAAAGCTGGCCGGGGGCGTTACGCATAATGTAACAACAGTCAACGCGGCTACTTATGATTTAGCAACTGACGATTACATTCTCAACGTAACCTATCCTGGTACGGCCGCAGTCACCTCCTTGACGCTTATGACTGCCCAGACTTTAGCAGGCCGCGTGGTGCACATCAAAGATGCCAGCGGAAACGCCGGAACAAATAATATCACCATAGACACCGAGGGCTCGGAGACCATAGACGGTGCCGCGACTCTTACTATCAACACTAATTATCAGAGCTACTCACTGTATTCAGATGGCTCTGACTGGTTTATCATCTAACGGAGGGGTTTGATGTCTTACGCGCCGGCGATTTTGCAAGGTCCGGTAATTAAAACGGTAACGTTTTCCAACGATACTGGAACCATATCTTTATTTACAGTTGCCGGTGATGTATCTTGTCGGATACTGCCGGTGTGCAAAACAAATGTAGCTAGTGCGGCTAACGCAAACGTATCACTTGGCACGTCTTCGGATGCGGACGCTATTATTGT
>Ga0180433_10009031_pt1 | contig 12276 bp, 6 predicted proteins | sample SS_ome_8_FD_132980 | JGI IMG/M metagenome (GOLD analysis project Ga0180433, IMG submission 132980) | Hypersaline lake sediment archaeal communities from the Salton Sea, California, USA - SS_1_D_1 metaG | ecosystem: Environmental > Aquatic > Non-marine Saline and Alkaline > Hypersaline > Sediment... | reverse complement strand
GACGAGGACCCCTTCGAACCACTTCCCTGCGGTCGCCTCTTGCAGCGCGCGGAACGAGGGGGCCGCTTCGTCCGGTCCGACATCCAGACGGACGCCGCCGACCTCCGTCTTGTGGACGATCGAAGGGCTGACGACCTTCATCGCGACCGACCCACCGAAGGCCCGTGCCGCGACGACCGCCGCCTCCGCGGTCTTCGCCCATCGGTGTTTCAAGACTGGGAGGCCGAGCCGTTCCAGCCAGTCCATCGCCTCCGGTTCCAGCGGTGCTCGATCCCAAGGGAACGGCTCCGGCTCCCATGGTGAAACGCTCGGAAGCCCCGTCGAATCGCGCAGCGATTCGACCCTCTGCGATCGCCGCCACAGGGCGGCCATCGCACGCACCGTGCGCTCCCCGGTCGCGAAGTTCGGTACCTCCCCCTCGCGGAGGATAGGGAGCGCGTTCTTCGCCGGGTGGCCGGCCAGGAACGATGCAGCGATCGGCTTATCCGTCTCACGGGCGGCGGCGACGACCCCGCGCGCCAGCGGCGCGGAATCGAGGTACGGCGTGTTGACGTTGATCGCCAGAGCCGCATCGTACTCGGCCACGACTGCGAGGAGCACGTCCCGGTAGTCCTGTTCGGTCGCCTGCACGGTCAGATCGAACGGGTTGTCCACGCTGCAGAACGGCTGCAGCCGCTCTCCGAGGCGCGCCCGCAGCGTTTCGCTCGGCGGGCGGACGTCGAGGCCGGACCGCTCGGCGGCGTCCGCGGACAGCACCCCCGGCCCGCCCGAGTTGGTGACGATCGCCAGCCGGGGTCCCTTCATCGGAGGAAGCGTCGTGAAACCGCGGCAGAGGTCGAACATCTCCTCCATCCCGTCGACGCGGATCGCGCCGCACTGGCGCAGCGCGGCGTCGAACACCGCGTCCGCCCCGGCCAACGATCCGGTGTGGGAAATCGTCGCCCGGCCTCCGGCTTCCGACCGTCCGGACTTGATTACAATCAGCGGTTTCGCCGCGGCGAGCCGACGGGCGACGTTCATGAACCGCCGGCCGTCCGAGACCGTCTCCACGTAGAGGGCGACGACCCGCGTCTCGTCATCGTCGCAGAGGGCATCGAGGAAGTCGATGTCGGTGAGATCGACGGCGTTGCCGTAGGAGACGAACTTGGAAAGGCCGACGCCCTGTTCCTCGGCCCACGACAGGACCGCCCCGCCGAGCGCGCCGCTCTGAGATACAAACGCGACGTCGCCGGACGGCGGCCGCGTCTCGAGCGTCGGGAACAGACGGTGCTTGGTGTTGGCAATTCCGGCGCAGTTCGGTCCCACGACGCGCAGATTCCAGCGCCGGGCGGCCTCGAGGAGCTCGCGCTCCTCCTCGGCGTGTCCGGCTTCCGAGAACCCGGCGGTAAGGATGACGGCGACCTTCACGCCGGCCTTCCCCGCGTCGTCGAGCACCTCCCTGACGGTGGAGGCCGGCGAGGCGACGATCGCCAAGTCGACAGGAGGACCGCCTTCTCGCAGTTCCTCGAAGGAACTCGCGGCGCATACGCCGTGAGCTCCCGCCCTTCCTGGGTTCACGGCGACGACGTCCTCGAACCCTCCCTGGAGCAGCTGGTCGAGGAGCACTCGTCCGATCTTCCCCTCGGATACGGAGCCGACCACGGCCACACGCCGTGGCCGGAACAGCGCGTCCGCCCATCCGGTCATTTCGACTCACCGGGCTGCCGTTCGCCGCTCGGCGAACGGCCAAGCGATGCGCCGGAGGCCAGTCGCTTCGACGAGAGGCCGGCTCGGAAGGCTTCGCGATTCGAGACGGCCGCCTTCGGCCAACGATCGGCGATGACCTGCTTGACGAGCGCGAGGTCGAGCAGATCGGCCAGCCGCGAAACGCCGAGCATCGCGCCGAGGACGTAGACATTCGATCGCACCGGCCTTCCGTCCGTCACAGGCAGGTCGTCGGGGTCGAGAAGAATCAGCCGCATGGCGGTCGCGCGGATCGCCTCGACGACCTGCTTCCGCGTGGGATACGGATCGACACCGAGCAGGACGCCGGTCGGCTTCCACACATGATCGAACAGGAGGACGGTTCCGTTCGGCTTCGCGTACGGCAGACCGTTCAACGCTTCGGAGCGCTCCATCGCCACGACCAGATCGGCCCCCCCCTCGCCGATCCGCGGGCCGACGTCCTCCCTGCCGAGGCGTAGTTCGACCTTCACGAACCCACCCCGTTGAGCCATTCCCTTGGTCGGACGGAATGAAGCGGGGACGTCCGCCGCGAACGCCGCGCGGAGAAGGAGATCACCGATCGTCAGCACCCCCTGCCCGCCAACCCCGACCAAGACGATGTCACAGCTCATGCGTCGGCCTCCTTCCTCAGCGCGGACGTCGGGCAGAACGACACGCATAGTCCGCAGCCATTGCAGAGCGCGGAATCGACTGCGATGACGTTGCGGCCAGGGGAATCGCCTTCGGGCGATTCCCCGTGCTCTCTCGATTCGCGGGAGCGAATCGAGAGAGCCGGGCACCCGGTTGCCTGGATGCAACGTTTGCACAGCACGCACTTCTCCGGATCGACGGTGAGCCGGCCGGCGACGATCCCGCGACGGCGTGCCTGGATCGCACACTCGCGGCGCGCCAGCACGACGTGCACGCCGTCCGGGTGGCGTACGCATTCGGTCACGACCTCCGTCGTTGCCTGCAGGTCATACGGATCGACGACGGACACCGTGTCGGGGCCGAGCCCCCGGACGACCTGCTCCAAGTCGACCGATTGACGGCCCTCCCCCTGGAAGTCGGCGTTCGTTCCGGGGTTGATTTGCATCCCGGTCATCGCGGTCCACCCGTTGTCGAGGATGACGAGCGTCAGCGGGACCCGGTGGTGGATGGCGTTGATCAGCCCCGGGATCCCGCCGTGGAAGAAGGTGGAATCGCCGATCGTCGCGACCACCGGCGTCTCGAGACCGGCGTGGACGTACCCCTGGGCGAGGCTGACGCTTGACCCCATCGAGACCTCGTTCCACAGGAGCTGGAACGGCGGGTTCATCCCGAGGATCGTGCAGCCGATGTCGCCGGTGACCATGACCTCATCCTTCGAATGGCCCGCCTTCTCGATCGCCGCCTCGATCGCGAGGTACGTGCCTCGATGCGGACAACCAGCGCATACCGTGATCGGCCTGGGCGCCGGCGCGATGTCTTCGCCATCACGAGTGGAATTCGCAGAATCCGATTCTCGGATTGGTGAGTCGTCGATTGTCTCTGCCCGTGCGGAGACTTCCTCTGCGTCGTTCAACAGGCGAACGGCTTCTGGCCGTTCTCCTCCGCGAACGGGACTGCCGCAGAGCTCGGCAACGGCGAACGCCTCACGCAATCCTCGAACGACATCTCGAGCCGTGTACTCGCCCGTTCGCGCAAGCGTCCCGTCGAGCTTTCCGACGATCCGCCCGGTCCAGCCGCCTTGCTGGGCCAATACGCGCAGATCGCGCTCGAGGTACGGCTCCAACTCCTCTAGAACGAGGATCGTTCCGCAGTGCCCGAGCAACGCCTCGGCCTCTTCGAGGGGGAAGGGGATGGGAGCCGCGGCGCGCACGGCCGATACACGTTCCACTGCCGAAGCACAGTCTCGACCGGGAAGCGCGCCCCGCGCTTGGAGAAGGGCCTCCGGTAGGCAGGCACGGACCGGACCGGAAGCGAAGATCCCCAGCCCGCCGGGGTCTCCCTCTAGGTCGATTCGGTTCAGCCTCTGCTCGTGGATCCACCCGCTGGCCCGCTCGAACCGCTCGATCAGGTTGCGATGCTGTCCGAGGCAGATCGCCGAGCCGGCCTTTGTGTAGCGGGTGATGTCCTTCTCGAGGATGGGATCGATGTCGCGGGGAGAGATCGGCTCGTCTGCGTCCACAACCGTGTGGGACAGTGCGACGGCCGTGGTGAGTCGCACGAAGACCGGACTCCCAACGGACTCCGAGAGTTCGAAGGCGGTTTGGGTCAACCGGTAGGCCTCGGCCGGGGAGGCCGGTTCGAGCATCGGAAGCTGAGCCATCCGTGCGAATCCGCGAGAGTCCTGCTCGGCCATCCCGGCGGAGACCCCCGGGTCGTCCGCGACGTAGAGGACCAGTCCGCCATTCGTACCCGAGTAGGCGATCGAGATCAGCGCGTCGTAGGCCACATTGAGGCCCGACATCTTCATCGTGCACATCGCGCGGTGCCCGGCCCACGCCGCGCCGGTGGCGACCTCGAACGCGACTTTTTCGTTCGTTGACCACTCGACATACCGGCCGGGAAGATCGAGCGTCAGGAGATGCTCGATGCAGCCGGTCGACGGGGTCCCCGGGTAGCCGGTGACGACTCGGACGCCGGCGCGCAGGGCGCCGGCGGCCACCGCTTGGTTGCCCGTCAGGATCCGTCTGGTCACTTGGCCTCTCCTCCCAACTCACCAAACCTGTCTCTCGCAGAGACGCAAAGAACGCCGAGAACCCGCAGAACAGGAAAGGAGGCGGACAGCAGGCGTCCGCTTTCGTTCCCGTTTTGCATCTGTCTCGATCGCTCTGTCCGCTCCTTCATGTCCTTGGGTCTTGGTATTCCCTGCGTTCTCGGCCCCAGGTCGCAGAGCGTCTTCACCCCCACCCTGCCTCCCCCATCACGGAGGGGCAGGGAAGAAAGGGCCTCGCCGCTCGCTGCTCCACTCCTTCCGTCATCCACGGGGAGGAGAAGGTCAATCCCTCGCCTCGACGTCCCATCCTTCCGTATCAAAGCAGCCCCTTCTTGCGGGCTTCGTCGACGGCCTCGAGCACGCGTTCGGCGGTCAGCGGAACCTCGTGGATCCGTACCCCGAGCGCGTCGGCGACGGCGTTGGCTACCGCCGGCGCGGCCGGGGTCAACGCCGGTTCGCCGATCCCCTTGGCGCCGAACGGGCCGATGCCGGTTCCCGACTCGAGGACGATCACTTCGGTCGCCGGGTAGTCGAGTGTCGTCGGGATCAGGTACTCGGCGAACGAAGGGGTCACGACGCGGCCGTCCTTCAGCGCGAACTCCTCCATCAACGCGTACCCGAGCCCCTGATGCGTACCGCCGGCGATCTGACCCTCCACGGCGGCGCGGTTGATCGCCCGTCCGACGTCGTGGGCCGCGGCGCACTTCAGCAGCTCGATCTGTCCCGTCTCCGCGTCGACGGCGACTTCCACCGCAACCGCTCCGAACGTGAAGTCCGGCCAGATGTCGCCTTGCCCGGTCTCCGGATCGAGCCCGCCGGTAAATGGGGCGTTGAACTGCGCCAGTTGCGACAGCTCGATCCCCCCCGCCGCGCACAACTGCGCCACCTCCGCCAACTCGATGAATCGATCTGGATCATCCTTGACCCAAACTCGGGAGTTTCCGAGTTCGATCTCCTTCTCGGAAACTCCTATGTGTTTGGCAGCGCGCGCCGTGAGGCGCGCGCGGATGGTATTCGCTGCCAAACACACAGCATTCCCCGACATGTACAGCTGCCGCGTCGCGGTCGACGTCCCGGCCAGAGGGGTGACCGCCGAGTCGGTCGCGTAGATCGTTACATGATCGAGCGGCACGCCGAGGATCTCGGCCGCGATCTGACAGAGGCTGTTCGATTGCCCGGCACCGATGTCGGGGACGCCGCAGCGGAGAACGACCGTCCCGTCCTGCTCGACGCCGACCCACGCGCGCGACGTGTCGTGAAACCAGGTGATCCGGCCGTAGCTCTGGAACGTGTTGGCCAGCCCGCGGCCGATCCGCCGCGTCTTCGAGCCGGAAGTCCGATCGCCGAGCGCGTGCAGTGCGCGGGTGGCACACTCCTCGGACCAAACGGCCGACGTCACCGCTTGCCCGGTGCAGGTCGTGTCGCCGGTTCGCAGGTAGTTGATGCGTCGAACCTCCAAGGGATCCATTCCGAGCGCCGCCGCGATGGCGTCCATCTGCTGCTCGTACGCGAGCGCCGCCTGCGGACCGCCGAAGCCGCGGAACGCGCTGGTGAACGATTGGTTCGTCGCCGCGGCGACGGAGTCGACGTGCACGTTGTCGATCCGGTACGGGCCGGTCGCCATCCCGGTGGCGTAGAGGAGGACGTACGGGGTCAGGTACGGGTACGCGCCGGAGTCGGCGACCATCTCGACGTGCGACGCGGTGATCCGGCCGTCGCGCTTCACGCCGGTCCGATGGGTGATCTTGAACGGGTGGCGTTTCGACGTCGCGAGAAACGCTTCCTCGCGCGTGTAGACGAGCTTCACCGGACGGCCGGTCTCTCGCGCGAGGAACGCGAGGAAGATCTCGACGGTGACGTCCTCCTTGCTGCCGAACCCACCGCCGACCATCGTGCCGCGCACGCGGACCTTGTTCTGCGGCAGGCAGAGCGCCCGTGCGACCGAGCGGAAGTGCTCGACAACCTGTGTTGCGACGCGGATGTTGATGACGCCCTGCTCGTCGATCCACGCGACGCCGGCGTCCGGCTCGAGGTAGGCGTGCTCGACGAACGGCATCCGGAACGTGTTCTCGACGACCAGATCCGCCTCGGCCATTCCCTTCTCAAGGTCGCCCTTGCGGATCGTGTACCGGCTGACGACGTTGTCCGGCTCGAACAGGATCGGCGCCCCGGGCCGCAGCGCCTGTTCCGGATCGAAGACTGCGGGGAGCTCCTCGTACTCGATCTCGATCCGGCCGACCGCCTCTTCAGCGAGTGCGACCGTCTCCGCGGCGACGAGCGCGATTGGCTCGCCGACGTATCGGACGGCGTCGAGAGCGAGGACCGGCGCGTCCGAACCGGAGCGCGTGGGACGGCCGGTTTGGCCGGGCATGTCGGTGTTTAGGTTCGCGCCCTTCACGTCCTCGCCGGTGAGGACGCACGCGACGCCGGCAAGGGCTTTCGCCTTCGACACGTCGAGGCGAACGATCCGTGCGTGGGGGCGATCGCTTCGGAAGACCTTGGCGCGGAGCATGTTCGGCATCGAGTAGTCGGCCGCGTAGACCGTCGCCCCGACCGCCTTGCCGAGGGCGTCGACGCGTCTCAGGGGCCTACCGATTTGCCGCAGCTCGGGAAGTTCCACCTCCGGAAGGGGCTTGGGTTGGATGTTGTCGATCACGAATTATCACCTGCCCCGAATTCGTCATCAGACACACGAACACGCTCCACAGGAGCGTGTTCGTGACCGTCTTTGCGAGGCGTACCTTCGCCTCGCAAAGACGAAAGCGACGAGGAAGATCGTCGAAGCCGCTCTGCCGCGAGGCGGACTGCTTCGACGATCTGACCATACCCGGTGCACCGGCACAGATTCCCGGAGAGCCCTTCTCGGATCTCGTCCTCGGTCGGATCGGGGTTCCGATTGAGCATCGCTTTGGTGGCGATGATCATCCCCGAGGTGCAGAAGCCGCACTGCACTGCGCCGGTGTCGGCGAACGCCTCCTGGATCGGGTGCGGATGCTCGATCGTCCCCAGCCCGCGGTTGGTCACGATCTCTTGGCCTTCCGCCTGCCACGCGAGGACGAGGCAGCTGTTGACCGCTCGCCCGTTCAGGAGAACCGCACACGCGCCGCAGTCGCCCTTCTCGCAGCCGTTCTTGACGTCGGTGTACCCGAGGGCGCGCAGCGCCTCCAACAACGTCGTGTTGGGGGCGATCGCGGCGTCGTGCGTTCGACCGTTTACGTCGAGCGTGACCGTCCTAGTTTCCATCGCCCCCACCTCCGCTCGGGGTCATGAGGTCGGACAGACAGTGGCGGACCAGGATCTCGACCTCGCGCCTTCGGTACGCGGCCGACCCGCGGACGTCAGCGATCGGGCACGTCTCCTCCGCGGCGACCTTGGCGGCGACAGCGATCGCGCCGGCGGTCAGTTCTCTGCCTTTCAGCGTCTCCTCCGCGTCCCACGCGCGGATCGGCGTCGGAGCGACGGCGCCGAGGGCGATCCGGACCTCCGGGGGGCCGTCCTCGCTCGGGGCGGCCAGTGCCGCGGCACTGACCACGCTGATCGCGTCGGCCTTGCGCAGCCGGATCTTCTCGTACGCCCATCGAGGGGGTCGTTCGGGGATGGGGATCCGAACCGCGGTCAAGAGGTGCCCCGGCCGGAGGGTGGTCTCACACGGACCGACGAGGAAGCGATCGAGCGGTGTCAGCCGCTTGCGCCCCTCCGCCTGGGTTTCGATCTCCGCATCGAGCAACAGCAGCGGTGGAGCCGTGTCCGCCGCCGGCGACGCATGCACCAGATTTCCGCCGATGGTCGCGCGATTGCGGACCAACGGGGCGGCGAACGTTCGGCAGGCCTCGTGGAGAACGCCGGCGTGCGCCTCGACCCGCGGGTTGTCGAGCAGCTCGGCGATCGTCACCATCGCGCCCATGACGAGGACGTCATCGATGACCTCGATGCGATGCAGCTCTTCGATCCGCGACAGGTCGAGCAGCGTGCCCGGTGTGCGCTTCCGCTCGCGGAGGTCGAGGAGCAGGCAGGTTCCTCCGGCGATCGGCACCGCCGCGGGGGTCGCTTCGAGGAGCTTCAGCGCCTCGCCGAGGGTCTCCGGCTGCAGCAGATCGAACGCCGGCAATGTCATGACCGCATTTCCTTCCGCTTGTGGTTCAACGTTGTTACGTCACCCGACCACGTGAAGGACAGCTTCGTCTCCTTCGGAGCCGGGAGAGGAAGCTCGTAACGAGCTTTCTCTTGGAACGTAACGCCATTCATACCAGGAGACATCCCGAATCCTTGACGAGGGGGTATCGTCCGCGACGCCCATGATTCGGCCACGTCATCGGACGACGAGAAGGGCGGTCAGCCGCCCTTCTCGTAGGTATGCGAGTATCGCTGGGGAGCGTCATCCCGGGGTCTCCCCAGCCGCGCGCCGTACGGCGCGCACGATGCTGGCGCTTCCTGTGTACATCTGCATGTGAACTGACGTGGCTAGGTCGCCCTGCGGCGAGAAGGACATTCCCATGTCCTTCTCGCAGGGTATGCAAGTGTGGCCAGGAGGAGCCCAGGCTCGATCCTCCCGGCGAAGGGTGTCGCGAAGAAGGGGCGACATCATGTGCCTCCCTTCTTCGCCGCGCTGAGCACAGCGCGGACCACACTTGCATAACCCGTGCACCGGCAGTGGTTTCCTTTCAGGTAGTCGCGGATCTCTTCCTCCGTCGGCTCGGGGATCTCCTCGAGCAGCTTCTTCGTCATCATCAGCATCCCGGGCGTGCAGAAGCCGCACTGGAAAGCGTTCTCCTCGATGAACGCTCGCTGTAGCGGATCGAGTGTCCCGTCCGGCGCGGCGAGCCCCTCGATGGTGCGGATCTCCGCCCCGTCGGCGGAGGCGGCGAGGATCAGACAACCGAGGACCGGCGTGCCGTTCAGCCAGATCGTGCACGCGCCGCACTCCCCGATCCCGCAGCCGTATTTCGTCCCGGTGAGCTCGAGGCGCTCGCGCAGCACGTTGAGGAGAAGTTCGTTCGGTCGCACGTCGAGCTCGTGCCGTGCGCCGTTCACCGTCAATCGGATCCTTGCATTCTCATCCGGTCCGATCCGTAGCGATTCTTGCTCAGGAGCCAGGGGAATCGGCACCGCCGACTTCCCCCTAGGTGCTTTCGGCGGGTGCTCTGCACGTCCCCAAGCCATGTGCAGAGCATCGTAGACGAGTGCTTTCGCACTCGCCCGCCGATACGCACCCGTACTCCGCACGTCGTCGATCGGCTGGATTTCCGCGGCGGCGATTTCCCCGGCAGTGAGCGCGAGCTCGCTCGTGACTTCCTTGCCCGAGAGAGCTCCTTCCGCGTTCCGCGCGCGGATCACGGTCGGACCGACGGAGCCGAGCTCGATCCGGGCCGAGGTACAGCGGTTGTCCTCTTCGCGTGAGAGGCGAACCGCAACGCTCACCTTCGCCAGGTCGGCCCGCACCCGGGAGAGCTTCACGAACGTGGAGCCGGTTCCCTCCATGCGGCGCGGAAGTCGGATCGCCGCGAGGATCTCCCCCTTGCGGAGCCGGACCTTCCCTGGTCCTTCGAGCAGGTCGCCGACAGCCGCCATGCGCTCGCCGTCCGGTCCGACGAGATACGCGTCCGCGCCGAACGCAACCAGCGCCGGAACGGTGTCGGAGGCGGGCGAGCCATTGCAGACGTTCCCGCCGATCGTCCCGCGCATCATGATCTGGGTTGATCCGAACGCGGCGGCCGCCTCAGCAAGCGCGGTGTAGTTCGTCCACAGGAGCTCCGACGTCGCCAACGCGTAGATCGAAGTCGACGCGCCGATCCACAGGCCGTCGGAACGTTCCTCGAATCCGTGCAGCTCGGGGACGAAGGTGATATCGATTACATTCGTCGGGCGGGCCCGTTCGAGTTTGAGGTCGACGAGGAGGTTCGTCCCGCCGGCCAGGATCGCCGCGTCTGGATAGTCGCGAAGGGCCGCGCGGGCCTCCCGGAGCGAGGTCGGCCGGAGGTAGCCGAATCGATGCACGAGGATGTGGCTGTTGGTCATGTCGTGCCTTTCCCGGCTCATGCCGTTCCGCTCCTCTTGTCGTTTCCCGCCCACCTTGGGGGAGGAGGGGAGCACCCTCCACCTCGGTCGAGTCGGGAAGGCGAAGGTGAGGGGGTCGAGGGGATCCAACCGACCGTAGCGTTTGTCACCCCCACCCTGCCTCCCCCGTCACGGAGGGGGAGGGGAAGACCACGATCGAGTCGGGAAGGCGAAGGTGAGGGGGTCGAGGGGATCCAACCGACCGGAGCGTTTGTCATCTCCATCTTGGCTTCCCCGTCATCAGGGGGGAGGAGAAGAGCGATCGCGACCGTCGGCCTCCCGTCTTCCATGCCCGTTGGTACTTGTCCGCTGTGCCGCTCTGCGTACCCTGCGCCTCTGCGCGAGTCATGGGTTCGGCTGGTCCCTTCATGATCTTCATGCCCTTCATGGTTCCGGCTTTTCCCCTGCGCCCGTTGCGATTTTCGCGAGGATCGCTTCGGGAGTTATCGGCAGCTCGTAGAACCGAACGCCGATCGCGTTGGCGATCGCGTTGGCGTACGCCGCGGCGACCGGATTCATCGCCGCCTCGCCGACTCCCTTGGCTCCGAACGGGCCGGTCGGCTCGTACGTCTCGGCGAAGAAGGTCGTCAGGTTCTTGATCCGAGGCGACTCCTCGAACGCGGCGATCTTCGCGTCGAGCCAGTAGCCGCGCGACGTCAGCTGACCGTCCTCATCCCAATCGCAGCCCTCGTAGAGCGCGTAGCCGGCGCCCTTCGACAGCCCCCCCTCGAGCTGGCCGACCGCCATCGCCGGGTTGACGACCGTCCCGCAGTCCGAGCCCATCACCGCGTTGATGGTCCGAACTTGGCCGGTCCACGTGTCGACCTCGACCTCGACGAAGACGGCGACGTACGCTGGCGGGCAGTTCGTCGGTCGATATGACTCGACCGCGGCGAGCGTCTTCCAGCTCTCCATCCAGCAGCGCTTCGCCAGCTCCTCGAGGGTCATCGCGCGATCTTCGATCGCGGGAGCGAACACGATGGTCTGTTGTATTCGCTCGTCCAGTCTCATTTCCAGCGCGTCCGCGTAGACGTTCAGGTAGTGCGCGGCGGTCTCGAGGATCTCGTTCTTCACGGACATCGCGGCCTTCGTCGCGGCCCCGCCGCCGGCGTAGACGCCACGGGTCGCGTGGGTGACGCAGTCGTACACCGTCGTCTGTGTTCCAGCAGGCACGACGCTCACCTTGTCGAACGGAACGCAGAGCGCCTCACCGACGAGCTTCGCCAGCGCCTCGTGCGTCCCCCCGCCGTGATCCATCAAGGCGGTGATCACGTCGATCGAGCCGTCGAGGTTCACCTTGACCATCGCGCCCGAGAAGTCGATCACGTCCCCCGGCTGCGGCGCCCCGGCGGAGCTCGTATGAAAGCCGCGTGCCACTCCGTGGCCCGTACGGAAACGTCCCGACTTGTCGGCTGGACGTTTCCGGTCGGCCCAGCCGGCGAGCTTCGCTCCACGCTCCAACAACTCGGGCACCCCGTCCGATTGCACGATCGACTTCACCTGCGGCCCCTGGCCCCAGAACGTGTCGCCGAGGCCGACGTAGTTCTTCAGCCGCAGTTCGATCGGGTCGATCTCGAGCGTCTCGGCGAGTTCATCGATCAGCTGCTCGACGGCGAACGTCACCTGCGGGTTGCCGAACCCCTGCATCGCGCACGAAGGGGCCTTATTCGTGTAGACGGCCGTCCCGCGGTAGCGGATGTTCGGCAGCTTGTACAGGGAGACGAGCCAGCCGACCGAGACGCCGAGATACGAGTACGCCTGGATGTTGTGCGCGCCGATGTCGGCGACGAGCTCCATCTCCGCGCCGAGGAGCGTTC
>Ga0180433_10009030_pt1 | contig 12277 bp, 6 predicted proteins | sample SS_ome_8_FD_132980 | JGI IMG/M metagenome (GOLD analysis project Ga0180433, IMG submission 132980) | Hypersaline lake sediment archaeal communities from the Salton Sea, California, USA - SS_1_D_1 metaG | ecosystem: Environmental > Aquatic > Non-marine Saline and Alkaline > Hypersaline > Sediment... | reverse complement strand
TCCTCTGGTCTGCGGTTATCACCTTCTCCCAGTCCCACTGGTCAACGTATGCGCTGTGATCATGGTCAAGAAAGTAATCCTTTCGCACCGCCTTCATGTCAGTGCATATCCCCTCCCCTATATCCATGCTGAACTGTTTAAGGGCCATACGCTTCCATTTTGTCGCTGCCTGAACTACCTGTGCCTCTACCGGGTTTTTATTATAATCATTTGAAATATGAAACTGCACAGGCGTTCGTGATCCATCACGGTCTAAAAGGTCGTTTACCCCGCTTTCAACATCCACAATGAGAGGAACCTGAACCATCATCAGGTTTAACTCTTTGCAAAGATTTTCCTCTATGTAGTTTTTGGCCTCAAATATCGCCCTTTGTGTCTCCCCTGGCGTAAGCAGGGAGCTATAGTTTTTTGGGAGGATCTTCTCCAGGTCTTCGTAGTTTCCAATCCCTGGCCCTGCAAGGTCTTCTTTCTTTCCCGACATATGTATTCTCCTTTTACGATTAACTGTTGTAAAAAAGCAGCGAACATGCTATGAACCTCATTTTGCTCACATGGGATTATATATAAAACCAACTAGTTAGTGTCAAGTAATTATAACGCTACGGAAAGCTTTTGGCTGCGAGCTTGCAATGTAACGTTATAAAAACAATTATCCTTGCCGTTTTCATCAATCAATACTATGATACCTATCAATATAACGAGGTTGATTTTACGACCAATCCCTTTATCTGGCCAAAGTCCATAATGATACTATTTTTAGAGTTGCTTTAATAAAATGCTCAGCAAACGAATTATACCCTGCCTCGATGTCAGGGCCGGCAAAACGACAAAAGGCATAAAATTCAAGAATAACATTGACATAGGCAATCCTGTCGAAATGGCCAGGTTCTACTACGAGGAGGGCGCGGACGAGATTGTCTTTTATGATATTACCGCCTCAAATGAAAAGAGAGACATCATGATAGATGTTGTAAGAAAGGTTGCCGAAACCATCTTTATCCCGTTTTCCGTGGGTGGTGGCATCAGAACCCTCGAGGACATGCGAGCCGTTTTGTTGGCAGGCGCTGAAAAGGTCAGCGTTAATACTGCCGCAGTTCAAAATCCAACAATAATATCAGACGGTGCATCCTCTTTTGGAAGCCAGTGCATAGTTCTCGGCATGGATGCCAAAAAGGTACCTAAAAACAAAAAAATCCCATCGGGCTACGAGATTTTCATAAATGGGGGACGGACACCTACCGGCATAGATGCCCTGTGGTGGGCAAAAAAATCGGAAACCCTTGGTGCGGGCGAGATATGCCTTAACTCCATTGATGCAGATGGGGCTCAGCAGGGCTACGAACTGAATCTCACACACCTGATTTCCTCCAGTGTCGGCATTCCTGTTATTGCCTCAGGTGGGGCCGGAAGCACCGACCATATTTATGATGCCCTAACCAAGGGAAACGCCGATGCGGCCTTGATCGCCTCAATTATTCATTATGGAACATATAGCATAAGGCAAATCAAACAGAGCCTGCACGCTCGTGGCATTAAGGTCAGGATGAACTGGTGATCATATGAAGGCCCTTTTAGTATTAGAAGACGGTTCCCTCTACTACGGCAATACTTTTGCGGGAAAGGGAGAGGTATACGGTGAGGTTGTCTTTAATACAAGCATGACAGGATATCAAGAGATACTAACAGATCCTTCCTATAGGGGGCAAATCCTGGTTATGACCTATCCCCTCATCGGCAATTACGGAATAAACCATGAGGACATAGAGTCAAATGGAATTCAGGTAGAGGCATTTATTGTTAGGGAATACGACTCAAACCCGAGCAACTGGCGCTCCAGGAAAAACCTTGCCGATTATTTAAGTCAGTCCTCCAAAATAGGAATTGAAGGAATTGACACAAGGGCATTAACAAGACATATTCGCCTAACAGGGGCCATGAAGGGTGTTATTTCTACAAAGGACCTTGACCCTAAATCCCTCATCAAAAAGGTTGCCAGGTCAAAAGGCTTATTAGGAAGAGACCTTGTTAAGGAGGTTACCTGCAGGGAGCCCTACAAGTGGGGCCAGGTAAAAACGCCTAAGTTTCATGTAGTGGCATACGACTTTGGTATTAAGTTTACCATAATTAAAAGCCTTATCTCACGAGGTTGCGAGGTAACCGTTGTCCCCGCATATCTAACAAAGGATGAAATAAAGGCCTTGAGGCCTGACGGAATTATCCTGTCAAATGGCCCTGGGGACCCCGAACCAATTAAATATGCCATCCGTACCATTCGAGATCTAGCCGAGCAGTACCCAATGTTTGGAATCTGCCTTGGTCATCAACTCTTAGGCCTCGCATTCGGCGGAAAAAGCTTTAAACTAAAATTCGGTCACCGAGGAGCCAATCACCCCGTAAAAAACCTTATTACAGGGAAGATAGAGATTACTGCACAAAATCACGGCTTTTGCATAGACATAGAATCAATAAAGGATCCCGGCATAGAAATAACCCATATAAACCTTAACGACCAAACCCTTGAGGGCATGAAACACAAATATTTGCCCATATTCTCGGTCCAGTATCATCCGGAGGCCTCTCCTGGTCCCCATGATTCACATTACTTATTCGACGACTTTCTTACAATCATGAAAAAAAGAAAATATGGCTAAAAATTATTTGCTTCCCTAAGCAGTATCTCTCGCTAGCCTTCTATTGGATACGCTTACTCTAATCCGGCCCCGTCTCTCGGCATTTTAGTTTACTTAGCCAAGGGGTTAATTTACGGCTATTTTTTAGGTTGAATGTATCTCTGCCGGCTTGCCGAATTGCCGTCTAAACTATTCGGTGCCCTGAATACGTATGTTTTACTCGCGTATTCCAAACTGGAATCTGTTTTGCGGCACAAAACAACAATAAAATATCATGTACGCACCATGCCAAAGAGAAACGACATATCAAAGATCATGATTATAGGTTCAGGGCCGATTGTAATTGGCCAGGCCTGTGAATTTGACTACTCAGGGACCCAGGCATGCAAGGCCCTTAAGGAAGAGGGCTACAAGGTTATTCTCGTAAACAGCAACCCGGCAACTATCATGACTGACCCGGAAATGGCAGATCGCACCTATATCGAGCCTATTACACCAGAGTTTGTCGCGAGAATTATAGAAAAGGAGCGCCCCCATGCACTGCTCCCCACTATTGGTGGCCAAACAGGGCTTAATGTCTCCGTTAAACTTGCCGAGATGGGCATACTGGAAAAATTTGACGTAGAAATGATAGGCGCCTCCATAGATTCAATCAACAAGGCGGAAGATAGGGATTTATTTAAGAGCTCCATGCAAAAAATCGGCCTTAAGGTGCCCAAGAGCGGCATAGCCCATGATATGGGCCAGGCATTGGAAATCGCTTCTGAAATAGGATTCCCGATAATTGTTAGGCCTGCGTTCACCCTTGGTGGAAGCGGAGGCGGTGTGGCCTTTAACCGAGAGTACCTTGAAGGGCTTGTCTCTCGAGGGCTTGATGCAAGCCTTATAAATGAGATTATGCTCGAAGAATCAGTAATAGGATGGAAGGAATTTGAGCTCGAGGTAATGAGGGATAAAAACGATAATGTAGTAATAATATGCTCTATCGAAAACCTTGACCCCATGGGAGTCCACACAGGGGACAGCATTACGGTGGCCCCGGCCCAGACCCTCAGTGATGTTGAATACCAGCGCATGAGAGACGCATCGATATCCGTTATAAGGGAGATTGGTGTAGAAACCGGCGGCTCAAACATACAATTTGCTGTCAATCCAAAAAATGGCGATATGGTCGTCATAGAAATGAACCCAAGGGTATCAAGGAGTTCGGCTCTTGCTTCCAAGGCAACGGGTTTTCCCATTGCGAAGATAGCATCAAAGCTGGCTATAGGCTATACGCTCGACGAACTTCCCAATGATATTACCAAGGAAACATTAGCCTCATTTGAGCCCACAATAGACTATTGCGTGGTTAAAATACCACGCTGGACCTTTGAAAAGTTTCCAGACACAGATGATTACTTAACTACAAGCATGAAATCCGTTGGCGAGGCTATGTCCATAGGAAGAACATTTAAAGAGGCGCTGCAAAAGGGCCTCAGATCCTTAGAAATTGGCTGTTTTGGCCTTGGCGCAGATGGAAGAGGTGTACTGGAGCGTGATGGCGGTCCATCCTCCATAGATAGAATAAAGGAGAAGCTTGCCAATCCAAACTCAGAGCGCATTTTTTATATTAGATACGCAATGAAGGCACATATGGACATAGAAACAATTCACCAATTAACAGGCATTGACTGCTGGTTTCTCTATCAGATAGACCAAATCGTAAAAACAGAGGCTCAAATACGAAGAACCGGCCTTCCCCTTCCCCCGGATTTGATGAGAAAGGCAAAGTCCTGTGGCTTCTCCGATGTTCAGTTGGCATACCTCCTTAATACAAGCGAGGATAAAATACGGGCCTATCGAGAGGAATTCCTCATTAACCCCGTCTATAAACTAGTTGATACATGCGCTGCCGAGTTCGAGGCCCACACCCCTTATTATTACTCGACATACGAGATTGAAAATGAGGCCAGAATCTCTGAGAAAACAAAGGTTGTGATCTTGGGTGGCGGACCTAACAGGATCGGCCAGGGCATAGAATTTGACTACTGCTGTGTTCAGGCCTCCTTTGCGCTTGAAGAAGAGGGCATTGAAAGCATAATGGTTAACAGCAACCCGGAGACGGTTAGCACAGATTATGACACATCCGATAAGCTTTATTTTGAGCCTCTCACAATTGAGGATATTTTGAATATCATTAAAACAGAAAGGCCCTTAGGTGTCATAGTTCAGTTTGGAGGGCAAACGCCCCTTAACCTTGCCTCATCCCTCGCCGAGGCTAATATTACAATTCTTGGTACCCCACCCCAGAGCATTGCCCTTGCTGAAGACAGGGAGCTGTTCAAGGAGGTTGTTAAAAAATTAAGGCTATCCCAGCCCGATAATGGAACGGCTACTAATTTTAATGAGGCCATATCCGTTGCAGAGTCAATAGGCTATCCCGTAATGGTTCGGCCGTCTTTTGTGCTTGGCGGACGGGCTATGCGTATCGTTTACGACAGGTCCTCTTTAGAGGAATATACAAAAAAGGCTATCATTGCATCCCCTGATCACCCCATTTTGATAGATAAATTTCTTGAAGACGCTATCGAAATAGACGTGGATGCTGTTTCCGACGGAAAAGAAACCATTATAGGAGGAATAATGGAACACATAGAGGAGGCCGGAATACACTCTGGAGACAGCGCATGTGTTCTGCCACCCCAGGGATTGACAGTCCCAACAATAGAAACGATAAAGCAACAGACCAGGGCTATAGCTCGAGAGCTAAAGGTTTTAGGCCTTTTAAACATTCAATTTGCCATCAAGGACCAAAATGTGTTCGTCTTAGAGGTAAACCCAAGGGCATCGCGCACCGTTCCTTTTGTAAGTAAAGCCACAGGCCTGCCTCTCGCAAAGATTGCGACAAAGGTGATGCTTGGAAAGACACTAAGAGAGCTTGGTCTAAAATATGAAATGACGCCACGCCATGTTTCGGTGAAGGAGGCTGTATTTCCGTTCGATCGTTTCCCGGATGTCGACATCGTTCTGGGACCCGAGATGAAATCTACCGGCGAGGTGATGGGTATTGATGCAGATTTTGGTAGCGCGTTCTCAAAAGCCCAGCTGTCAGCAGGCCAAAACCTTCCTACAAAGGGAACTGTTTTTATTAGTGTAAAAGATGCTGATAAGGGCAAAATTTATCCTGTAGCAAGGGAATTTTTGGAAATGGGGTTTAACATTCTCGCCACGCACGGCACATCGAGTCATCTCGAAAATTTGGATCTTGCCAATAAACCGGTAAAAAAAATTGCTGAGGGACATCCAAACGTGTTAGATTATATAAAAAATGGCGATATCCAGCTTGTTATTAATACACCATCGGGCAAAGTAAGCGCCAGGGGTTCTAACAAGATCAGGCAAGCTGTCTTAAGATATAGCATTCCTTACGCAACTACATTGTCTGGGGCCAGGGCCATTGCGTTGGCAATAAAGGCGCTTAAGTCAGGAATAAAAAACGTTAGCCCCCTTCAGGACTATCATAACGGATAATTGTTTTTTACTTAAAAGATTACAATGAACTTTTATAATAAACCAAAAGAAGATTGCGGTGTCTTCGGTGTGTTTGGGCACAAGGACGCCGCAAAGTTAACCTATTTCGGCCTTTATGCCCTTCAGCACCGCGGGCAGGAAAGTGCCGGGATTGTTAGCTCTACAGAAAGGGAGATTAATGAACATAAGGGCATGGGTCTTGTCCCGGAGATATTCGATGAGAATATACTGGAAAAACTCCGCGGACATATATCCGTTGGTCATGTAAGATATTCTACAACCGGATCCTCTATCGCAAAAAACATTCAGCCCTTTGTTGTAAACTATGAAGGAAAGACCTATGCCATAGCCCACAATGGCAATTTAGTAAACGCGGGAAAAATAAGAAGGGACCTTGAAAAAAGGGGCTCTATTTTCCAAACCACCATGGACACTGAGGTCATTCTTCATCTGCTCGCCCATAGCCTGCGCAAAGGCCCAAGTGAGGCGATCGTTACGGTTGTGTCCCAAATTAAAGGTGCCTATTCCTGCGTATTGATGACTAATGACAAAATAATTGCCTTTAGAGACCCTCATGGGTTTCGCCCGCTTTCTTTAGGCCTTCTTGACAATGCCTACGTTGTCGCCTCTGAAACCTGTGCCTTCGACCTCATAGAAGCCCAGTATATCCGTGATGTTGACCCAGGAGAAATCCTCATTATTGATAAAAATGGACTTAAATCCTTAAGGCCTTTTCCGAGGCACAAACATTCGTTCTGTATTTTTGAGCTAATCTATTTTGCGAGGCCGGACAGCACCGTATTCGGCCTTGATGTTTACTCTGTTAGAAAGGCTCTGGGCAAAAAACTCGCCCGGGAGTATAGCATAGATGCTGATTTTGCCATGCCTTTCCCTGACTCTGGAAATTATGCGGCAATAGGTTTTTGCCAGGAATCAGGAATACCCCTGGAAATGGGCGTGATAAGAAATCACTATGTCGGCAGAACATTTATTGACCCCGTATATTCCATGAGGGGCTTTAATGTAAAGGTTAAACTAAACCCGGTCAAGCATATATTAAATCAAAAAAAGGTTATAATTGTCGAGGATTCTATTATCCGTGGAACTACAAGCAAAATGAGGGTTAAGGCCTTAAGGGAGGCCGGGGCATGGAATATTCACATGGTTGTTAGTTGTCCTCCGACTATACACCCATGTTACTACGGGATAGACTTTCCTACGGAAGATGAACTCATCGCCTCGGGAAAATCGGTGGATGAAATAAAAAACTATATAGGCCTCGATAGCTTGTCATACCTGAGTCTTGATGGAATGGTCGAGGCGACAGGGTTACCTAAAAACGATTTCTGTTTAGCCTGCTTCAATGGAAAATACCCCGTTCAGCCTGAACAGGGCATATCAAAATCATACCTTGAAACATAAGCATCTTAAAAATAACCGGCAGGAAAAGGTGAAAAAGGTTATCCTCTTATTGCTTCGTCTATTAAATCCCTTGTCTCTTTGGGATTGGCCCTTCCATTGGTCTTTTTCATCACCTGCCCTATAAGATAACTGATCGATTTTGTATTTCCCTGTCTTATCTGTGAAACAGCCCCGCGGTTCTCGAGTAAAACCGTATCTACGGTTTTTTTAAGCTCATCTTTGTTTTCAATTGGCTCAAGGCCTTTTTTCTTAATTATATCAAGGGGTTCAGTCTCGTCATGAAACATCTCCTCGAGCACGGCCCTGCCTATAATATCTGTAATATCACCATTTGAAAGAAGATTAATAAGCATGGAAAAACGTTCGGGTGTAACCGGGCATTTTTCTATTGGGATAGAGGAGGCATTTAACAGCTTAAAAAGCTCCTTTATTATCCATTTGCTAACCCTTCTTTTGTCGCTGCAAAGGGATGCGCAACTGAGAAAATAATCAGATACCGCCCTTTCTTTAGTTAATATAACGGCATCGGCAACTGGTATTCCATAGTCCTTTCTTATTCTATTCGCCTTCTGTTCAGGGAGTTCCGGGGTTTCCTTCGTGAGCTTCTCAATATATCCTCGATCAAGGTCAATGTCTACCAAATCGGGTTCTGGAAAATAACGGTAATCCGGTGCATTCTCCTTGCTCCTCATAGGAACCGTCACCTTGCTTACTTCATCATACAGTCGTGTCTCCTGGATAATAGTTTCCCCTGCCCTGAGTTTTTCTGATTGCCGTTTTATCTCGTATGAAAGCGCCTCTAAAACCAGTTTAAAGGATGCCATATTTTTCATCTCAACGCGGTTTCCAAACTCCTTTGAACCCTTCTGCCTTAGAGATATGTTCGCATCACAACGAAGTTCACCCTTCTCCATTCTGCATTTGCTAACGCCTATATACCGCAGTATCTGCCTTATTTTCTCCAAATAAAGCCGTGCCTCCGTTAGAGATCGTATTGGGTTTCTCGTATGATCAGCTACAATCTCAATCAAGGGAACACCCGCCCTGTTAAAATCAACAAGGCTATATTTAGATGTCTTTAATGAGCCTGAAGAATGTAATAATTTACCTGCATCTTCCTCCAGATGGACACGTTTTATACCTACCTTATAATCTTTCCCATTATCGTCCATTATCTCTAAAAACCCATCTGTGCAAAAAGGGAACTCGAATTGAGATATTTGATAGCCCTTGGGCAAGTCAGGGTAAAAATAGTTCTTTCTGGCAAAGCCGGCATGATTAGCAATATTGCAATTCAGTGATAATCCTGCCCTAACACAATGTTCAACAGCCATGCGGTTTAGCACCGGAAGGGCTCCGGGCTGCCCCGTGCAAACAGGACAAACATTCGTGTTAGGCGGTGCGTCAGAATTTGTTGAGCACTTACAAAAAAGCTTTGTTTTGGTATCAAGCTCCGCGTGTACCTCAAAGCAGATGATAACATCAAAATTCATTTATCTGCCTCTCTTTAATAGCTGGTATGCATATGCTACACGAAGCACCATTTCCTCATCAAATGGCCCTCCTATTATTTGAAGGCCGACCGGCAATCCATCTTCGGAGCAATCCACGCTTATTCCTGGAAGACCAGCAAGGTTCAGAGACACAGTGTATATATCAACAAGGTACATCTGTAATGGTTCGTTAATCTTCTCTCCTATATTGAAGGCAACGGATGGAGATGTAGGTGTAATAATGCAGTCAACCGACTTAAACGCGTCTTCAAAATCATTTTTTATCAATGCCCTAACTTTTTGTGCCTTTAAATAATAAGCCTCATAATACCCTGCAGACAATACATATGTGCCAAGCATAATCCTTCTCTTTACTTCACTTCCAAAGCCCTCGCTCCTGGTCCTCTCGTACATCTCTACTATGTCTGATGCGTCTCCCTCCGCCCTAATACCGTACCTTACACCATCATATCTGGAAAGATTACTGCTCGCCTCTGCTGTAGCAATAAGATAGTATGTGCTTATAGCATATCTCGTGTGGGGCAAGGAGATATCAACAATCTCCGCCCCTTGACTGCTCAGGGCTTTAACCGCACCCATAACGCTTTCCTTCGTGTCATTATCCAGTCCCTCAATAAAATACTCTTTGGGCAAGCCAATTCTTATGCCATTAATGTCCTTTTTTATGGCCTCGGAAAAATCAGGCGTTTTTATGTTGGCAGAGGTTGTGTCGTTTTCATCGAACCCACATATACAATTCAGCAGAATCGAGCAATCTTCCACTGTTCTACATAGAGGTCCGATCTGATCCAGAGATGACGCATAAGATATCAAACCAAACCTGGAAACCCTTCCATATGTCGGTTTCATGCCTGCTATACCACAAAATGAGGCGGGCTGCCTTATAGACCCTCCTGTGTCACTACCGAGGGCCAGGACTGTTTGGCCTGCTGCGACAGCGGCCGCTGAACCACCGCTGGATCCGCCAGAGACTCTTTCCGGATCCAATGGATTCAAAACGGGACCAAATGAGCTATTTTCATTGGAAGATCCCATGGCAAACTCATCCATATTGGTTTTTCCTACTATTACTGCGCCCTCCCTTATAACCCTCTCGATGACCGTTGCATTATACATGGGCATGTAATTATTCAGTATTTTTGAACCGCATGTGGTCTTTACTTTCTTCGTACATATGTTATCTTTCACAGCAATAGGTATGCCATTCAGCGGCGAGGTTTTTTCCCTTTTGCTGAACCTTTTATCCGCAATATCAGCCTGCTGTAATGCCCCTTCACGGTCTAAGGTGATAAATGCGTTAATAGAGTCTTTGTCTTCATCAATCCTTTTAAAAACAGATTCCGTTATCTCCCTTGAGCTAATGTCCCCTTTATTTAACATATCTGCCAGGTCCGACGCGCTTCTATCACATAATTCCATATCCTAACCCTCTAATATTTTCGGTACCTTAAAATAGTCTTTTTCCCTCTTCGGAGCATTGGACAGTAGGTCCTCACTGTCGCTTACCTTGTCAGCGCTGTCATCACGCCATACATTCTTTATCTCTAAGACATGGCTCATGGGCTTTACGTCTTCTGTATCTAATTCCGTTAATTCTTTCACATAATTTAATATAGTATTTAGGTCCTTTTTGTATACCTCTGACTCCTCTTCGCTGATACTGAGCCTTGCCAGCCTCGCTATTTTCTGTATCTCTTCCTTTGTAATTCTATCTAAATCTATTTCGACGCCTTGACCATCATGAGTTTGCCGTTCTTTTCCCGTGCCCCTTATTAGATCAACTTCGGGGCCTAATCCCAGCTCTTTTAGCTGCTCATCGCTGACCCTTGAAGGCGCCTGCGTGAGCGGGCAGAAGGCACGTCTGTTCTTTGGAAAGGCGATAACATCTCTAATTGAATGGGCCTTTACTATCATCGATATAACCCTGTCCATTCCAAGAGCGAGTCCCCCATGAGGTGGTGCCCCGTGCTCTAACGCACTAAGAAAAAAGCCGAATTTATCGTTTATCTGCCGTTTACTTAATCCAAGAGCATCAAATATTCTTTTCTGAAGGCCCATGCTATGTATACGGATACTTCCCCCCCCTAGTTCCTCTCCATTCATTACCAGGTCATAAGCCCGAGACTTAAGGGTTAAAAGCTCTTCTGTATCTTTTGGATTAAATTCCTCTTTGTCAGGCATAGTAAAAGGATGGTGCTGGGAGGTTATCTTTCCATCCTTGAAATCAAATAATGGAAAATTTGTAACCCAGAGGGGGCAATAATAATTATGGGGAATTAGCCCCAGTCTCTCCGCCATGTGATTGCGAAGACCATATAAGGCCTTATTAACCTTATCGAGGGATTTATCGCCAACCATAATAAAAACATCGCCATTATCGGCATGAAAACACTGCCTAAGCTGGTTTTGTTCTGCTTCACTAAAAAATTGGACGATATTGGACTCTAGCCTGCCTTCAGCTACCTTCATCCAACTCATACCCTTGGCTCCGAAAGATGGTGCTATCTTCATCGAATACTCGTTTTGAAGCAATTTCTTGCTGAGCTTCTTTGCCCCACCCTTAATGCAGAAGCCCTTAATCCTGCCACCATCCGCTGCAATCTTCTGAAATATTGCGTATCCGGAGTCCCTTACAATATCAGTAACATCATAAAAGCTCATATCAAACCTGAGGTCAGGCCTGTCCGTGCCATATCTATCCAAGGCCTCCTGATATGTCATCCGGGGAAAGGGCCTTGATAGGCTGATATTGCCCAGGCTAAAAATCATCGCTATCAGCTCCTCTATAACCTCATATATAAACTCCTCATCTATAAAGGAGGCCTCCAAGTCCAGTTGAGTAAATTCAGGTTGTCGGTTCGGTCTTAAATCCTCATCTCTAAAACATTTTGCGATCTGAAAGTATCTATCCATGCCGCTGATCATGAGTATTTGCTTAAGAAGCTGCGGAGACTGCGGTAAGGCATAAAATTTACCATGATGTACTCTGCTCGGCACAAGATAATCCCTCGCTCCCTCTGGTGTGCTCTTTGTAAGTAACGGTGTTTCTATCTCTATAAAATGAAGTTCGTGAAGATAGTCCCTTATGGATTTTATAATCTCATATCTCTTAATGAATAAACTTTGTATGGAAGGCCTGCGCAGATCTAGATATCTATATTGAAGCCTTAGGTCTTCATCCACGTTGCTAGGCCCTTC
>Ga0180433_10009029_pt1 | contig 12278 bp, 7 predicted proteins | sample SS_ome_8_FD_132980 | JGI IMG/M metagenome (GOLD analysis project Ga0180433, IMG submission 132980) | Hypersaline lake sediment archaeal communities from the Salton Sea, California, USA - SS_1_D_1 metaG | ecosystem: Environmental > Aquatic > Non-marine Saline and Alkaline > Hypersaline > Sediment... | reverse complement strand
CAAATGATACAGCAATATCGATACATTGTGCTTCTTGTGGATAATTACACTCATACCTGAACAATATGATCCCCCTAAAGCCGAAGCAAGCTTCGGGGAACTAACCCCAAGAGATTAGACTATACAATTCAAAAAAAATCGAGTACGAGTACCGCTTCAGTATGTTCCAGCATGTGTACGCACGGATGAATTCCCCTTCACGTGTCTGCTTTTAGCGCCAACTAGTTTATTGGTCCGTATGGTGTCAGGAAATCATGTTCACCAACGCGATTGGAAATCGCCAGCCCCTGCCTTCCCGTATCAACGGCAAACACGAGATACGCCCAGTTGTGATCGGGATCACCGATGCCGTTTGCACTGGACCAGGACGTATCAGGTGGTGAGATCACGTCCAATCGATTTTCATAGCCATCAGTCAAACCGGCCTGGAAGTATGCCATGTTTTCTGCACCATAGATCCAGTACTCGACGGCGTACGTCACGGTGGACCATCGTAACACAAGCTCCCCCGCGATGAGGGAATCTGAAATCGAGATAGCCTCCAGACCGCGTGCATACCGTAAATCGTGGTCAGGTGAGCTTGCAAGATAGCTTATATGGGGCCTCCCCGATACATCCAGACACAAGGAGGAGAGGCACCCCACATCTCCTTCCGTATCCACCGTCTCTGTGTGCCATCCGGTGGCATCTGCGTACGCATACAAAAGATCATAGAACCCTCCCTCGCTGTAATAGCTGATATGGGGGTATCCGGAATTATCCAACGCCAGTGAGGCGTATTTGCCCACTGAGGCGAACGCGTCAACGATCTCAATATTCCACCCTGATACGTCTTGCCAGGCGTGTTTCAAATCGTCCGCATCGTCATCGAAGTAGGCGATGTGTGGATATCCCGACGTATCCAAGGCTAACGAAGTATTCAAATACACCTCCGCCGCCGCATCAACGGTCTCAGTTGACCAGCCGGATCCATCGCGCCAGGCGTATTTGAGATCGTAGTCATTCCCGTCGATGTAGCTGATGCAGGGCAATCCGGATCCGTCCAGGGCAATAGAGGTGAAACCACCCCAGAATCCCAAACTCGTATCCGCGGTTTCTATGGTCCAACCTGTCACATCGAGATAAGCGTACATCAGATCCCCATCATTGCGTTCATAGTAGGCTATATGCGGGTATCCCGAAGTATCAAGCGCAATCGATGTATGGCACCCTGCGTTTTCCTCGGCGTCCACGGTTTCCATGTACCAGCCCGAGGCATCACGGTATGCATACTTCAATGATGCATTGTTGACATCACGATAGCTGATATGCGGGTAACCGGCGCTATCCAGGGCTAACGAGGTATAAAACCCTACGTCCCCCTCTGTATCCACAGACTGAATATGCCAGCCAGATGCGTTCCGGTATACGTAGCACAGATCGTAGTTTGGTAGAGCATCATAATAGCTGATATGGGCATATCCCGAATCGTCCAGTGCCATGGAAGAGTACGAACCCACCATCCCGGCGGAGACCACGGTTTCCACTGACCATCCTGCCACTTGCCCGAGGCTGATATGGGGTACAACAGCTACCGCAAATACCAAAAAAAACGTAAGCTGTCGCACGATACCGGTCTGAATCCCACGTAGATACATCATATCCCTCCTTTATGATGGTATCTCATCGACGTTGTTAGCGCGGGAGCAACCCAGGCCATGTAGCCTCGCATAGATGCTGTTCGCCGCCACGAATGGCCGGGCTTTTCGTATCAGACAACTCAGTAGTTACTCCCGGCTGCATCCTGCCGGGTATAATATAGTATGAAACAGGGAAGGGTACAATAGATGATCACCGTCAGAAAACATAATCTGGAACAGCGAATTAATCTGAAGTCTCTATCGAAGTTCTGTATCACGCCCGTCCATCAAACAATAGTAATAGCCTCCGTAGTATAAAATCATATATTTGACTGTAGCATGGCTCCTGATTGTGTGTCTGGAGGCCTCACATTATCACATTTCCCATGGCAAGGGAGAAAATGCAATGAATAAAACGTATAATCCTTTCATTATTTCCATTCTTTCTCTGACTTTCGTCTTTTCGATAGTCCGGGCTGAGGTTACTCCGTGTCCTGAAGAGACGAACTTCAAGAGCGCGGCCAGACTCAGAGGAGCCTCCACTGATGGAATTCCCCTCTCATTCGTTTCCAATCAGGGACAGATGGATTCGGATGTACGATTCATGGCCGAATCAGGTGCGGAACGATTTTGGGTTACTGATGACGAGATCCTATTTGATCGGGACGGCGCGGAAGCTCGTGATGTCGTTCGACTTTCCTTCGAAGGGGCGAACACTGAAGCGATAGTAGGTGTTGATAGACTGCCCGGGACCTCGAACTATTTCCGCGGATCAGATCCCAATGCGTGGGTAACGGATGTCCCTATGTATGCGGGCGTACGCCACAGTAACCTCTATAATGGTATTGACGCCGTTCACCTCAGTTCTGGAAACGGGTTAAAGTCTGAATTCATTGTCAGCCCCGGTTCGGATCCCGGTCTTATATCACTCAGCTATGACGGTGTGGAAGCCATGGCAATAAATGAGCACGGGCAGCTCGTTCTTTCCACGGCTTCAGGCATCATAACCGATGATGTTCCCATCGCCTACCAGGAAAAACTCGGGGCACGCTTGCCCGTGAAGGTACGTTATGCTCTTTCCGATAACGGCACGGTAGGTTTCGAAATCGGCGACTATGACAAGAAGCTCCCCCTGGTCATCGACCCACTCATCCGGTGGAGTAGTTTTCTTGGCGGAACGCTGGATGATCACGGTTCAGCAATTGAATCGGATTCCAATGGTAACCTCTATGTGACGGGGCATACACGATCCTCCGATTTCCCCGTAAGCGTCGGAGCGGCTCAAACTGTCTATGGCGGCGGCGGACGCGATGCATTCGCAGCGAAATTATCCGCTGACGGTACCACCATTATCTGGTGTACCTATATAGGCGGTACTGATACAACAAATGGTGACGCCGGATCGGCTATTGCCATTGACGGCGAGGGTGCGGTCTATATCACCGGTTTAACAATGTCGTCCGATTTTCCCACAACGACTGGCGCATATGACCTTACCTATGGCGGCGGATCTCAAAACGGTGATGCATTCGTCGTTAAAATCTCCTCCGACGGATCAACCTTCCTGTATGGAACCTACCTTGGTGGACCTGACGATGACTGGGGCAGAGGTATCGATGTGGACAGCCAGGGCGATATCTATGTCACGGGACTTACCAATGGTGGCTTTCCAACCACTTCAGGCGCATATGACGTCACGTATAACGGAGGTACCGGTGGAGTCGGGGATGTCTTTTTTGTCAAACTATCCCCGGATGGGGCAGGGGCCGCGGATCTCCTCTACGGTACATATATCGGTGGAATGCTTGCGGAATCAGGCAATGCCATACTCGCGGACGGGAGCGGTATCGCTCATATCGCGGGATTCGCCATGAGTTTCTTTCCGGTAACCCCGGGAGCTTTTCAGACCAGTCTCGGAGGTGCTTTTGGAGATGGAGATGGCTTCATTTTGAAAATCGCCCCGCTTGGAGGTGGGACCAGCGATCTTATTTACAGCACGTACTTCGGCGGAACGGGTATCGATGCCGCCACCGCAATCGATATCGACGGTGAAGGCACTATCTACCACGCGGGTACAACGGCATCATCGACAGGATTCCCGATCAGCGCCGGTGCATATCAGACGACACACGGCGGCGGTACGTATGACGCGTATGTATCAAAGCTCAATCCCGCGGGAAACGGCGCTTCCGATCTTTTATACAGCAGTTATCTCGGCGGAAGCGCGGACGAGTATCCGGTGGGAGAATTCGTGCATAACGGAGTTGGTCTCGAGCTTGGGTGCGATGATATGGTGTATGTTCATGCCATAACACAATCTCCGGATTTTCCCACGACTCAAGGGACCTATGACAACAGTCTCTCCGGCGGAGACGATGCAGCACTCGTTAAAATGCATCTCGGAAACAACGGTGTATCGGATCTTCTCTACGGCACATATCTCGGTGGAGGAGGAGAGGAGCACTGGTACGGCATCACGGTTACTGAAGGTGATAATGTCGGCATGATATTCGGTTCGACATCTCTTGATTATCCCGGCTCCACGCAGCCTTCCGACTACGTGACCACGGCTGGTTCATTTCAACCGGTCTACGCCGGAGGATATGAGGACGCCGCGGTTTCTCTTGCGGGTTTCACCGATTTCGGAGATGCGCCGGACTCGTACGGTACGACGCTCGCCGCCAACGGTCCCCGGCATATTCTGGGAACGCTGCGACTGGGCGCGGGATGGGATGCTGAAACTGATGGTCAACCGAATGCCGCTGCGACGGGCGACGATGGCGGAGCAGACTGGCCGTTCCCCGGCGATGAGGACGGCGTATTTTTTCTGGGATCGAGTTCAATCTCCGGCGGTCCTTATTCGTTACCTTATGTACCGGGCCAATTCGGCGCGGTACAAGTATCCGTTACCGGGACCGGATCAGGGTGGCTTGCCGGATGGTTCGACTGGAATACAAATGGTGTTTTTGATAATCCATCCGAGCGCATGGTATTCCAGTCGGTAACTCCAGGTCTGATCACTATCGAGTTCACGGTACCGGCATCAGCGATCCCCGCGGTGGATACGTATGCGAGGTTCCGACTCGGACCGTTGCAGGCTGACGTCTCTGATCCGACCGCCACCGCCGTTGTATGTGGAGGCGAAGTCGAGGATTATCAGGACATCGCCGTACCCGTTGAACTCAGTTCATTCAGCACCACCTATGTGGACGGTACTGTTCGAATCGAGTGGGTAACACAATCCGAGTCCGAGAACCTCGGGTATCATATCTATCGTTCCGATGCCATGGTGGGGGAATATAAGCAATTAACTGAAGATATGATCCCGGGAGCCGGGAACAGCACCACTGAACACCGGTATATTTATATTGATGATACGGTTGTCCCGGGACGGACCTATTACTATATGCTCGGTGATATCTCCATCGGAGGTGTTGAGGAATCCCATGGACCTATTTCAGTCTCCATTCCTCCGGTTCGGAGCGAGTTAACGCTCGAAACGACTGTTCCAAGTCCCATTCAGGAGACCGGGACGATACGTTTCAGTATCCCGGAAGGCGGCGCAACGAGACTTGTCCTGTTCAATATGGCCGGACAGGAGCTTCGTGAGCTTTCCAGCGGTCTCATTGAGGCCGGCACGCACAGCATCGATTTCAGCCGGACCAATGATAGCGGCATCCGGTTGAGAGCGGGTTCGTATGTACTCAAACTCATTTCGACTTCGGGAACCCTCAGTCGGACAGTTATCATAGCGGATTAGCTCTGAGGCCGAAAATAGAGCATAAGAATGAAGACATATTTTTCAGTCTCGTATTAGACTATGGTTAATGAACGGCATATCCCGGAAGTACGGACAGGTTGCAGGAATGAAACGTTAAATTTCGAAAATACGGGTAGTGAGGACATGATTGAAACGCTCGCTGCCCTTCCTTCCTGGGCGCGTGATCTGGTTCGCTCGAAAACCGGATATGCGGTACCTATCCGGGGACGCATATTGAAACTGAAGCTCGGATACAATCCCAACTCGAGTTCAGTGGGATCAGGCGTCTATGTTCTTCCCGTCATTCTGCTGGGGATTTCCACACTCTTCGGGGCTGCCGCGGGCATTATCTCCTCTGCATTTGCCCACGGGCGACGAAAACAAACACCCCGGAATCCGGAGGAATTGAACCGGGCAGGTACGGACTAACTGTCCATTAGTGCTATGAGTTCCATTACCATAACCGCCGTACTCATGATGATCATAACGGTGATCCCGGCCTTTTCCGCGACTGGTGATACAGATGTCTCGGAACTTATTGCGCGGCGACGGTACGACGAGGCCATTGGGTTAAGCAAGCATATACTCGAATCCGATGAAACTCTTCCGTCTGTCAAGGCGGCCACCCTGCAAACCATGGCACGGTTTTATGAATATGACGTGGGGGATTGTGACAAGGCTATCGATCTCTATAATCGATTGGATGCGCTCCCACTTTCGCAGGACGATCCTTTTCGAAAAGAAGCGGGTGATGCTCTTGATCGGCTTCTTATTCGGCGGACACAATTCTCTGATGTCTACGTAAAACTTGATGACATCAGTAAGGCTACGGCGACCCGTGATAATGCCGAATCGACGATTCGATCTCTGAGTGCGATACAGCAGAAGAACCCGGATTTCCCCGAACCGGAAACGATCGGATATTACCTCGGACTCTACTATTATCTGGATGGGCAGTACAAACGAGCGTATAAGACACTGAACCTGGCCGCCGCTCAGAAACGGGCGGTAGAGGTCAAGCTTCCCAACTTCCCCCGCCTCCGGTACCAGGCGAAACAGAAGTGGATGGAGACATTCATCCATACCACTGCATGGACTATTGTCGGTATATTTATTATAGCGACACTGATGATCTTCATTTTCGCCAAACCGTGGCGCTGGCTGGGATTGCGGCATCTGATACTACTCCTCAGTCTGACGGTTGCCTGGTACGGCATATTCACGTTCGCCAGTAAACGAATCGGCGCGCACGCCCAGGAAACCGTTGCACATACGCCCGGAGAACTAACCTCGAAGTTCAGTACGTTCGGTAATCCCGCGGAAGACGCATTCAAAGCGCTGTTCCGATACGGACTCATCGGGACGATAGGTGTCTGGATTTTTGCCGTCGCCACGGCACGTCTCCGTCTTCGCCGGACGACAGTGATACTCAACGGAGTCGTGGCATTCATTCTTTTCTCGAGTCTCATGGCTGTCTTTTACGAACGCTATGGGAAACAGGGCAGAACTCATCTACCCATGAAGAATCCCGGTCTGCGCGACAGGTTGAAGACGGTCATTCTCTATACGACAGAGGAAATAGAACCCTTCCTCCTCACCAATCCGACGGCATTTCCAAATCTCAATATCATGACCATCCGTGATCCTGCTGTTCGAGAGTGGTTTTTACCGTATCTGGTTAAAACGAGCGCCCCCCACCGGGAAATCAAATATCCCCCGGGTGAAGGCGGACAAAAGGAAGCGGGTCAGTCATGAATCCACAAACCTTCATCGAGATGACCGGATAATGCGGTATAGATACGAAAATTTCGGGGGCGTTATCGCAAGTGAATCCCCCCCGTTTCTCGCATTCGTTGATCGCGAATTCATGCGCGGCCTCGGTTTGAAGGATTCCCCATTGTGGGAGAATCCGGATACCCGGATCGGGCTCCTTTCCGCTCCCACGGAAGTTCATTTCGCTGCCACAAATGCCTGTTTATCGAACTGCACGCATTGCTATATGAACAGCGGCGTACGGGAATCGGATGAATTGAATACGAAAGATATCATCTCCGGGCTGGATATACTCGCTTCCCTGGGAGTTTTTCACGTGGCTCTCGGAGGCGGCGAAGCGCTTTACAGAGATGATCTGTTCCAAATCGCGTCACATGCTCGAACTGTTGGATTGATACCTAACCTTACCATTTCCGGATCTGGTTTGAGTAAGGACATCGCGAAACGCATGCGCATCTTCGGCCAGGTTAATGTCTCTATTGATGGCGTTGGCCCGCTGTACTACACGTTCCGCGAAAAACCCGCTTTCGAAGTAGCGAAACAGGCATTGGAATGGCTTGTAGAAAGCAACGTACCGGCGGGAATAAACTGCGTGGTCGGGCGGGATAATTTCGAGGGGATCGAGGAGCTTTTTCATCTGGCCGCTGATACGGGTGCGAATGAGATTGAATTTCTTCGATTAAAACCCGTGGGTAGAGCAGCCAGGGATTTTGATCTCAAAAAAACCCTGCCTACACAAAATAACCGGCTGATACAATTTCTTCACGAGTGCGAAGAGCGATATGATGTTCCCGCGAAAATCGATTGCTCATTTCTTCCCCTGCTCGTGGATGCGGATCCTCCTCGCGAGCTGCTCGAACGCCTTGCCGCTTACGGCTGTGAAGCGGGAAACGTGCTTCTCGGAGTGAGAAGCGACGGGTTGGTTTCCGGTTGTTCATTTCTGGAACCGGGCGCCCTCTCAATTCATGATTTGAAGAATGGATGGCATAAAGATTCGAGTCTGACTACCTGCAGGAACTTTGTTAAAACGGCACCCGAACCCTGCAGAAGCTGCGATTTCCTCGATATATGTAAAGGTGGATGCCGGGCCGTGGCTCTGTTTGTCACCGGAGACTGGCGTGGTCTCGATCCCGATTGTCCGCGAGTCATTCGATGGAAAACTGAGAAAGCGAATGCGTGATGAAAGATACGTCCAAACCACTGATTCTTGTGTGCTGCGCCATCCTTGGTTTGATGCTTCAGGTATACGGTGTTTTGCGCCTTTTTTTCATGAATGGACCTGTGCTTATTGATACTTTCTGGGCAATAGCCTCGTTTGGTTCAGGGACACTGATATGGATGGCACTGCTTGAGTCACTAGCGCTGACGAAAGGCCGATCTGCATACTGGTGTCTACTTGCACCGGCGGGACTGATAGGTGCAGGCCTGCTTTTAACACGAGACACTCCATACAGAGCAGTGGAGTTGTCCGAGACAGAGGATTCAAAGGCTCCTCTGTACTACCGTATTCCCCGATTCATCTTTATGGGGATCATAATAGCGGGAATCATATGGACCGGTTCCCTATGGCTCAAAAGGGATGAATGGCCACCTTTTCCGGGAGAACGAGACCTTAAACTGAATGAAGCCGCCACATGGCAGAGGCTTTCCAGCCTAATAGAGGCTCAAGCAAGCTATCGGGAGCATGATTACGACCACGATGGCGCGACCGAGTACGCGGCATTCCTTGTCCACCTGTGGCGATCAGTGGATACGGAAGGCAAACCCGTTGAAGTGCACCTGCTTCCGCGGAAATTCGGCATAGCCATGTCACCGGCATGGGCAATCGACGGTTACTATTTCAGAAACATCCGCAATCGTCAGGTCTCATCCTCCACAGCCACCGCGGATTCATCGGTCACAGCCGATGCTCATTTCAGCAGCCGGCGAATCAACGCCGGAAATGATTGGGCCGTATGTGCCGCGCCGGCTGACTACGGCAGAACGGGTCTTCTCATGTTCCTGGTTGATGTCAACGGCAGGATATACGGAAAGTACACCGACAGACGACCGGAAACGTTTCCGTATCGCCCGCAACAGGAAGGTTGGATCGAACTCACGGATGAGGAATCGTTGGCCAGACTTCAGGATTCCGTGGAATATTCCTCATAGGCATTCCAATTTTGGGACCCGATCAGTAATAGTCCGCTCTGGCAGGCTATCTTTCGGACGCGACGAAGCCGCAAGCCCGGCCTAGCCACCTGGGCGTAGACGCGGGCGTCCCTCCAACAAATCATCATTCATCCCTAATCCTTGATCATTCTTACCCATCCCTCCAGCCCGACTTCGTATCGCAATTCCTGTGGAGGGCCAGGCTTCCGCATGGCCGAAATAGATCCGGGAATGCGGACGCGACGAAGCCGCAAGCCCGGTGTAGCCACCTGGGCGTAAACGTGGGCGTCCCTCCATCACCTTAACTAAACCCATTACTATTTTCATTTTCGCAGGGTGTCTCGTCCGCGAACCATGACGACTAACCTTAGAATAGTGCATAGTCTGCCTCAGTGCAAGGTAGGAAATCTAATCTGAGAGAGGAATGTGATATCCGAATCCCATTCGGAAAACCGGTTCACCGTCAATTACGGTGAATACATCGTCAAGGTTTTCAATATCCTCTCCGAGAATGTTTTCAACCTTCAGAAACATCCTGTATTTTCGATTGAACGACACGGTCAATCCTGCATCAAGCTTGGTATAGTCGGCCAGAGGCGTCGTGAGCCCGCTCGCATCGTCTTCGGGAGCTTCTGATTCCGGTTTCCAGTTCCAGGCTTCCCGATCAAATACGGAGCGAATACCGACAAGCCCCTCGACGTGCATAGACTTATTCAATCCACGCGAGAGGACCAGTTTACCATGGGCGGACGAGCCCGGGCTGTACGGGAGGTTCCGACCGGAGTCGAGATCTTTGTTTTTAGTAACGGTATAACCACCCTCCACACGAATACCGCTCCCCATTCTGACACGGAAATTCGCCTCACCACCGAAAACCTCCGCGTTCTCTATATTTGATCGCCGCCATACGTTTATATCAGGATCCTCTTCCCATGGCCCCTCGTAGACCGGGACGATCATATCACTGATTTTGTTATAGAAACCATAAAGCATGACTTGAACATCATACGGCAGATCGGCCTCCAGACCTGCAGTGAAAGTTGTACTGTACTCGGGTTCAAGATCGGGATTGCCAAACCGGTATGCAGTACCCCCGTGGCCATAGCCTTCCTCGTAAAGTTCCTGAAGCGTGGGCGCATGAAATCCACGACCCGCTGAAACGCGAAGACGAAATTTTTCCTGCGGCAGTACCATCAGTGAGAGTTTGGGACTGAAAGCGTCATCTATGTCATCGACCTCATCATACCGGGCAGCGATCATGAGAGCGAATCTGTCGGGATCCGACCACTCATGTTGAAGGAAAACGCCGTATGACGTCTGATCAGGAGCCGAGACAGCGGTACGGTCAAAGTCGTTCCACTTGTAATCAACACCCGCCATAAGCGTTCGGTGCTCCGCCATTTGCCAGATTGCGTGCACTTCCGGTTCAACCAGTACATTTTTTTCTCCGTTCAAGTCCGCATCCCAATTCGAGTATGCAACCCTGCCGGAGAACTCCAGAGAAGGTCCAATTACATGTGAGATACCGAGAACCGGAGCGATAAGACGGCTATCAGTATTATCTCCCCGCCATTCCATCGTATTCCCAACCCAGGCGAAGGTCCCTGATAGTTTCGTGGCACGTCCGAGCGCGATATCAAGTTTTTGAAGAATATTCATACGATTGAAACCCATATTATCAATACGGTGAGCGGGGGCTTTCAAAGGCATGCCGTCACTTTGTTTCCAGGAAACCGCACTGGTGAGTTGAACGTCGTCATGTACCGGAAGAAAGAGATTCGTGTTCGATTCATACGTGCCATAGCTTCCGGTTATCACTTCGAAATCCGCGGACCACAGCTCTCTGCATCTCCGGGTGACGATATTCACTATGCCACCGATTGCACCGGTCCCATACTGAGCTGATGCAGCTCCCCGCATGATTTCCAGACGTTCTATGCTGCCCGGCGGTATGAATTCCAGATTTTGCCCGGAATGGATGTGCTCAGTGATGAGTCGTATCCCGTCGACAAGAACTAATGTATAGTGTGCGGGAAGACCGTTAACGCTGATAACACTCCGTTCCGGGAACCCGCTGCCCGTCCCTGTCTCAACAGATACTCCGCTGGTATACTCGATAACCTCACCGGTTGAGCTTGGACGCAACTCCTCAATCTCTTCCCTGTTAACGATCTGAATGATATCCGGCGTATCCCGAAAGAGCATCTCCTTCCGTGAAGCGATAATCACAACTTCGTCCATCTCATAGAGCGGCTCATTGGAAATGGGCGTTACGGCTGGATCACTGTCATGAGACATGCCAACCTCAACCATCGAAAGTAAAAGAAAGACCATTAATACCTGAGACATTTACCCCTTCCTTAATCGTCATGAAATGTGGGACTCAAAACCACTCGTTGCTTCTGCCTACCACGACGTGTGAGACGACCGATCAGTGATCATAATACATTTTCAGTCAAGATACCGCGAGATGAAACGGGTATGGTCTCGCAGAACCCCTACATCGATCCTAACATGAACGCATGTTGTGCCTCGAAAAGTTTCAGGCGTTTCTCGACAACATCCTTCTCTTCATTCGCTTTGTCCTTCTGTTTATTCAAAGCATCCTTCAATATCTCAAGACACTGATGCTCCAAGTCCCGGATCTCAGTCCTGAGGCGTTCTATCACGTCAGGATCGGCCTGCCGTTCGTTAGAGGTACTCAACGTGATCAGATCATCCCGCTTCTCTGAAAGCCGTATCTCCTTTTTGAGGAATTCATCGAGCACTTCCGCCGCCCTGCGCCTCGTGTCGGCGAAATCGCGTTCGGCCTCCCGCATTTTCTTCCGAGCTTCAAGAGACTTAAGCTGTAGTTTTTTTATTTTTACCTGCGTTTCAAGATGAGTCTTCTCAGTCTCATCTTCCTGTTCCTTGGCCAGCTCAACCTTAGCCTCGATCATGTCTATCTCACTCTTGCAGACCTCAATCCTGGCTTT
>Ga0180433_10009028_pt1 | contig 12278 bp, 6 predicted proteins | sample SS_ome_8_FD_132980 | JGI IMG/M metagenome (GOLD analysis project Ga0180433, IMG submission 132980) | Hypersaline lake sediment archaeal communities from the Salton Sea, California, USA - SS_1_D_1 metaG | ecosystem: Environmental > Aquatic > Non-marine Saline and Alkaline > Hypersaline > Sediment... | reverse complement strand
TGGACTCGGGTCGAAACACAAAAATAGAGATTCGCTTGGTGGTTCCATTGTCCTTGGTGTCAACGGTGTCATGATTGTTGCAGATGGTGACGGCAGAATTGATGTCAACGAAGATCTGATCATCAACAACATCTGTCACATTTTAAAAGGTCCAAACTTTGGCTCTGGATATCCTCCATTTAAAGATCGACTGACCTTCTTCTCAGACTGTTGCAGATCAATCACGGTTAAAAAAGGTGGCATTCTTGATTTAAGTCAGTTTAGCGAAAGTGACATCATTGAGTTTGCTGGCAATGTGCGCCTAATTTTAGAAGAGGGCTCAAAAATTGTGCTTGGGCGCGATGCTAGTCTAGGAGAGGACGGACCAACCGTTCAATTTACCGATCAAGCCCGCTGCGAAACATCAGAAATTTCTGATCTTGCAACATTTTCATTCGGAGCAGATGTAACTAGCACCGATCCACTGCGTGTCAGAATTGTTGGTATCGGTGTAATGCAGTTCTTAGAAGACGCAGTGTTCTTTGTTGGTGATGACACGTACGTTGGTATCGAGTCCGATGATTGTGCTGGACAAACGTGCGGCGAAGGAACAATTCCTGCGATTACCGACATTACGTTCGACATCGGCGACAGAGCACAAATGCTTATCGGTTCTGCAGGTAACATCAACAGCGTGTTCCAAGTTGGTAACACAGCTAGTGATGTAACAGGAGGCGAAGTTTGGTTCACTTTAAATCTGTATGGAGTTGACTCGCTCTTTAAAATTGCATCAAAAGGATTCTTTGGGCTCGGAGTTGGTATGATAGACAACTTCTACACAACACCAGGTGAGTGGTTTATCGGTTCGTTGCACAACGTGCTTGGTATTCGAATTTTGATCCCTGCAGGAACATTTGAGCACGACAGAATTTTCAGTTCTACACAAGTTCCAGCGTCGTTGCTTGCAATTAACGATGGTATCGAAACCTGCATTTTTGATGCAGAGACGGGTAGTATAACCGGCGACAAAACACAGGCGACTATTTTGGGCGGTGGTAACATGGTGCTGGTTCCAGATGGAACTGCTTCACTCAATCCAGTTGTTGATACAGAAGATTCGGATAACGCGAGCTTGTTTTCATCCAAAGCAATTTTACAATCAAAAGACGCAGCAGGGGCGGTACCTCCAATTTCTGGTACAGGGACGACCGTGTTTAATTATTGGAAAGTCCCAGACTTTGCGGGTACTTCCGGTGGATTTACCAGCTGTTCGCAAGACGAGCATAATCTTTTGACAATGGGCTTTGTTGATGGAACCATTGAGCGTGTATTGACCGACGAACTTGTTGCAAAATCTGGAGTTCGGGTTGTTCGTAGAGACTTTGAATACACGCTGTCTATTGGTGCGGTTAACATTGATCTTGGAACAGGAACTGCTCCGCGTGATATAAATGCCGTGTTTGAATTAACATAAAATCTTTAGTCAAAGAAGGTGAAAGAGAAACTGTATACAAATTAAAGGAGAGCGATGAGAAGAACTGTTTGTAAAACGTTACTCATAACAGGCATCGCAGGCAGCTGTTTACAGCTGCTTGCTACAACCGGCGAGCTGCGTACGCCATTACACAATGATTTTCCATTTCATTATCCACTCGTGCATGTAGACAAAAACGAAGATGCCAACAAAGATGCAGACTGGAGTCTTAACTGTTTCAAAAGTGGCTATGTTCGTTCTGCAGATGCAGGATTCGACAGATGTCATGGCACAAAAAAAGTTCCACTTGCCCAACTGTTTTTTGGCAAATCAGCATTTAAACCACAAGAAGCATTTTCTGATGCAACCGTTGATTCTCGCACATGTCCAGCGCTTCAGTATATTGTTATGAAGCCGAATTTTAAATATCGTGAGCGCGGTTGCCATCTTGGTTTTCAAGCAGAATACAGAAAAGAAGACAGTAAATGGCGTTTTGGTGGTTCGTTGAGTATTCCATTTAAAGTGATTGAGCTTGAACGTAATGTTTGTTCTGCAAATATGACTCTTGTAGAAGGGCAAGAAGGTGTGGACGAAGGTGAAGGGCTTGATCTGTCAAATGTTGTGTGCAGAAGAAATGAAACGCTTGTCGCTAATATATCTAATAGCAACAAACTTGGTAGAGACACAGATGCAGTTGTGCCCGCATATCGACTTGATTTTTTAACTGCGTTGTCCCGTTCAAATGGTATGCCAATGGTTGAGTATGGCAATGGATGGTTAAAAATAGCAGGTGTTGAAGTTGCGATGTACAATACTGGTGGCGGTGCAAGAAACCCAAGTGTTGTTGCTCTCAAAAATGATGATGGTACGTGCCCTTCAGACCAATATGCAACGCCTAATGAAACAGCTGGTGGTATAGAAGGCGCAACAACGAGACTTAATGGAAACTATGTTAGTTCTCTCGGTGCAATTGCAGGGTCTGTTAGTGCAGATCCAAATCGGGCACCATTTCTCGCCGGAACAGATTACAGCGCGCTTGCAGCAGATGCTCAAGGAACACTGTACATTGTTCCGACGTACATAAGCCTTATGGATACCGATCCGACTAAAGCGCCGAATATTAATACCCGATTTGAGGTTGAAGCTGTACAAATCATGAACGCAATCGAAGAAGCGATTGATGATTTGCAAGAAGATGGCATTTCCATGGCGGAGCAGTTCTTCTTTAACAACGGAGTTCATTTCTGCCAAGTCTTTGATGGCTGCAGAGGCGCACGCAACATGGGTATTGGTGATTTAGATCTGGATGTTTACGTTGCCTGGGGTGACATTGAAGATTACTGGGCAAAGTTAATTCTTGGTGTTGTGTTTCCAACCGGAAGAAAAATTTGTGATGCAGGCCTGCTGCTTGCACAACCAACCGGTAACAACGGACACTTTGAATTTAAGGCTGGCTTAGCAGGTGGTTGGCTGCCGCTCGATTGGTTAGGCATACATGCAGACCTTGCGTACAACCATGTGTTTGAAGCAACAGAGTATCGCGGTGCTCCGTTTCAAGGTGCAACGGTTAAAAATATTGGGCCAACAGTTGCCGCAAAAGTAAAATGGGGTTACTTCACTGGTCATCTTGATATGACCGTATTCCATCCAGAAAATCCAGATTTAGGTTGTGTGCTTGGGTACGAAGGGTACTACAAGCGGTGCGACAAAGTTAAGTTGTGCAGCAATTATGCAAAAGAATTTCCACTGCGAGCAGGCTGTTCACTAACGGGTACCATTTTAAATGATGATCTTGAAAAACTCGATGCATGCATTTTGGCAAAAGATACAGAGAGAGCGTCTCACAAAGTGCGTTGTGAAATTTTCCATCGTTGGGATTATTGTGAACTGTATGGTGGATGCTCGTACGTCTTTGCAGGTAAAAACATTATGCACGAAACAGAAGCACATATTGGAATCGGTATTTATTGGTAGTGAAAAAAAAGTTTCCGTTTAAAGAAAGGAAAAAATTATGACAAATTTGTTTAAGTCAAAAGCCGGTAAAATTCTGATACCAATGATGCTTGTCGTTACGTTGGGCTGGGGATCTTCTATCACATCAAACAGAAGATTTATACGCACGTCTGCTGTACTCAAAAAAGCACTTACCAAAAAAAGTTTTACCGACGACAATTCGCTGCGAGCACCACGTGTAGATGCGCCTGCAATTGATAGCATTGTCAGTTGTCCATCGTCGTGCGATTTAAGTGGTGTGGAGGCTTGTGTTTGTTCGCTCAAGCAAGACTTTAGAGAAACCTGGACAATTCTCAAAGATTTGGAAAATGATTTGCAAAGTTGTTGCGAAGAATTGAACGAAGACTTTGATGAAACCTGGACCATTTTAAAAGACATCGAAGATGATTTGGCAAGTTGTTGCGAAACATTGAACATAAAACTTGACCACATCACAGAAGTTGTAGAAGACACCAATCAGGACTTAGCAAGTTGCTGCGAAGAATTGAACGAAGACTTTAACGAAACGTGGACAATTCTCCAAGATATCGAAGATGATCTGGCAAGTTGCTGCGAAGCACTGAATGAGAAACTTGATAATCTTAACATTGCGGTAGAAAGTTGTTGCGAAGTTCTGGAAGAAGATTTCAGAGAAACCTGGACGATTTTAAAAGACATTGAAGGTGATTTGGCAAGTTGTTGTGAAGCACTGAATGAAAAACTTGATAATCTTGACATTGCGGTAGAAAGTTGTTGCGAAGTTCTAGAAGAAGATTTCAGAGAAACCTGGACGATTCTACAAGATATCGAAGACGACCTGGCAAGTTGCTGTGAGGGTTTGAACGAACGATTTGATGGTGTGACAGAAGACTTCAACGAAACCTGGACCATCTTAAAAGACATCGAAGACGACCTGGCAAGCTGCTGTGAAAATCTGAATACAAAACTGGATATCATAAATGATACTGTTGTAGAAAACTTAGATGAAACTTTAATCGTTAAAGCTGACTTGGCAAGTTGTTGCGAAGAATTGAACGAAGACTTCAACGAAACCTGGACCATCTTAAAAGACATCGAAGACGATCTGGCAAGTTGTTGTGAAAACCTGAATGCAAAACTGGATGATCTCGATGGTGACCTGGTAAGTTGCTGTGAGGGTTTGAACGAACGATTTGATGGTGTGACAGAAGACTTTAACGAAACCTGGACGATTCTCAAAGATATCGAAGACGATCTAGCAAGTTGTTGCGAGAATTTGAATGCGAAGATTGATCAAGTTGATGCAGAGGTTGGTGAGATCATTAGCAAAATAGACAGTAATTTTGCTGCGACTTCAGAAGACTTCAGAGAAACCTGGACAATACTCCAAGACATCGAAGACGATTTGGCAAGCTGCTGTGAGGGCTTGAATGGAAGATTCGACAATGTTGACAATAACTTGCAAACGTGCTGTTTCCGTTTGGCAGAAGATTTCAGTGAAACCTGGACGATTTTAAAAGACATCGAAGATGACCTGGCAAGTTGCTGCGAGAATTTGGATACGAAGATTGATATTGTTGATGCACGGGTGATTGAGGTCGGCGCCAAAGTAGACAATGGCTTTGCTGCGACCGCAGAAGACTTCAACGAAACCTGGACGATACTCAAAGACATCGAAAATGACCTGGCAAGTTGTTGCGAAAGTTTGCACGAAGATTTCAGAGAAACATGGACAATTCTTGATGGTCTTAACTGTAGTGCTGGGACAGAGGGGCAAGTGATTTGTCCAGAGCTGGGTAGTTTCAACGATGTTGATGGTGCAGAGGAGAGCATTATTTCTTGGCTCAAGAGTCTCTATGCGTTGCATCATGGTTACACTTGTCCATAACAGATTTCCGTCTGTAAAATCTCCCCCGTTGGTGTTAAACTAGCGGGGGTTTTTTGTACAAATTATTTTAGAGAAGTTTTTTATGATATCGACAAAAAAAGTTTTACTCGTTTTTTTTGTTGCGTTTGTTTTTTTCTCCAAGGTATTTGCCTCGCAGGAGTTTGAGCGGTCGAAAGTTTATTGTGGATGGAAATCTGGAAACTATAAGAATTTTATAGCGCATGACTTTGATACGTTTAAGAAGCGGGCAGAGATTTATTTTGAGTCGGATTTAGAAGTTGATACGGTATTTTTTGAATGGATGAAAATAAACAAAAAAAAGATGGGGCAGCAACGTATAAAACTTCCTACCGAGCAAGATTCAATAAGAAAATTTAATCAAGCATTTGAAAAGTTACCAGACCTGAAAAAACTATTTTCTCGTCAAATCACAAAAAAAGAGCTTGAGTATCTTGATGAGATGATTAATGAAAAGATTATTTGTGCGGGTAATAGACTTTCCATTTTGGGGATGTCAGAAAACTTTCCCTTAATTATTGCGTGCATTGAGCGATACTACCAAAAAACAGGTAGGCTTCCTTTAGACAAAGATGGGTATATTTCCAAAGATCTTGCGACCAGAAGACTTTATTTTGCAGTCAATAGAAAAGGACCGTGCAAAACGCCAACAGTCGGATTAAAAGCAGCTCCCCGTGCTAAAAACTGGGGATTTTACACATCGACGTTTTTTGGCCCCATTAGTATTTTAGCTTTGGTAAACTTTGTCCTCACCGGTAAACTTTCGGGAAACCAAGAAGCCAAAGAGCGAGCGAGATGGTTTCTTAAATTCCAAAGAGAACCTCTTTTTCCAGATTGGAAGTATGGGACTATCAAGGCAAAAGAAGATTATTTAAAGGGCCCAACAAAAAAAGATTTTGTTGAGTATTGCCTGGGAAAAGTAAAAGATTCTTTATCGCTGGGTCCTGATAGATTTGAGGTTGCAATACATGGGCTTGAAAGAAGATGGGATGGGTCTAAAGATGAGGTTAAAACTGCATGGATGCCGTTTGAAGAATCTCAAATAAAACAGCAACGAAAAGAAGAGCTGCGGTTGGAGCGGCTTGATTGTTGCAGGGAAAAAAATTTTGGTGCGCCACAAAATTCAGATGGTTCATTTAACGGTTTGCTTCAGATTTTAGGATGATTTGCAAAGCAAGGTGATTTTTTTTATTATGGTCCGAATTGAGTAGGGAGTCGGTAGGAAGCAGCGTTTGTTTATCATTTTAAATCTGAGTTGCCGAAAGGTTTTTCTATGGCTGATGCAAAAAAAAGTATCCTAGTTGCAAGTTTTGTGCTCATGTCCTGTTCTGGGATTTTTGCGAGTGATTCAAAAAAAAGAGTTATGGATTCTGTTAAAAGATTAAACAAAAGTACCTTTGAAATTTTTAAGGCATCTGAAAAAATCGATAAGCATGCAGATTGTATAGAGCTATGGGCATGGGAGCTCGAAAGAAGAAGGAGGAAATTTCGAGAAAAACCAAACTTTATGCGCAGAGCTTTTTGTATGCACGCAGCCATGATTAAAGAGGCACTTGAGTGTGACCTTCACCGCAAAGTTGGAAGTAAACATGAAACAGCTCTTGGAGATTTAATCAATCTTCTTGATGAAATAAACAATGATCCATTATCGGTGGTCGATGGGGATGAGCTCCCGTTTGATGAAATAGTTCAGCTTTTTTTTAAAGACGAAGAGGTGGGAAAATGGACTTTAGCAAAATACAAAGCGTGCGTTGAAATGCATCGAAAAAGCCCAGAAGCCCAAAAGGCTTGTTTCGACATTTATTCTGGCATGCCGATTTCCCAAGGCTTTTTGGCCAAGATTGTTCGATCTGTAGAAAAAGAGTCTGAAGTTTAGGAATCCCCGAGTAAAACCGGGGCTTTTTTGTACAAACAGTTCAATTTCTTTTATCATAAAAGGCGAGTGAATCGTTTTGAATCCTTTTTCTAAAAGGCCATTTCTATGCCTGATAAAAAAAATAAATTTTATGTAACCACGCCAATTTACTATGTCACCGCTCAACCACACCTTGGCACCTTGTACACCTCTGTGATGGCAGATGTTGTTCGCAGGTGGCAGAAATTGCTTGGCAAAAAAACATTTATGCTAACCGGTACAGATGAGCATGGACAAAAAATTGCACAAGCGGCAGAAAAAGTAGGCAAAGATCCACAAACATTTGTTGACGGGTTTATTGATGCGTACAAAAATGTATGGGGGCTGTACGACATTAAGTACGATCATTTTATTCGTACCACCGACAAGACACACGTACAAGTTGTGCAAGATTGGATCAAGATGTTGCAAGAAAAAGGTGACATCTACAAAGATCGGTACGAGGGATGGTACTGTGTGCCGGATGAATTTTTTTTAACAGACACAGAAGCCGAAAATAAAAAGAAAGGTGATACGCCACCAATTTGTCCACAATGCAAACGGGAAACGGTGTGGCTTTCTGAAGAATGTTACTTTTTTAAACTTTCAAAATATCAAGATAAACTGTTGCAGTTTTACAAAGACAATCCGGATTTTATTACACCACGCGAACGTGCAAACGAAGTGATTAGCTTTGTAAAATCAGGTCTAAAAGATTTAAGCATCTCTCGTACCACAATTACGTGGGGCGTACCGTTTCCGGGTGACGAAAAACATGTTGCCTATGTTTGGGCAGATGCTTTGAACAACTACATCACTGCAATTGGGTATGGGCAACCGGGCAAAGAAGAAGAATTTAATTTTTGGTGGCCGGCAGATGTGCACATCATTGGCAAAGATATTGTTCGGTTCCATGCAGTGTACTGGCCTGCATTTTTGATGGCAGCAGGTCTACCGTTACCAAAACAGTTGTTGGTGCATGGGTGGATGACGGTCAACAAACAAAAAATGTCAAAATCTTTGGGCAATGTTATCGACCCGGTTGTGTTAGAAAAAAAATATGGTGCAGATCAAGTGCGATATCATTTGATGCGTCAGCTTGCAGTAAACCAAGATGGTGATTTTAGTTTTGCAGATTTAGAGCAACGAATTAATGCAGACTTGGCAAACGATCTTGGCAACCTCCTTAACCGTATGGTAACGCTCGCCGACAAAAATTCCGCTCTTAATCTGACCTGTCCCGCGACCTGGTCACCTGAAGCGCAAAAATTACAGAAGGCATGTGCGGATACTCTAAAGTTGTTTACACAACAAATGGATGAGTACGTGTTTCATATGGCGTTGGCGAATTTGTGGAAATTTATAAATCAGGTCAATGCATTTTTCCATGCACAGCAACCGTGGAAGCAAGCAAAAACCGATCCGGAATTGTTTGTGCAAACACTGAGCGCAACGGCACATAGTTTGCGTGCAATTGGTGCACTGCTTTGGCCGGTGTTGCCAAATAAAATGGAACAACTGTTTGAAAGTTTGGGATTAGAATTATCTCCAGAAAAAATTGATGTCAACGAACTATGTAATTGGAATCAGAATTTTATGTTGAAAAAAGTTAAAGAGCTGTTTGAAAAAATCGATCCGTCTTCGCCTTCGGCTTCTTCGGACAAGTCCCTCAAAGAAGCTTCTGTAAAAAAAGAAGAATCCAAAGGGTCGGATTATATAAAAATCGATGATGTTGCAAAAGTGCAGCTGGCTGTTGGAACCATCGAAAAAGCAGAAGAGATAGAAGGTTCTGACAAATTGCTGAAACTGCAAGTCAATTGTGGTGATACGTTTGGTATGCGACAAGTTCTTGCTGGTGTGAAAAAGTTTTACTCGCCTGAGCAACTGATTGGCAAACAAGGTGTGTTTGTTTTGAACCTTAAGCCAAGAAAAATGATGGGTATTGAATCGCAAGGGATGATGTTGTTTGCAGAAAGCCAAGACGGTACCTTGCAGATGGTAACCGTCGGCGGCCCAGTACCAAACGGCAGTAAGTTACGATAAATTTTTGATAAAAACGGTTTGTAATGCAGCTAAAAAAACTTTTTCACTATGCAAAAAAAGTGTATCACCTTGGTTCGGTGGAAAGCTTTAAAGTATTGCACAATAGGTTTGAGCAAAAAAAAAATAGTAAAAAACTAAGATTGCTCGCACAAACAAAACAAGCAAATTATACATGGGAAATGATTGTAAAAAAGCACAAGCTAGAACAATCGTTTCCCATTTTTTTGCAGCGACTAAAAAAAAATTGCGACAGTTTTTTCCCAGAAACAATTTTGCAGCCATTTAAACAAGATCCAGATATAGAAAAAAAAGCAGATCAGTTTGTACAAAACAGATTTGATTTACTTGGTTCTGGGTCTACTTGGTTCCCTTCGATACGTGCTTCTCGCACTACTCAGGGTAAACTGGCCTTTAGTCCTGAGCCTGTCGAAGGATCAACCACGAACGGGGGGATTGATTGGCACGTTGATTTTCGCTTGCGCAATCAGGGCGCTGATTACACATTCGACAAAAATAGATTTTATCAAGATTTAGAATTCAGCGATTGCAAAACAGATCAACTTGCAAAAGATATAAAACTGCCATGGGAACTTTCGCGGTGCTATCACTTTGCTGTTTTGGGTGAGTCTTATCGAAGAACTCAACGAAAAAAATATGCTGATACTTTTTATTCTCATACTCACGATTGGATAGAAAAAAATCCGGTTATGCTTGGGCCAAACTGGATGTGCCCTATGGATGTTGCAATTCGCGCTATCAATTGGGTTGTGGGGTTTTACTACTTCAGGGCTGAATCTAAAGAGTTAATACTTAGTCTATATGACCATTTTGTTCATCTAGAAAATAATTGGGAGATTTTTGATTCTCGCACCTCGAATCATTATCTTTCGGATTTAGTTGGTTACTTTTTTTTATGTTTTTTTTTCCAAGAGTTATCTGGTGTAGAAGAAAAAAAACAATGGTGCTTTACAGAAATTCTGCGTGAGTTTGATAAGCAAGTGTTTGATGAAGGGGCTGATTACGAGGGTTCAACGGCGTATCATTGTTTGGTAACGGAACTATTTTATTTATTTTTTGAGCTGTGCAAAAAAAATAACATGCCACTACCAAAAAAATTTGAAAAAAAGTTGGAGCGCATGCTTGCGTTTATCAATTGTCTTACTCCGGAAAATGGAACCGACATTATTAAAATCGGTGATGATGATTCAGGAAAAATTTTGTATCACTTTCCTGTTTTTAAAACAGAAAAACAAACAGGACAAAAAACATTTTCTCAATTTGGTCTTTCTGTTATCAAGACAAAAAAATGGCACATAACAGTGCGGCATCATGCCTACTTGAGTAAACAACCATCGGGACATTTTCATAACGATGTAGGCAGCATAACGCTTGCTGTTGACGGCATCCCTGTTTTTGTTGACCCAGGTAGTTTTGTATACACGCCATCGGCAGTCTGGCGTAACAGATTTAGATCTGTGCAGGCGCACAATACGTTTTATATAAAAGATCATGAACCAGTATTGTTTGAAGATTTTTTGTTTACGCTAGGTTTGCCAGATAACAAAATGAGTCCACAAGAAGAACCCATGATTTTAAAAACAGAACACAATTTGTATAAACGTTTTGGTTTGAGTGCGCAGCGCAGGGTTGCTCTTGATGAAGAAAAAAATAATGTAACAATTTCTGATGCATGGTTTGGCAAACCGAATAGTTCATCTTTAACCAGTTGTCACAACTTTACGCTAGCACCAGGCATTGAACCTGTTTTACGAAACAATGATTGGCACTTTTTGTACAACAAAAAAACAATTGTGCGTATGCGCTCAGAAGATTTGCAGTTTAAAATCTATGACTCCTGGTTTTCTCCAGGGTATGGAAAAAAAGTTCCAACATTTTGTTTGCGAGCAGAAAATTTTTTGAAAGTCGAAAAAAAAATTACCGCTAAAATTTTCTAAAAAAAGAAGGGCGACCTTTTGCGGGCCGCCCTTCTTCTAAACGATTTTCAATTTATCTACCAACAGGCATGGATATGTTATCAAATGGTTTTTGTGTGTTGTGTGAACCGTAGTACACATTGCCAACGCCGTAGCTGAAGTTGCGTGTGTTATTGCAGCAGATATTTTCTGCAAAGTAATTGTCTCCGCCGCCAACAATGCCAACACCAACAAACTGGCCGGTTGCAACGCTGTTAGACACTTTGTTCCCATCGAGTAAGCAAAGCTCTGGAACGGTCATTGCGTCAAACACGCGTGCGTTGTTGCCTGCGTCACCAGTTGCAATGTATTTACCGCTTGGAGACCAGGAGGCAGCATTCATCACAGCAGCAGCTGTGTTATCGCTGTCTTGGTGTGTAAGATCCGAACCATCAAAACTAAACACACGAACATAATTTCCAGCGTCAACGGTTGTGATGTACTGTCCATCCGGTGACCACGCAACAGCATTAATTGCTGCTGCGGCAGTGCTGTCTGCATCAACATGGGTTAGCGTTGTTCCGTTAAAACTAAACACGCGTACGTTATTGCCAGCATCACCAGTTGCAACAAAGTTCCCGTTTGGTGACCATGCAACAGCATCAACGTCTGCTGCTGGGGTGTTATCACCATCTATGTGGGTAAGTGCTCCACCATCAAAACTAAACACTCTTACGTTGTCACCGTCATCGCCAGCAACGATGTACTGTCCGTCAGGTGACCATGCAACAGAGTTAACAACCGCTGCACCTGTGTTGTCACTATCGAGTAGTGTGATGCATAAATCATTAAGACCGTATACACGAACATAGTTATCTGCGTCACCGCTTGCCAAGTATTTTCCGTCTGGAGACCAAGCAACAGAGTTAACCGCATTGGTTGGTGTGTAGTCACTGCAGGTTAACGAAAGAGAGCATCCGTCAAATTCAAATACACCAACATGGCCGGTGTATCCTGCCGCAATGTATTTTCCATCCGGCGACCACGCGGTTGCATTGATAACTGCTGCCGGTGTGTTGTCACTATCGATGTGAACGA
>Ga0180433_10009027_pt1 | contig 12279 bp, 12 predicted proteins | sample SS_ome_8_FD_132980 | JGI IMG/M metagenome (GOLD analysis project Ga0180433, IMG submission 132980) | Hypersaline lake sediment archaeal communities from the Salton Sea, California, USA - SS_1_D_1 metaG | ecosystem: Environmental > Aquatic > Non-marine Saline and Alkaline > Hypersaline >... | reverse complement strand
TTGATCAATACACGAGTGGTCCTTATAAAATAACAATTTGGGCCATTGATGACTATAATCAGATTAATGCTTCTGAATATGTAATCATCTGGGTCGATGTGGACGGGCCAACTGTATTAATAGATTATCCTTCACCAGACACTTCTTGGGATCCGTCTCAGGTTCAATCTATAGAAATAAGCGTCTATATCTCTGACGCTATTTTGGTAAAAGCGATGATCAATGCCACAACCCCATTCAATCTCACGATGACTGAAGGAGCGAGTTCTTACTGGACCTGTCTTTGGAGCAACCTTGATCAATATACTGGATATTATAATATCACCGTTTGGGCAGTAGATAATCATGGAAATGTGAACCAAACACAATTTATTGTCATTTATGTTGGTTCACCACCAAATGGGGGTGGAGGGGGTCCAGGAGGGCTTTTTATTCCCGGTTTCGATATAACTTTTCTTTTCAGTTTTGCATTTGCGATGTTAGCATTTATTATCAAAAAACGGCATAATTCTAGCTCATAATTTCTTTTTTTTTTTTAATCTCTATTTCAATAAAATTCTCTTACTCTACAATCTCAGCATTTATTTAACATCGCTTTTTCAAATACTTAATTATGATAGAAAATAAATCTTACAATCAACTCGCTGAACACATGAAAGAGTTAAAATTAATCGAAAATTCATTAGGAATCCTTTATTGGGATATGAGGACTTACATGCCATCTAAAGGAATTCAACAAAGAGCTGAAACAGTGGCGCTCTATACTAAAATCCATCATGAACGGTTGGTTTCTAAATTCACGGAAACTAAACTTAAAGAAATCAGCAATATGAATGATTTGACTGATATCCAAAGAAGAAATATTGAATTATGGCAACGCGAATATGACATGGAAGCAAAATTACCTGTCGATCTCGTTCAAAAACTTGCAGTACAAGAAAATATTACCGAGAAATTGTGGGAAAAAGCGAAAGCTAAATTAGATTTCAAGATGGTTCAACCGGATTTGGAGAAGTTATTTGATTTAGTAAAGCAAAAAGCAAACGCATATGATTCTGATAAACCAATGTATGATGTTTTATTAGATCTATTTGAAAAAAACACGACTCAAGACATGATAAATGAATATTTTTCCACCTTAAAGGTAGGTGTATTAAAAATAATCGGAAAATGCAAAGGATCTTCAATAAAACCCGATATTAATTCTATTAAAATTAACACATCTATTTCGCAACAAAAGCAATTATCTAAATTTATAATGAACTTCCTTGGAATGGAACCAGAGAGATCCCGAATCGATGAAACGGAACATCCCTTTACAACCGGTTATGCCGATGATGTAAGAATTACTACACACTATTTAGAAAATGATCCGATGGCGAGTTTTTATGCGGTCTTACACGAGGGAGGACACGCTCTATATGATTTGAATTTACCAAGTGAACACCTTTGGACGGGTATAGGAGATGGGGCATCGTATGGGATTCATGAATCACAGAGCAGGTTTGTTGAAAACATGATTGGTAAAAGTCCCGAATTTATCACTCACGCTTTTTCTAAAATTCAAGAGATTATTCCCGAATATAAAAGGATTAATGTGAGCGATTTTATTAGGGCTGTCAATGTGGTTACTCCAAGTAAGATCCGAGTATATGCAGATGAAGTTACATATAATTTACATATTATAATGCGCTATGAAATGGAACGGGATTTATTTAGTGATAAAATTACTATATCTGAACTCCCTCAAGTTTGGGAAGAAAAAATTGATACCTATTTCGACTTAAAACTTGAAAATGAAGCTGAAGGTGTATTACAGGATGTTCATTGGTATGGTGGGGGCTTCGGATATTTCCCTGCATACGCACTAGGCAATGTCTATGATGGAGCACTACTAAACGCCATGGAACTGTCTATTCCTGATTGGAAGCAACAGCTAAAAGAAGGCAATGGGAAAAACATACTTGAATGGTTGGATGTTAATGTTCATAAAAAGGGATTTCTTTACGATCCTGTTGATTTAATTGAGAATGTAACAGGAAATAAACCAGATGCAGCAGCATTCATAGATTATCTTAACGATAAATTCAGAAATATATATGATTTCTAATTTTTTTAAAAGCATCTATCTTTTACTTCTCTTATATCTTTAGTTTTTAAATGCTCTTATATTTAAATATATAGAATATTGATTGTAAATAGAAAGATTTTAATAAACATTCTTTCACCTTTATTACATGAAAAAAATATTGTTTTTTTCATTTCCATAATTCCATTCTATACCTTATATAGTTATAGTTTGGTTCACACTCAATTTTGATTCTTAATTAAGTACTTCTTGTTAAATTCAATGTAAAAGGATAGTAAATAATTATAATATCTATTATATATAGAGTATTGAGACTAAATAGAAATGATTTAATTATCAATTGAACATAATCATATTTGAATAAAAAATTCTCTCCTCAACCCCGTATAACCCTTAATCCACTTTTCCTAGACCGTTTAGGATTTTTTTTTCTTTAATCATACTTTTCTTTTTCTAATATTGTTAATATGACTCAATTTGAACAAGCGATTTTTCGAAATGTTTAGGATTCCTAGTTATTATTTTACTTGCTTTAACCTCTTGTGAAGTTACCATAATTATAATATCACCAGGATCCAAAATCTTTCCCTTAGCTCTGAGTTCCCCTCGTAAAAGTCCTGATTTTTTCAGAATTTCAATTTTAAGTGGTATGACATGAAAATCATTTATAATCTTTTCGTGTTGCTCTTTAATTTTATCATATACCTTTTCACCCTTTTTTTCTTTAGTGTATCCAAGGCCATCGTAGATCTCTTCAATGGTAATTGCCGATATAGATAAAATTTCTTCTTTATACTTTGTCAAGCATTCCTTGACACCAGTTCGACCACGCCATAAATCAATAATGACTGTAGTATCAACAATTATAATGGTTATTCGCCCCAAAGTTCATTAAATCTTTTCAAGGATTTATTAGCATTATCTTTTTTCGATTCTATAATAATTTTTTCAAAATCGTCTAATATTTCATCTGGAAGTTGCTTACCAATCCCAAAATGTCTTAAAGGTTCTTTTTTATGATTTTGAATCAATCGTTCGAACAAATCTGAGAAACTTTCTCCTTCTTTTTTTAACTTTTCCAATTGCTTATAGATATCTTCCCTAATGGAAACCATTTTAGAAGTCATATAATATTACCTCTCTATATTATAAATATTTATATAAATATTTATATCTTACTAAGAACATATAATGAATCGATAAGAAATAAACCAAGTGCCAAAACTTTCATTGATTATCTTAATGAGAAATTTGAATCGCGTTGATCGAAGGCAATTTTTTCGTTACCTAAGTAAATGAATTTTTCACTCTTAGAAGAATAAGGGAGAACAATCTTTGAAGCATCAAAGGATTTTGATTTGAAATGATCATAGAGATCAGTCCAATTTTTGCGAGTATCCTTTTCAAGTAATAATGAACTCATTTCAAATCAACTGAGGCTTTTATTAATCAATCGACCGTCTTTGTAAATTATCTCTAAACCCGCTTTTTCAAGTTCATCTGAATGATAATAAATTAGATTTTTTATAGTTCTCTGATTCACCTTTAGATCTTTTGCTAATTCGGTGAGTTCAATGCTTTCAATGGATTTCAAAACAGCTGGGAGTTCTTTTAGCAATTTTCTCTCTAAATCTTCCATTTCCTTCTCAATTTTTACGCCTTTCACCTCTGCAAGTACTTGTCTTCTTATCCCTGCGAGATCAATATCCCAGACATTCATTATCTTTTCAGTGTTTTCATTTATCCAATCTTTTACCATCTGATAGATTACAGAAGATTTAGAATTACCAATGACACCTACTAAATTATTTACTATTTCTAGATCGATCTTATCAATGTTTATCGTGACGCGTTCCTTTGGTAATGTTATATCGGGGACTTTACCTTTTTTTTCGTTATCAGGTGTCATAATTAATTCTTTTTACTTTTTCCTTTCCCGTTAATGATCTAAAAAAAAAACAAGTATATAAATGTTATGCATTCAGCAACTGATCTGCATTCGGAATGCATCACATTTAAATAGGTAGAATAATATATGTATATTATCAGTATATCACTTCAAATTAATCACACAAAATAAACAAGTATAGGTCGTGCGTGTAAAATGATGGAATTAATTATACCCAATCAAGAAGTTTTAAACACCAAAGATAGGATTACCATTGATGTCATTAAAGATGGTGAACATTTTTTAAAGCAATTTGATATCAACCACGAATTATTGCTGGACGTCACTTCTGTTATTTATAGATACTTAAGAATGACAGGGAAGATACCACATAATCTTTATAAGTTCTTTATCTCGGCATATTATATCATCTCAAGACATCCCATGGCATTTCCAGTTCACGAACCAAAAAAGAAATTCTGCAAAAAATTTGGACTTCAACCCAGTTCGTTAGATTATTGCGTGGAAAAGCTCACTGGCTTGCTAAATTATGTAAAAATTTTAGATGATAAGAATTTTCCTTACTATTTTGATCCTAAGAACGATTTGAGCTTCAAGCTTGCCAAAAACCTGGTTAAGACTGAAGTCGAAAAAGCCATGATGAATTTTCTCATAGGTAACCGGCAATTTAACGCACAATTTCTAACCGAAGAATTAGTAACAAAGCTCGTATTTGAAATGAATGCATTTCCTGAAGAATTATTTAGGCAATTTTACGAGATCCTTTTTGAGCTCGTTGAATCTGCCCTTCAAGAGCAAAATTACAGTGAATATGTGCAATTACAAGACAAATATTTCATTTAATTTTATTCTCTTTCTTTTTAACGCTATTACTGTATTATTTAGTTATGGTTGTTTTAAAAAAAAGTAATATAAGAAAATATTTCCATATCATGAAAATTTACTGCTTGAACATCTCTGCCCGATGATTCGCTTCTGCTTCCTTAAGGTCTTCCTTTTTACGTGCAGACATTCCTCCTAAACGATCGTGTCGAGTACGCCGTCCTATGTATTTAGGTAAGTCGATAACAACGCGATATATAGTCCCGGTGAATTCAAAAGGCCCTTCATAATCATTTGTCACGGGAGAAAGGCTATCTCGACCTATATCCGCGCCCGTGGAGGATATAATATAAAGGAGGTATGGAATTGGAATTGAACCACATTCTTTTCCATTTATTGAAAGAGTTAATGTTCCTTTTCTTCTCTGTCTCTCGAAATGCGCTCGGACAGTTGACTTCCCTGTAGGTACAGGGATATCAGAGCGTACCACTTGGTGATCCATAAACATGTTAAAATCAAAAACTAATTTCGAGTCTTTGATGTAAAAAGTCAATCCCCCATTCATCGTACCTACTGCAACCAGCACGCCTTCATCTGTGTCATTAGGCCGTTCGATTTCTGCATCTATTATCCATGAACGAGCAGCAGTTAATGGAGCAATCCCCGCAGGTAAATGACTAATAGGTGGATAATAGATATATTGACGATTGAAGTGTACCGAACCTGGTCGTGGAGGCACTCTAAACAATTCTATGTTCCTATCATCAAGCGGGAGCACGCCATAACGACCAGCTTCATTCCACCATAAATCAATTAATTCTCGCAATTTATCAGGTTTCTCTGAAGCGAGATCGTGACATTCAGAAAAATCTTCATCTAAGTGATATAACTCCCATTCTTTCATGATAAAAGGTTGCCCCTTCATGTGATGAGTAACGGCTTTCCAGCCATCGTGAACAATTCCTCGATGGCCAAACATTTCAAAATATTGCGTGTGTTTCCGAGTCTTCTCCTCAGGGCCATCTAATGTATATACCATTGATGTTCCGGAAATGGGAATCTGATCGTAACCTTTATAAGATGGAGCTGGTTCTATTTCAAGCAATTCTAAGATAGTAGGCATGATATCGGTGATGTGATGAAATTGATTGCGAATTCCACCCTTATCTTTAATTCTTTTTGGCCAATGAATGATTAAAGGATCGCGAATTCCGCCACCGTGCGTATTTTGCTTGTACCACTTGAGGGGTGTATTGCCCACTTGAGCCCATCCCCACGGATAATTCGAGTGGCTATTAGGGCCACCTATATCATCCAAGCGATCTTGAATGGCGTCAATATCTTCTGATCTTGCGTTAAAATACTTCATTTCTTCCATTATTCCCGCGTGACCGCCTTCTTGACTTGCACCATTATCAGATGTCAAGACGATTAATGTATTCTCTTTTTCTCCTATTTCTTCAAGGAACGAAATTAACCGTCCGATTTGATAATCTGTATGATCGAGAAAAGCTGCGAATGCTTCTTGCAGCCGACAAGCGAATTTTTTATGATTCTCGGATAACTCATCCCACGCTTTCACCCCATTATTGCGAGGGGCCAAATCCGTTCCAGGTGGGATGATACCCAGTTCGAGTTGTTTTTTATACCATTCCTCTCGCGTTACATCCCAACCCGAATCGAATTTTCCTCTATATTTTTGCCGATATTCTAGTGGAGATTGATGTGGAGCATGTGTAGCCCCGAAGGCTAAATATAAAAAGAAGGGTTTCCCAGGTCGTACGGATTTTAGATCTCGGATGAAATCCATGGAGCGATCAACGAGATCTTCCGAGACGTGGTACCCATCTTCTGGTCCATATGGGGGATCAATGGGATGATTATCGTAAGTTAATTCGGGATAAAACTGATCGGTCTCTCCTTGCATGAAACCATAAAACCGATCAAATCCTCTCCGGAGAGGCCAATTATCAAATGGTCCTGCCGTCGATGCTTCCTCCATTTGCGTAAGATGCCACTTACCAGTCATGAACGTGACATAACCTTCTTCTTGCAATATTTCACCCAGCGTTGCAGCATTTTTTGAAATAGAACCGCGCAAATTCGGAAATCCAGAATTCATATTTGAAACTGCCCGCATCCCTACAGCGTGATGATTACGACCTGTTAACAGACAAGCCCTTGTAGGGGAACATAGTGCCGTGGTGTGAAAGTTCGTATACCTTAAGCCTCCCGCAGCGAGCTTATCAATGTTTGGAGTATCAATAGATGAACCATAGCACCCAAAATGGGAAAAACCAGTATCGTCTAATAGGATCACAACGACATTTGGACTTCCATCATCAAGACGCTTCGGTTCAGGCCACCATGGTTCCGAGTCCTCAACTGTGCGTCCGATCTTTCCTTTAAAAATATTATTTTCTGTCATGTTACTTTCACTAATCTTATAATATAAGCGTTATAAATTACTTTTTTATTTAAACTTTACACTATAGTAAAGATATGTGTTTTCATGAGTAATAATAGTTCTATTATTCACTATTAATAAACTATTTACAAAAAAAAAAGGTTAAACTTTAAGTTTACAAAAGACCAAGCATGGAAGAAACATCCATCAATGGCACATTGACATCAAAATAATTCTCTACGATACCAATGAGGAATTTTGCGTAAATAGGACTCATCTTATTATCATGAATTTTCTTGAAATTGTTGATTAAATCTTGAAGGAAAAACGATTTTTTATCCTTTGCGAATTCAATAACCTCCTGAGCTAAAACATAAGCTTTGCTAATTTCATTTTTAATAATAATCAAGCTGGATTTAGGATCTGGTTCAGCTAAGAAACTCTGAACAATACTTCTTTCAATTTTTGTAAACTTTGGTTTCATGATTTGTTTTTTGTCATTTAATATCTTGTTATTATCGATGACAATATGGTTTTTGTATTTTTTTTTATTTTTCTTGTACAAGATTTTAGTTTCTAACGAGATATCAATTTTAAAAGTATTTTGAAATACAAAATTAAAAAAATTAATCAAGTGATCGTTTAAAATTCTAAGATCGTTTAATATTAGGATTTTTTTGTTATAAAAGCAACCATGTAAAATATAAGTTAACCACAAAGCATTGATATTTATCGATATTAAGTATATGTCAATAACTTCAGAATCAGGAACATCAACTTTCTCTATTTTCTGCTCAGATTCTAAACGAGGGAGTTCAATTTGAAAGTCGGCAACAAAGCAATCTCTTACAGCTAAATTTTTATCAATATATGCGACAAACGAATGTTCGCAGATTAAAAACTCAGCCACATTTACGGCCGTGATGCCTCTAACACTCTGACTAATTATATTTTCTTCAATTTCAACTTTTCCTACTTTAGCGCAAGAAGGGCAACGAATTTCAACTTTTACCATAATGCTTTTAGATTTGATGGATATTTGTTATAATTATTAATATTAAGAATTCATTTTATCTTTGTAAATTAAATGCTAAAACGGGCTATTAAATATATGTTATAATGAATTATTGCAAAATTATTTATAAAAATGTCAATTATCAAGATATTATGTTGAATAAATTGGGATTTCAGTAGGTTTATTTATTCCTTATAGAGATCAATATTATTCGTAACTGAATTAAGTTTTGAAAAAAACCCAGTTATTAGACTCAATTCCTTCTTTGACATTATTGCTCGCTCAAAAATATTTTTAAAAGCGTGATATACATTTTTTTCCTTATAGGTTCTTGTTTGTAATTTTTGGATCAATTTATTTACGAAATTGTAAAGCATGACACGATCTTCTTTATCTGCTAGTAAAACGGGATGTTTACCTCTCCCAATATTAACTATAGTAATTTTTTTAAATATTTCATACAAGATTATTCCACACGCATGTGATAAATTCAGCGTAGGATAGTCGTTACTTGTTGGGATTCTGATTAAAATGTCTGCTAAAGAAATTTCTTCGTTTGTTAAACCTCGAGATTCTTTTCCAAATAAAATTGCTATATTCATTGGTTTTTCAGGGATAGGAATCGTTAATTCTTCAGGAAAAATTGCTAAACGCTTTAAATTCGTATAATGTTCTCCTTTAGCCGTGGACGCAATAACTAAATCAAATTGTTTTAGATATTCATCTAATTTTTGAATGTGTTTAGCTTGATTCTCGAATGCAATAAGTTCAGCTCCATATAAAATATCCTTACCGTGCATTGCATAACCTTGAGTTTCATGGGTGAAAATCTTATCAACAGCTTCAATTGGATTAAAAACGGTCAAATTAGCGAAATTAAAATTTTTCATAACTCGCGCAATTGATCCAATGTTTCCAGAGTGCTCTGGTTGTACTAGAACCACAGTAAATGATATATTTTCATATTTTGAATTTTTTTTTGTTTCTTGAAAAGAATCTAATTCCCTAAAAATTTTTTTTTTATTCAGATTTAGCACCAATTAACTATTTGCATCAATTTTATGATATATAGAATTAAATAAATATAATAGGATTTATTGTTATTTGTTTTAATTTCATGAATTCAATAAACAAATAATAAAAATTATCAAATAATCAATATTATATTTACTCATTATTATTATAATTATATAGTTAGGAAGTATAGAACTATTTTGGATAAATTCTCAATAAAAAGACCCTGTTTGAATAAATGAAATATTCCCTTAAAGATAGGATTAGCTTTTTTAACATTAGTCGTGGTGATATCACGCTATTTGAGTGGAAACCTCCTAGATCGTTTAAAAGTTTTTTATTAGATCTAAACATAATAAAACAAAATAAAATAGACGATATCTTCTTCCATATTGATAAAGGTAATTTAAAAATCGCTTATATTCGAAAGAACAATTTGATTTATTCAGCAGGCACGGAAGCTCTAGAAGTTCAATTTCAAGCCATTGAAGCCCTAATCGAGCAAGTAATAATAGAATTTAACGAAATCTACGATATAGATGTAATTCTATCATATAGCGATGTAACACCAACAATTTTTAGCCCTTTTAAAATGAACATGATTGAAATATTAGAAAATTTCAGCGATTTCGATTTAATCAAGAAAGTGGATGTTTTTTGCCGAGTCTGTGATAAAACTCTGCCATTATTTGTAAAGAAAAGTTTTATAGAAAATGCGGAGTCTCATCCAGCCCCTATTGTATACAAGCATAAGGGTCATTCTATTATTTGTTATATCGATAAAAATTTTATAGTTCGAGGAGTAGAATTAGTAAACATTACCGGGTGAGCCTTCTCGTGAATAAATTAGATAATAAAATTGTGAAAGATATGCTATATATCATTCGCTCACACGAGATTTACGGTTTTGAAATCTTAAGCACGATTAAGGAGTACAACCAAACCTTAAATGAGACTTTAGTATATTCTACTTTAAAAACTCTAGAAAAAAGAGGATATATAGAAACTTTCAAAACCTGTGAAGACGGAAACTGCTGTGTAAAAATTCGTTATTGTCTTACTGATTTAGGTCACAAGATGTTAAACTCATTATCTAATTCAAGCTGATTTCTTTTAGCTATGATTCATTATATTCCTTAACATTTTTATTAATATATATGTTATTTAATAAATATGGAGCCAGAAAAGAATTCTGAGGATGAATTATTTTTTGAAGAAATTGTAAAAAAGACTAAAACTGGAGTTACTTTTCCAAAGGAATTAAGAGAATCCATGTTTGAAGAAGGAGAAGAGATTTTTTTTAGGTTAGCCGTTCCTAGTGAACAAGATAAAATTATTCTTGAAATATTATCAGAAGAGCAAGTAAAAGAATACTCTGAAAAAATTAAAAAAAAAAAAGCAATAGAAAAAAAGGATCCCTTTGCAAAGAAAGAAGCAAAACCAAGAAAATCTAGAAAACCCGTACCAATATGGGCAGAATATTTTGTTTATAATTTCGATAATCAAGACAAGGTACAAGTAATTTTAGAGTCTGCCTTTGAAAAATTTGCTGAAAAACCACCAAATTTGGAGGAGGCAATGGGTCGAGTCAAATATGCGTTAGTCTCCTTTTTAACGTCAACAAAAACAGAGAATGCTAAACTTTTTTTTGCAGTGGAAAAATTCATGATTGATATCATACAAAAATTCGATCAACCTAATCTAATTGATTGGATATTCGATAAAATCATACCAAACATTGAGTCTAAATTTCTATACGAACTCGCCCTATTAGAATTAATTGAAATCGCTTTAAAATGTAAAAGGAGCGAAAAAGCAGAATTATATATTTTCCACGTGTTAAAAAACATTGATAGTTACGAAAAAGCAGAATTATACAATACTTATAATTCATTCAAGCAGCTCGTAAAAAAAATTGTAGGCATTGAAAGAACTCATGATATTGGAAGAACACAGAAAATAGATCTCTTGTTAAAAGAAAAACTAATGGAATATGGGGAAGGGATTCAAGATAATGATTATAAAATCCAAGTTTGTGAGTTATTAGAAGATCTTAACTACATAGAACTTGCATATAAATTAGCGAAACAGATTCAAGTGAGTCTTCCTCCAGATTCTTTAAAATTGGAAGAAGTAAGAAAATTAGTTAGGCGCTTGCATTCAGCACCAATCACGGAAGATAAAATAAATATCTAGATTATTCTTCAGGTTCAATTTTTTTAAGTTGCTTTTCAATTCGTTTTACTTCTTGTTGCATTATTTTTTCTTCTTTTTCTTGTATTTCTTTCTCTTTCAGTTCAAGCTCAACTTGCGTGAGCTCTTTCTCTTTCTCCAGTAATTCTTCCTTCTTTTTCAAAGCTTTTTCTTTTTCTTCAATGACTTTTTCTTCTAATTCTTTTTCTTTTTCTTTTAATTCTAGCTCTCGTTTCTTAATTTCAATTTCTTTTTTCTTTAAATCTTTTTCTTTACTTAATATTTTCTTAGTCTCTTTTTTTACAACTTTATCATCTTCTCTCTCCGGTACAATAATATCCTCCTGTTCTTTCAATAATTGTTCCTTTTCTTCTACAACTTCTTCTTTTAGTTTCAATTCTACCTCTGAGAGTTCAGACTCGATTTCCATTATTTCTTCTTTTAATTCTAATGCTTTTTCTGTCTTTTTTATTTCTATTTTATCTAATTCCTTTTCTTTTTTTGATAACTCTACTTTTTTTTTCTTTAAATCTAATTCTTTCTTCTTTAAATCTAATTCAATCTTCTTTAATTCTTGTTCCTTGTCAATTAATTTTGATTCTTTTTTTTCTAATCCTTTTTTCTTTTCAATTTTTTCTGGTATTTCTTCTTTTTTTTTTAGATCCTTTTTCATTATCGCTTTTTCTTCTAAATCTAGTTTGGCTTCTGATAAAGAGGCTTCTTTTTCTATTAGTTCCTCTTTTCTTTTTAATGTTTCTTCTTTTATCTCAATTTCCTTAACTTCAATTTTTTTTTCTTTTTCTTTCATTTCTTATTTTTTTTTTTTTATT
>Ga0180433_10009026_pt1 | contig 12279 bp, 23 predicted proteins | sample SS_ome_8_FD_132980 | JGI IMG/M metagenome (GOLD analysis project Ga0180433, IMG submission 132980) | Hypersaline lake sediment archaeal communities from the Salton Sea, California, USA - SS_1_D_1 metaG | ecosystem: Environmental > Aquatic > Non-marine Saline and Alkaline > Hypersaline >... | reverse complement strand
CGTGCTGTCCCGGTTTACGTTGTGAGTAGGTTTTGCGGGTGTAGGCGTTTTGTCCCCGCGGAACATATTTCTGAGGAAACTCATAGGCTCGCTCACCAATCGATAGTAAATGGGCGTCCGGCGCGGGTGTTTATCCCGTGCCAGGCCAGTGCTGTCGCTATCACGCAGTCGTCGTGCATCCCGCTGGGCGCGTTGTACCGGAAATTACCACTCGGCATTCGTTCCATCGTGTATGCCTGTAACTCGCCGATTTGAACTTCGTTGTCCAGTAGCGTTATCTCACCTCGTTCAATCGCCAGCGCCAGACCTTCAATCAGACCCTTTTTGCTTTGCGCCGTCGTCATAAACGGCTGCACCGGCAACCCTTCGTCCTGTAGCGCCTCAATGTTCACCGAGCCGATGCTGTTCTCTTCGGCCCAGATGACAGACGGTTCGAACATCTCGTTCACCGCGTGGATGCGACCACGCTGCAATGACCAGCCGATTTTACCAAAACGATCCAGGTACACCTGCCGCCCCGTGTTCGCGTCAAACACCGAAATCACCGTGTAATCAATCTCGCGGCCCCAGTCCACACCGGCGACGTAATTGCCGCCCGGCTCGGCTTCCTGCAATGGCAGCGCCGTCGATACTTCCCGCACGCCACGAAACACCGCACCTGCATCAGCCGTAATCTCGGCCAGATATTCCTGCCGAAACACCGCGTCCGTCACGTTATCCCGGATTTCGTCGATGCGCTCACGCGGGATGAACGGGTTGTCGTAGGTCGTGTATCGCCGGGCTATCCAGCCCTTGCGGTCACTCGCCCGCCGAAACAGTCGCGCGCCCCAGTTTTCGCCCTTCGGTATGCCGATGAATAAGGCCCAGCCGCCATAGTCAAGCAGCGCCGCTTCGATGTATTCCGTCCATACCGTCTCGTTCATCAGCGTGAACTCATCCAGTACCACGCCGCGCAAGCCCTCACCGGCCAGCGAATCGGGACGTTCGGCGCTGCGCATCCAGATGGCACTACCGTTCGGCAGGTAAATTTCCTTATCGGCCTCACGGATGCGCGGCGGTTGACCCGCCGCCTGCCATACTTTTCGCGAGTAGAATTTCAACAGCCGCCACGCTCGTTTCAGCGAGGCGGACCGCCACGTCAAACCAACCCACCAGTACAGTCCTGCTTCGGTAGTCGCCGACTGCAAAATGCGGTATACCGCCGCCTGTGTTTTGCCGAAACGTCGCCCGGCCAGTATCACCGTGCTACCCGGAAACGTCAAAAATTCCATCTGCGCCGGGTGTGGTCTCGGCAGCCTGATTTCAGTCGTGGCCGCTATTGTCATCGCCGATGTCGTCCCACACGAATTTTATCTGCAACGGTTCACCGCCGGTGGTGATGTCGGTTTTAGTCGGCGCCTCCAGGCCCAGCAATTTCATCCGCATATTGATACACCGCTCTACCCCCTGAAGAAAGGCCGGGTTTCCATCGCGTTCCAGTTCGACCTCGGTGCTATTCATGTCAATGTCATACTTCCCGCCGACACTGGTGCTCTTTTTTTCTTTGTATTTTTTTGAGAGACTCTTGTTCCATGCCTCCCAGTATTTACGCTCCAGGTTGTCAATTTTGGCAAGCTCGTTGGAGACATGTTGGTCAAAACTGGCAACTGCGCGTTCTGCCCACAGCTTACGGATGGCTTTCAAATCACGACTGATCGTTTGCTGCGACAGCTTTAGATTACGCGCAATCTGCGATTGATACAGTCCGCGGCAATACATCTCCGCAATCTTCACGCGGTCACGCTGTATCTGCGTAGGGCTTCTTGCCGCCCTTTTGCCACTCACCGTACCAACCCCCAATATACCAACCCACGGCGAAAAATCCGCCGGTGCAGATTTTTCCACTTCTAGCATACCAGAAAAAACGGGTGCAATTTGCGGCGAAGAATAGTCTTGATGACACCCCCCTAGAAATTAGGGGTACAATTCAGGGCCATACCATGATACACTATAGATGGTTGAGAGAGAAAGGAGGAAGACAATCTAATTGAGGGAATAAACCCTCACCGAACCGGAAGGAAACCGGAGACCCGGAGAGAGCGAAACTCCGAAACAAAATCGCAAAAGGGTACAGCTAAGATATGAAAGGATGCTACATCATGAACAACATACTTGGCAAGGTTCTAGACGCGAGCGTCGCTATCGCAGTCCCTTCGACTGTGCATAACGAGGCCTTGTCTGAGACAGCTTACCGTGGGGAAGTTGAGCAAGCCCTCATCTTTTTGAGCGACTTGTTTGGCGGGGCAACCGCTATCAACGCAACCGGCGGCTGGCTGTATGAAGACGGGAAGCTGGGAACTGAGGCCGTGACGGTAGTCATCTCATTTACGGATGATTTGACGCCGGATAAGGTCAACAAGTTTTTAGCCTACGCGGACAGAATGAGAAACCGCCTCAAACAAGAGGCGGTTTTGATACTGATTAATGGACACGCAGTTCTGCGCTAAATTAATCGGTTGGGGGGTGTCACCAGCACCCCCCAACATTGTACCCTATTTTTACAGGTTTAGGCAAGGCAAAGGAAGGGATTTATGGAAGCGGTACAGCGAAAGTTCACCGCCCTTGATGACCAGTTCGGCAAGGGCAACATGGCGGTAATGCAGTTGACGCGCTCGGATAGGTATAGAATCGGCGCGAGGTGGTATACGGTTGATGACTGGGAACATGGCAGGCTAGTTGAGGAGGTTCGTCAAATCGAAGGACGGTTTTTGACCACGATTGACAGTGTGGCTATGGCCTACGATTTGAAAGGGCAACCACTTTGCCAATTTCGTATTGAGGGCATCCAAATGGCAACCATCAGCGAAATAAGCACTGAGGAATTCCAGAAGATGGGAGACAGGGATGAGGCCGATTTCAGAACGAAGTGGGCGACATTTGATGTGAAGCGGTGCTGGTTGTTGCACATAGAGATGATTGAAAGATATGGAGGAGAGGGATGAGCAAGACTAGACCAACGACAAAAACCACGTTCAGGATAGACCCGTTCGACAAAAAGACGCTGGAAGAACTGGCGAAGTCGGAAGATATGTCGGTGGGAAAGTTGATTAATCGAGCGCTGGCGGAATATGCAGCAACGCGAAAGAGAGAGTGGATCGGCACCGGCTCGTGGGGCGGCGAGCGCCGCGGGTCTGGTGTGCGACGTGGGACGGTTGAAACGGAATCATAACGCGCTTTTACTGAGCTGCGCCCCTCAGAGCGGTTCTAGTAGCGTTCAGGGTCTTGAATGTAGAGAACATTCATGGCTTCGTCGTAATACATCCACACGAGGAAGGTTAAACGTGTCATAAATCATGGCGGCAATATTCATACTGGCCTCCTTTCACAAACTAATAACGAGTATGTGAGGCGCGCAGGAATCGAACCTGCTTGAGCCATGCCGCCTCATACCTCTGGAATGTTATTGCAGCAACGTCAACAACATTGACACCACACTTCCCAACACAACCCCGCACCACGCATCCGCAAACCACAACCAGCGGCTATGACGTTTTTCACCTGGTAGTTTGCCCTTTTGGTGTGGCGTTCCACGCTCGCGGTAACTTGTGTCTGTCGGCTTCTGCTTCATGGCTAATACTCCCACGGTTCCAGCTCGTCGAACTCTTTTTTCGCCATCGTCGTTATCCTGATGGTGACTTTTCTGGTCGGGTCGCCGTCAAAATCACGCCACTCGTTGCAATCACCGAGCAGGTACTCCAGACTGTGTTGCAGGTCATCGATGTCGTCGATGTAGATAGGCGCGTCGGGATAATCGCTGTCGGTGATTTCCAGGACGGGAATCGTTTCTGCCGCTTCAGACGGTTTAACCTGGCCGTCCATCATTTCCCCCCGGCGTTGACAATTTCATCCACCATACCATATTCCAGGCATTCGCGCGCGTTCAACCAGGTGTCGCGCTTCAACATCTCTCTGATTTTTTTGCGCTTCAGGCTGGAATGGGCCTTGTAAAATTCGACCAGCATATCCATCGCCTTTTCTTGCACAACGAGTTCGTCCTTGAATTCCTCGTGGGTACCCCACATGAAACTCCTTAACTGGTGGATCAGCATAAAGCTGTTGGGCGTGATGTAACGCCTGGAACACGCCATCGAAATCAACGTTCCGGCGCTTGCACAGACACCCTCGACAATAGAATAAATCGGCGTAGCGACTGTCTTCAACCGGTCGGCAATCCCCAATCCCGCAAACAACGAGCCGCCGTAGCTGTGAATGTGCAACCAGATAGGCGTGTGCGGGTACGAATCGGGCAAAGAGCGTGACAAGCGTTCGTTGCGTAACCGATTATCAATTTCGTGGATGGTCTTCATCGCAGCAAGACATCTATCGCTATCGACGTCGGCGTAAAAATAGACGTGGTTGTCAACCGATTCCACCGTGAGAGGTGTCGCATTATTGCCGTTCAGTTTGACCGGTTGAGTTTCCTTTGTTTCACTTGCGTACAACATTGTGTGTCCTTTCCGTAGGATATTCATACTCATCAGTCCTCATCAGCTTCGTTATCCCGCTCTCTTTGCAGGGCGGCATCTTTTTCTACATACTGCTTGGCTTCATCGCTGCTTATGCAGGATAGCACTCGGTTGATGCGAATCCCGTTTCGGTATACAGCCCAATCATGCGGGCAATGTTCTATCATGTATTGGTTGTTGCCAATAACCGCCACGAGTCGAAAGGGATTGATTGGTTCTCGCCACCTTGTCATGGTTTTCACCCCGGTCTATTTGAACAATTTAGCCACTCGTTTAGACGCCGACAGTGGTGTCCTTGCGCCGAACACCACCACCTCACTGTTGCCCGGCGTGAACCCGCACCCCGCCAGGAACATCGCAAGCTGGCGACGAATGCGTGGCAACTGACTCGGTGCCCGAATATCAGCCACGCCGATTACCCGCTGCCCGCACATCAGGCGAAAGTGCGGCAGGCCCTCAATCAGGTACAGATATTCACAGCGCCAGCCGTGCCGCACCAGCGCATCGTCGTACTTCAAGCGCCACAGTAACCTCTCAATTGCGATTGCCACCGAATCGTACAGCATTAGTGGAAGTTGGAATGCGTCCCGGCAGCGTTTTCGGCGTGGCAATACCACCGGGCGAAGCGGCGGTACTTCCACTATTTGCACTTCGATTGGCAATTCCATCTGCACCAGGCCCATAAACCCTCGTTCACTAGTCGCGTCGCACTACATTACCCCGGCGCGCTTTCCTTATCGCCTCTATCATCTGTTCGTCAATTTCCGAGCCGCCTTCGCCTGTTACCTGTGGCAAACCCTGCCGGGCAAAATCGTTGAACGCTGCCGGGTTCTGCGCCCGGATCGCCTTGAGTTCTTCCAGTACCTCATCGACCAGTTGCACCTGTTCCCGGATGGCCCTCGCCAGTAAGTCCCGGTTATAGGGCGGACTAAATTCGATGCCCTCGTTAGCCAGCACCAGTTCGCTGACAATCTGTTTGACCGTGTAACCCTGCTCGCGCCAGGCCTCGATAATCGGGATGACGATGTTGTCTGGTTCCTCACCCGGATTAAGCCGGAAGCTGTATGGTATGCTCTTCGCCATGATTACACCCACCCCTGCGCCTCGTACATGCGGAAAAGTTTCATTCCGCCGCGCACGTTGGCGTACTCGATTTCGTCCGGTTTGTCAGCCAGCATCACGTTCGGATGGTCTAACACCGGTTGCAGCCGTTTTTCCATCGCGCCGCCGCCGCCGCCAGTCAGGACGATGTAGTTAAATTCGGTCGGCCCGCCGTAGCGCTGGTACATGTTGGCGACGTCGTTCAGCAGTCCATAAGACGCCCGGTCTGCCATGCCGTTGCAGTCCAACTTTCCTCTTCCACCCGCGTCATAATAGCCGGTGCGTAATGCTTCTCGCAGTTTGGCCGGGTTGAATACGTTCTGCTTTTTGAAGAGCGTTTTGTGTTCCGTCCGCAACTCGCCCTCAAGCGCGTCGAGCACTTGGTTGATACCCGCTTCAGGCAGCGACCGCGCTGACATAATGTCCACCTCGCCGCCGGGATACACAACCAGGAAGTCGGTAGTGTGGCCGCCTATGTCGATAACCAGGGACGTTCCGTCCTTCAACGCCGGGTTCTGCAACCGCATCCCGTCGCTCGTGAACATCAGGTTGCTCACGCCGCCGTTTGGTTCGTCGAAGGTGTCCGCCGCCCTCACCGAAAATTTGTAAGTTTTGCCGCCGGTCTCAACCGTCCAGTCCTGTAACGCCGCCCGTACCAAGTCTTCACGGTACTGCGCGTCATGCGGCGAGTGCGAGGCGAATAAAAATACATTGCGGACGTTGCGCTCATATATCCGCGCCAGAGCCACAGCCACGAACACTCCGTAGTAGGTTTCCACGTACCGCGCTGCACCCGTCTGGAATGTGCCGCGTTTCAACCCGTACCGTTCAGCCCGGCTGCCGACCACATAGGGCAGTCCGTTCACTCTGACATAATCGTCCGGCGGCACCGCCGACCCTCTTGTAGCCGATTTCCATTCGGTATCCGTTAACAACTTCAACCCGTGCGGAAACTGTAATTCCCGCGACGCGGTTTTGGCTTTGATAATCGAGTTCCCTGCATCTAAAACCATCACATTTGTCATATCTGCCTTCCTTATATATAGGTGAATTCACACCGGCTTACGCTGAATACACACCGGATTACACTCAGCGTATCACCTTTCGGGAAAGCATTTGTAGCGACACCCGCGCTCATATCTCATCCCACAAATTAACTTCACGCGACTTTTCCAGGTCGTCTGTCTCGATGCCTATCGTGATGGTGGCTTTCCGGCCCGTCCTGGAATTGCGGAAGATATATTCTTGCAGGAAACGGCCACTGCGCAGTCGTGAATTAAGATCATCACACGCGCCCACAATGACCCGCATTAATTCAACGGTGTAATCCTCATCGCATTCGGACGAAGCAATTTCTGTCATGACATGCACACACGCATCCAGGACTTCTTCAAAATACAGAAGCTGCGATAACAAGCGGTGGGCATCTTTCCCTACGACACTCATTCAGAAATTGCCTCCAAGTGCTCAGCGGTCATCCAGCGGCGAATGACTGGCCTCGCTCACTATGCGCCACACTACCTTATTGGCATCTTTCAGGGCTCGGATTTTCCACAACCGGTCGCGCCAGCTTCTAATAAGAGCATACAGCGCTGTGTACAAATCAGGGGCAGGGCCACTTGCATCTAATCCCAGAGACTCTAAATCATAAGAGTCTAGCGACCGCATTAGGGACTTGAGCCTGTCATACTTCGCATCGACTTCCTGCAATCTGTTCAATTCGGTTTGCAACTGTTCGATGATAGTCGGCTTGTCACTCATCGTTCTATACCTCCGTTAGTTCACTCACCACACCTGTCTCAAAATGTGCTTCCAGAAACGCCACCACTTCATCTATCACCTGCGGGTACGACCTCTTCACTCGCGGTTTGTACCTGAAGCTCTGCACCAGTTCACCATCGACGAAAACCATCACGCGATGTCCCTTTTTTTCGATGTATCGCCGGGCTATCTGAACGCCCGGATATTCCTGTGGCGCGTCGATAACGCCGCCAATCAGCAGGTCATACATCAACCTGCGGCGCAGCACCTTCTCTGGCGGCACCGGCGGTGACGGCTCAGTTGTGCGTGCGCACTTCACACACGGTTGCTCTTCTATCCACCAAGGCACATCTGCACCTCTCATAACTCTGCGCTCCAGCATCAATCGTGAATACGGTAGTCGTTTGTCGTATGGCACGCGCCGCCCTGAGTCCCGTCCGCGTTGGAATACCGCCAGTGAAGACGGCATAACCAGATAGGCCGGGTATCTTTCGTCGCCGCGCTCCCACCATGCCGGGTTCACCAGGAAGGCCCTTTCTCACGCTAACTGACCTGGCCCTCACGCGCCGCCTCGATTTGTTCAGTAGCCGCGTCGAGCATTGCCTGGTGGCCCGCAATTGCCTGCTTCAGATGCCATCGCGCAAACGAGTCTACGGTGAATTCAAGCTCGCGCCGCAACCCTGCTATCTGTCCGGCCAGTTGCCACATCCACGTCTGGATTCGGGTGATGAGTTGCCAGTGTGGTTCTATCGCGTAGTCCACCTCCAGGTGTCCGCACCGGACGCACCTGGAGGTTTCCCGATACCACTTCGCACCCGACATGTCCGTGCTCACCTGTTTACGATCAATCAATTCCAGTTCCGTGCATTCGCACTCTGTGCAATACTCAACCATCGCCAACCTCTCTATATATCTGCCGTTTCCAGCAACCCTGCCAATCGGTCAACTACTTCGTTCACCAGGTCGGTCTCGACCTGACCCTCGCCAGTCGTCAGGTTGTCAATGCACCAGGTTATTTCCGCGACCATTCGCCGCAAGAAACTTGCCTGCTGGGCCATCGCATCCTGCGCCTGTGCGAATTCGTCACATAGTCTGGCGTATTTTTGGCTCAGGTCAACAGGTTCGGTTATTGCCGCCTTGAGCGCATTGACTGTCCTTCGGCTTTCTTTTAATTGATTTTCCTTGTCCATTAGTTCAAACCTTAACTGATACTCATTCAGATGTTGGGTTGACATCGTTTCTCCTTATTGGTTAATTTCATTCGGGTTGACTGCTTCGTTTGTTGTTCAGTCCCGGAATCCAGTCCCATAAACCCTGCTGGCCGACCGCGGGAATCGGCTCTGGCGGCAACTTCACCACTTCCAGTTCCCACGCGAAACGGCCATCAGAATAATTACCAAGATCGATTTCCATCATGTCCGCGATTTCCTCGCGGATGTCCTCAACGCGATGTACCGCCACCAACCGGACGGCAGCTACTATGCAGCCCAGTGGCATCTCAGCGAACTGGTGGTCGCCCAGTGCGCCTGGATACATAAGGCAAAGCTCGGTGAGAGCATACCGCTCGCTGCTCGTCCAGCGTTTACCGGCGTGAATCGCCAGATTTCCGCGATATGAAGTGAGCCAGTGGCGCGTTTCGTATCGTTTCATTCCGTCAGCAATGAACGTCGCCCACGGTTGCCAGACGGTTAAGGCCTTCATGCTCGTTACCTTTCACCTATTCCTTGCGGGAATTCTGCCCGCCAGTTCTTTTGCGCCCACATTGACGGGCGTAGATTGCCCTTAAAAAAGATAGGTGTACCGTGCTCATCCAGGACTCTCACCAGCGCCCGCAGGTCATCTTCACGCGGTGGATACTTCTTCGCGCCATTGCTGGCACCGCCGATGACCGCCCAATCGAGGGCGTTTGGAAAATCACACACAATATCCGAGACATTCCACGACAACGGTTCAAATGACATCCACTTGGTGGTTATCCAATTCCCGAATAGGTCAGCATTCTCGAAAATACTTAAGGATGTTCGGAGTATCCTCTCCTGCTGATGCCGGGATAGTTCTTTCCCAAACATGTAATCCGGCGGCGAACTGACTCCCGCCCACACGTTAGGCGGGAAAGTGAAGTGTTCCAGACGCGGTGCGTTTTTTGTCAGCAGAAAAAACGTATGCTGGCTCGCTTGCCGACACACATCAAGCACGGCCAACACCTGTTCATCTGGAACCCAGTGACCCAGCAAATCAGCCATCGAGCATATGAATATTCCCGCCAGTTCCTTTACCTTCAGAGGTTCTTCCAGTCGATCTGAATAAAAGTAATGATGTTCGAATCCATGAGGGTAGGCACTCGACGCCAGTCTTTCGGCGACCGTCTTGGCATAACATTCGGCAATGTCGCCATCGGGCATTGTCCAGCGGCAGCCATGCAGACATCCGGCAATCGGGTTCCATGTGAATCCGCGTGTGAATGTCCCGTCACCTTTTGGCAACCGCGTCCACTCGATACCGTTGGGTGGTTTCTGCTCATTCATTGGTTTCACCATCTCTATCTAGAAGGGAGGAACGTCATCGTCGTCGGCCTCCAGGTCTATATCGGGCATTTCGGGAATGTGTTGGCGCACGATGTCAGCGCACTTCCGTCTGGCCGCTGCACAAACATCCGTCTCTCCGTAAGCTGCCGCTTCGGACACGGCCCTATCTACTCTGTTCGCCACAAGTTCCACATCAAACGCCGCATCAAACACCGCCCGGACTCTGGAGGTTCTTGTCGCCACCGTTGCAGTCATGGCCGCCGCCTTGGCCGCGTTAACTGTCGCATTATCTGTTGCGCGGCGTGCCACAAGTGCCGCTGCGTCAGCCGCACTGTCTACACGGCCAATATCGATTCCCGCATCGCCACGCAGGTAAGCCTCTGCCATCTCTATGGCACACCTTCCCGCTGGTGGCATCAATTCCCAGATGGCACGGGCGATTTCCAGTGCAATTTGGGCCGCGACATCACGTTCAATGTCGCCGCATTTACGCATGAGCCACAACATCCACTCTGCACGCTCGCATTTCTGCCACAATTCAGGGACAGTCGCGCCATTGTCTAGCGCGACCCGTACCCAATTTAGCGCAGCTACACAGGCTCCCTGTCCTATCAGCCAATAAATAAACTTGCTTTTCTGCTCATTCATTTGTCACTGCCTCCTTAACGAGGTTGGATGATGTCAACTCGAATCATTCCATTGCCAACCCAATAGGCTTTCACCGTTTCCCCTGTCGATAGTGTGTGTTCCACCTTGGTCACGGTTTGGGCCGCCAGTAACGGATACACGGTCAACAACCACTCTTGTAGCGTTATTTTCTGCCCATTCATCTCATTCATCGGTTCAACCTCTCAACTAAAACGGACAATCGTCATCGTCCCAGTCTTCGTCGTCTTCGACAGCAAAGTGGACTTGATAGCACGGCTCGCCTTCGTCATCCGGCTGTTCAACGACTTTTTCGACTAACGCCGGTGTATTCAGCGGCAACACCCACGCCTGCACCGGGCGTTCCTGGAATCGTTCTGCCGCGGCCTTCGCAATCGTTTCGTCCACAGGTGTGATTGCATAAATCGCGCCCGGCGCGTAAAACTTGGTGAACGCCGATTGCTCGCTGGTTTCCGGCACGTCAACCCGTAGCATCGATGCCCCGGCGATGACCTGTTCTGACACCTTCCCGGCAATGCGGGCGTGTCCCATCAGTTCGACAATTGCGTGCGATTCAAACGCTTCTGACATGATTACTTATCCTTTCATGCTTCCCACAATACTTTCTGCCCGACTGGATGCCTATCAAAACGATGGCGGCTCTGCCTGTCCCAGGTTCCGCCCTTGCTGGTATATAGTGGTTTCCAGCCAGCGGCCCGGATGCTTGTGCCTTTTTCTTCGGCCAGCGTGTAGGTGATAACCCGTTTGTAGCCCATAGCTTTCGCAGCTCTCACGACGGCGGCATATAGCTTGCTTGCGACGTTTTTGGTACTGCCGTCGGTGCAACAGCGTGTGACTTCCAGCGTCCAGGTGTCGTCTAAAAAACGATTAACCGGTCGGCCAGCTATTACGACACCGACAATCCGTTCGCCGTTGTTTACCGCGATTGAGAATTTGTGACCCTGCGGCGGCACGTGGTGACTGTGGAACATCTCGACGAAGTGGCACGCCTCGCGAAAGGTAATGGGCTGAAGGTCAAGAGTCATGGCAGGAATAGCGGTGAAATATCAATGCGTTGCCTGTAGCAGTGAAGAGCATATATTCCTCTGCGATTAGGTGCGCGATGTCATTGGCAACATCATGCGTATGGCCCGCTGATGAACCCAATCCCGCGACATCTACTATAGCCACAGAATCGGTGACTTTTTCAGTTGTCGGGTTTCGCCGCTCACCAAAAGTGGTGTATGTATATTCGTGCTTGTCTTCCTCGTTCATTTGTTGCCTCCTGATATATGTTGCTTTAGATCGTTTTCACTGCGAGAAGACCCTATGCCTTCTCTTCTACATCTTGCTTTGTTTCCAGCGCCAAATTATTGCTGAACAACAGCGTGATTTTTCGTTTTGCTGGCCTGATGTGGATCGGGATTGTTCCGATGTCCTGTAACGGAAGTCCCTTGTGTTCCGCATAACTATCTACCGGCGACCCATTTTTGGACTGTGGCACATACGATAGGTACGACGGCACAAACAGACCCACACGCCTGGATACTCTCGGCTTCCCTCGTTGCTTCCGCGCTGCCCTGACGACAACTTTGTTTTGCACCTGCGCCACGTGACGATGTCCCATCAGCACCAGGTCAGAGTCGTAATCGCCCAACGCCCGCCCCATCGTCAGCGCATGGCCGCCGGGCAGCCGTCCACCGCCATACCCGTGATGGCAGAATATCGTCATCGGCCAGCCG
>Ga0180433_10009025_pt1 | contig 12281 bp, 13 predicted proteins | sample SS_ome_8_FD_132980 | JGI IMG/M metagenome (GOLD analysis project Ga0180433, IMG submission 132980) | Hypersaline lake sediment archaeal communities from the Salton Sea, California, USA - SS_1_D_1 metaG | ecosystem: Environmental > Aquatic > Non-marine Saline and Alkaline > Hypersaline >... | reverse complement strand
TTATGATGTTCCATGATAATCAACAACTTTTTTTTTTAAATTCATATAGTATTTTTTTATTTTAAGGTTTATTTAATTGAATTATTTATTAAGCATAAATGCTATTTGAATGTAATTTACCAAAATAATCCCAATCTTTACTATTGTTAAAAATTTCAAGGTATATTTTATTACTGCTTAATCTCCTTAGTATCACTTTAAATAATGATTATAATAAAGCAGATATTGCTATTTAAATTTAACATTTTAAGATTTAATCTTATCTATTGGTGGTTAATTAATATAATTTGATTATATTTAAATAATGAATTTAGTTATATTATATATAAGCAATTAAAACAAAAGAATTTAGAGTAAATCATGTCACTTGTACCAAAAAAAGTATTTTTCACAAAAGGAGTAGGATACCACCGCTCTCAGTTAGCTGCGTTTGAAGAAGCATTAAGAGATGGAGGAATTGAAAAATACAACATAGTGAGCGTTTCTTCCATATTCCCACCCTATTGTATTGAAGTATCAAAAGAGGACGGATTGAAGCAATTACGTCCTGGACAAATAATTTATTCGGTACTCGCTAGAGTGGATTCTAATGAACTAAATCGTCTAATTTGTGCGTCAATAGGATTTGCAAAACCCGCAAACAAGGGAAATTATGGGTATCTTAGTGAACATCATACTTTTGGCGTAAAACCTGATAAAGCAGGAGAGACCGCAGAAGATCTAGCTGCTGAAATGTTAGCTACGACTCTAGGGATTGATTTTGATCCAGATGCCAATTATGATGAAAAAAAGGAAGTATTTTTAATGGGTGGAAAGATTGTAGAAACGAAAAACTTTACTGCCAGTGCGACAGTAAAGGAAGAGAACGAGTGGGCTTCAGTATTAGCCGCAGCTGTCTTTATTTTGTAATATCTTTTTTTATTTTTCCTTTCTTTTTTATGCATATTATACGTGAAATTTTTTAGAAATCCATAATTTTAAGTTATAAATAGCTATTTTAGAGTTTTTAAGATGAGTGACAAAAAATACACTACGATCGAAGAGGCTATAAATCAAGGATTGGAGCAGATTAACTTAAGGGGATGGGTCTACCGGGAGAGAAAATCAAATAAGTTTGCATTCATCGTTTTAAGAGACGAGTCTGATATCATTCAGTGTGTTATCGCAAAAGCCAAAACTCCAGAGATATTTGAAAAAGCTCAAGATTTAACTATAGAATCCTCGGTTAAACTATCAGGAGTTTTAAAAAAGGATGAACGCGCTCCAACAGGGTATGAAGTACGGGTGGATGATCTTGAGATTGTGCAAATTGCTGAGCCATTCCCAATTACAGAACATCAATCACCAGAACTTTTATATGATAACAGACATCTATGGATCCGATCACGCCAATTAAATGCGATCTTGAAGATACGCCACACAGTAGTCGGTGCAATCCATGAATTTTTTAGAAAACACGGTTATTATGAATTTGACGCCCCTATTTTTCAGCCAAGTATGTCAGAAGGCGGAGCAACCTTATTTCAAGTAAAATATTTTGACGATAAAGTATATCTTTCCCAGTCGTGGCAGCTATACGCAGAGGCAGGAATATTCTCATTGGGTAAGATCTACAATATGGGTCCAACCTTTAGAGCGGAGAAATCAAAAACTTCAAGGCATTTATCAGAATTTTGGATGGCAGAAATGGAAGCAGCATGGATGAAACTAGATGAAATTACAGAAGTTGCTAAAGATGAAATTCGTTTCATTATAAAGAAGGTACTTGAGTGCAATAAAAAAGAACTTGAAATTTTGGAAAGAGATATTCAGATTTTAGAAAAATATGCAGAAGCAGAATATCCAACCATAAAGTATGCTGAAGCCTTAGAAATTCTTAATAAGAAATATAATATGAATGTTCCATGGGGTAAGGATTTACGAACTATAGAAGAAGCAAAGATTGCTGAACATTTTCAAGTACCAGTTGTGGTGACACACTACCCGACGGAAATCATGGGTTTCTATAAACCACCGAGTGAGGAAAACCCAAAAGAAGCATTATGTTTCGATATGTTAGCACCTGAAGGATATTGTGAAATTGTTGGGGGTTCCGAAAGAAGTCTATTAGTCGATAACATGATGAAACGATTAGAAGCAGAAGGCGAAGACCCTCACACTTATGACTGGTACTTTGATTTAAGGCGTTATGGTAGCGTACCTCATTCAGGGTACGGTTTAGGTGTGGAGAGAGTAATTATGTGGATTTGTGGTATTGATAATATTAAGGACGCCATTCCATTCCCAAGAACCATGTTGCGGAAGGCTCCTTAACCGATTTTTTCTTTTTTTAAGAAATATTTCTTTTGCTCTTAATGTCTATAATCTTAATTTCAATAAATAAAACGAAATTTAGTCAAATTTTTTAGAAGTCAATGATTATAGTCGATGACCAATTTAAGTGAAAAAAGTGGATACAGTTAGATGGAACTCTACAAATTAATGGGATATGAACTTCGAGATAAATTAAAACACAAAGAAATAAGTCTGGATGAGTTATATCAATCACTTTTCGAGAGAATTCATAGTACAGAAGATTTATTACATTCCTTTACCCATTTATCTGAAGAGAGTGCATTTAAGAAAGCGAAAGAATATCAACTAGCTATAGAAAAGGGAAAAGAAATAGGTTCACTATACGGTTTACCTTTTGCCAATAAAGATCTAATTTGCATCAAAGGCGTTCCGACAACATGTTGCTCTAGAATTTTAAAAGGATATTTACCACCCTATAATGCAACAGTTATTGACCGATTATATAAAGCAGGCGCAATTTCAATTGGGAATACCAATATGGATGAGTTTGCTATGGGAAGTTCGACAGAAAACAGTTGTTATGGGCCAACCTATAATCCTTGGGATATTACTAAGGTTCCAGGGGGTTCAAGCGGGGGATCTGCCTCAGCAGTCGCTTCAGGACAGACAATATTCGCATTAGGAAGTGATACCGGGGGAAGTGTAAGATGTCCCGCATCATTTTGTGGTACTGTTGGTCTTAAGCCCACCTATGGCAGAGTATCACGATATGGTTTAATTGCTTTTGCAAACTCGCTCGATCAAATTGGATGTATTACAAAATGTGTATATGATGCAGCTCTTATGCTTGAGGTAATTGCAGGGAAAGATCCATTAGATTCTACTTCATTAGATGTTAAGATTGATAATTATACGGAAGAACTTTCTAAGTCAATATCTAACAAAATAATTGGAATTCCAAAAGAGTTTTTTGAGGAAGGGGTCAATAAGGAGGTAAAGAACAGTGTCCTTAAAGCAATAGATACTCTCGAAAGTTTAGGCGCTAAAAGCATAGAAATTAACATCCCACACCTAGAATATACCATTGCCACCTATTATCTGATCTGCATGAGTGAGGCGAGTTCCAATTTAGCACGTTTTGATGGATTGCGATATGGCTATACAAGTGAAAGTTTTGAAGGAGATGTATACGATTTCATCAAACGTACAAGAAGTGAAGGATTTGGAGCTGAGGTCAGAAGAAGGATCTTTTTAGGGACATATACATTATCTGCGGGGTACTATGATATGTATTATATCAAAGCACTAAAGGCTAGAACACTCATTAAAAAGGATTTTCATGAAGCTTTTAAACAATGTGATTGTATTGCGAGCCCTACTATGCCAATTACAGCCTTTAAAATGGGGGAATTATTAAATGATCCTATACAAATGTATGCAATAGACATTTTAACTTGTCCTGTTAATTTAGTAGGAGTTCCAGCTTTATCACTACCTTGTGGTTTTGATAGTAATGGAATGCCAATTGGGTTTCAACTTATCGGAGATTTTTTCGATGAAAAAACAATCTTGACTCTAGGATACCACCTCGAGCAAGAGTTAAATATCTATCGAAAATTACCGTCGCTAATGAGAGGAGGAACTTAACATGGACGGTCAAGAGTTTGACATTATCATTGGTTTAGAGGTCCATATCCAGCTAACGAATCTGAAAACGAAACTTTTTTGTAGTTGTAGTAATGATTATCGCAGTGCTGACCCAAATACTCATATTTGCCCCATCTGTTTAAGTCTGCCGGGCTCTCTTCCCGTTATTAATAAAAAAGCCCTTGATTTTGCCACGAGATTAGCGTTAGCTCTTAATTGTGAAATCAATCATGAATTTTGGTTCTACCGGAAAAATTATTTTTACCCTGATCTGCCTAAAGGATTCCAAATAAGTCAATATAATAAAGCTGGTGGCAAAGCATTTGGTGATGGGGGGGAAATACAAATACGCCTAAATAATCATAAAAAATCGATAAAAATTAATCGTATCCATTTAGAAGAAGATCCTGGAAGATTAGTTCATAAAGGGAGTATTGTCACTTCTCCATACACTTTAGTGGACTATAACCGATCGGGGGTCTGTTTAATTGAAATTGTAACTGAACCGGTAATTGAAAGCCCTGAAGAAGCGCGCGAATTTCTAAAGCAATTAAAATCAATCATTCAATATATTGGAATTTCTAATTTAGAGCTTGAAGGTTCGGTTCGAGTAGATGCCAATATTTCAATCAAAGGTCATGATAGATCTGAAGTGAAAAATATTAACAGTTTTAAAGAAGTTGAAAGAGCATTGAGACATGAAATTGTTCGTCAAAAAAATTTGCTTAAACGAGGGAAAGAACTAAGCCAAGAAACAAGGCATTGGGATGAAAAAAGAAGGGTCACCATATCTATGCGAAAAAAAGAATTCGAAGCGGATTACCGTTATTTTCCAGAACAAGATTTAGTACCAATCATAATCCAAGATAAATTCATTCAGGAAATAAATGAAACTCTTCCCGAGTTACCCAATGAAAGAGCACTTCGACTTCGTAGGGAGTATTTGCTCTCAGAATTCGACTCAGAAAATTTAGTTCTTGATAAAAATTTTGCTGATTTTTATGAACAAGGAGTAAACATTGACCCATCCTTTGGTCTAGAGGAATATAAACAATATTGCAATTGGCTAATGAATAGTGTTTCTGGATGGTTAAATGAGCAGAATTTGAATTTAGAAGATACCAAAATACAGCCCCGCCATATTGTAGATCTTATAAATTTTATTAAAGAGGGAAAAATTACCACGAAAATAGCGAAATCTTTTATTAGTGATATGATGAAAGGGAGTTCACTAACTGAAATAATAAAATGGAGAGGTAAGACGCGAATTTCTGATAAAGTTTTACTTAAGAAATATGCAAAAGAAGTTATTGATCGGAATCCAAAGATTGTTAAGGATTGTCAGGTAAATACAAGAGCAATCGAAGCTTTAATCGGGAAAATAATGGCGAAAACGAAAGGACAAGCAGATCCTGAAATAACTCGATCTATAATGATAGATCTGTTGCAGAAGAACGGTGTCATTTAATACATTGTAATTTTAAATTCGGGATAAAAAAAGTGAAAATAAAGTAGGGATAACTAGATCATGTTTTTTAGGGCATCCGTTGCTGCTCCTAATTTGAGATTAATAATTCCTAGCTTAGCATCAACGGTTGTTATGATAACAAGAACACTATCTTTGAGTTCAGAAAAAAGAATCTTTCCTTTAGCACTTTCTATAATTGCACTATAAAATTGCCCTTGTTCAAGTTCTTTCGTTGCTCGTTGAGAGGCCTTTAAAATAAGGGTTACCATTGCGGCTACTGCTTCTGGATCCACCCATCCTGGCAAAGCACTCCCTTTAATCAATCCAAGTTTTTCTATAAGGGCTGCTCCATGAACTCCTTTTATTGCTTTTAAACTTTCGAGGATACCACCTATTTGATCACTCATTTGGCTCATCTCTTCTATTTATATAATTAAAAACTTTCTTTTTTTTATATTAATATTATAATTCAATAAATAATCTTATGATATTATAATAGATAACTAAGATTTAAAAATATTTAAGTATCTAAATAGCAAAATATCATATTTAATCACTAAATATACTCTAGTAGAGATCTATGGTTCAAATCATATATCGCCATTATCAGAAAACAGATGATTTCCAGTTAACAAATCTTTTTAATCGTGCATTTCAAATGAACGGAGGAGGATTTGTAAGAACTTCAAAAGGATTAAATTGGAGATACATTCAATCTCCTAATTTTGAGCCAGAAATGATACAAATCGCAGAAGATGTTCATAATGAGATTATTGTAGGTGCCGTATATGTCAATTTGATTGAAAAAGTGAGATTTAATAAGAGATTATATCTGGTTGCAGATATTAATGATGTAGCTAGTCTACCAGAATATACACAAATGGGAATAGCTACTAATCTGATGCAAAAAGCATTAGATTATATGGCTAAGAAAGATTGTGACCTCTCTATACTTAATGCTGATTTAAAAGGTATTGCTCGAGAAATGATTTATTTAAAATGTGGGTATCAAGATTTTGATCAGAGATTAATTTCTTTTGGAATTTCTAAAGCTAGATATTTAGTAAAGAATTTTCCGCTTTTTATTGCATTTATTCCTATATTTTTATGTTATTCTTACATTCCACGCTTTCTCGTAAAAATTCAGTTAAAATTCAAATCAACAGTAAGATCTCTTTCTTATAAGATTTTTCATAACACAAGGCATGATCGCTATAGAGCTGCTGCCAATAAGATAATTCCAAAATATTTTAATGGTGTTCCTTTGTATCCAAGAGAAAAGATGCTCTGGTCTCGGATTCATGTACCTACTAAACGATATTATCCAAGTTATGTCCTTATTTATAAAGATAATGAAGTTATTGGGGGCGCATGCATTACCTATAAAAATGTTTATGCTTTTAAATATGGTATAAAAATCCGAGTAGGAATAATACATGAGGTCTTTATAGCAAAGAAGGAATTTCCTACAAAAAAAGATTTAAAAAATGCCTATAAATTTCTTATCGATAAAATAATGCAAGCAGCACGAGAAAGGAATATTGGGGGAATTTTTTACAATGGAAGCGTTGATGAGACTGATTTAATTAGAGCTTTTAGATATTCTTGTTTTCTAAGTTTTAAATCAGGTATTATTATGATAAAAAGGTTAAAAAAGTCTTTAAAACCACTCAAAAATAGCCATCCTATATTTATTCCTACATATATTTCTTTGGGATTTCCCTAATTCTGTGATTTTAATTTCGACAATCAAAAATCGGACTCTTAAAGAGATTAATATCTTCTTCTATTTGTTAATTTGAAATTGATAAAGTAAGAGATAAAAAATGAGTAAAATAATTAAATGGCAATATGATGAGTTTTTTCAAGATAGACGGGTTAAGCTAATTAATATTTTGTTGAGCGAAGTCATTTTTCTAAAAACCCATTTGAAACGATCCAAGTGCGCATCTGAGAAATACTACATCCGAGAGGCTTTAGAAAAGCTTGAATACTTACTTGAAATCTTGAAAAATAACGAAACTTGCTTATCTGATACTGATTTTGATAAGATTGTTAACTTTATATATCAAATCTTTCAAAATATTGCTCAAAAATTAGATAAATAAGAAAAAAATAAAGAAATTTCTTACATTTTTATTAAATTCCCTATGGAGTCCATTAGGGTTTCTTTTCGTGGCAAACCTTTTAGTAGTTCTGATTTCACTCTTTCTGCTAGAATTTCTATTGTAAATGGCTTTCCATCATTATCTATTTCGTTAAAGGTATGCCATCCTTGGAACACATAGACTCGGTCTCCAACTACTCTAAAGACTTCTCCAGTAATTTTCTTTGCTTTATCAGAAGCCAAGAAAACAACCATTGGAGCTACATTAGCAGGATTGAAAACATCAAACCCACTTTCATCCAACTTATTCATAACATCTACCATTGTTGGAGTAGCATCTGTGGTAAGCCTTGTTCGAGCAACCGGAACAATACAATTAACTGTAGCATACTTCTTCAATTCCATCGAAGAGATAACCGTGAAAGCAGCAATACCTGCTTTAGCAGCTCCATAATTAGTTTGCCCCATATTTCCTAAAAGTCCAGCATCACTAGATGTATTTATAATTCGCCCAAAATTTTTCAATTTAGGATCTTCCTTTCCCATTTTTCTGAAGTATTCAGCTGCATGACGAGTCATGTTGAAGGTCCCTTTTAAATGAACCGCAACTACAGCATCAAATTCTTCTTCAGTCATGTTAAATAACATGCGATCCCGTAGAATTCCAGCATTATTTACTATGATATCTAATTTCCCAAATTCATCGATAGCTTGCTGAATCATCCCTTTTGCCTTATTAAAATCCGTGACCGAATCATAATTTCCTACTGCTTTAACTCCTAATTTTTTGCATTCCTCAGCGACTTGATCGGCAACCTTAGTTTCTGCTCCAGTACCATCAAAGGCAGCGCCTAAATCGTTAATAACTAAATTGCATCCCTCTTTTGCCATAGCTAAGGCTTCTTCACGCCCTAAACCTCGCCCAGCACCGGTAATAAGAGCAACTTTTCCATCTAACATTCCCATTTATAATCACTAATATATTTTTATTCCAAATTTTAATAATTAAATTCAATTTGCAAACTTAAAAAATCTTAAGAATTTTTCTTTATTTTCAAAATATGAAATAAAGTACGAAATTGGAGGCTAACTTTGGAAACAATAACTCATAATCTCATTGCGGTATATATTCAAATCTTTTGTTTTCAGTTTTTATTATTCCCTTTTAATGTGATATTTACTATTATTTTTGCATATTTCTCTCATATTATAGTTGATGCTTTCAGTATTCTTACTTATCATACTCCAGATGCCCATAAGGATGATAAATTCTGGTTATACTGGCATATTATAATTTATGCTCTTTCAGCGGCTTCAATAGTTGTCTTTATTGTTCCATTCTGGTTAAGCATAATTTCTGCAAATATTATGGACCTTTGGGATTGGTTTATTATTCGTCCTATTCAGAGGAGGAAAAAAAAGAAAGATCCAGAATCAGAATGGAAAAGTCCTCTATATTTGCATGCTTCTGTTGATTGGTTTAGACGGAATTTATTGTTTTGGCTTCCCAGATGGACGTATAAAAAGGGAGGAATAGTCGTTGAAATTATTGTTATTCTGATTTTTAGCCTTTTAGTGATTCCCTACTATATCTGAGATTTCAAAGCTATTTAAACGGTTATGGTAAAAGAGATGACTTTTACAAAAGCAGTCAGAGGAACCAAAATTGTCAATATATTCATCAGATTTTTTAAGAATCTCTTGAGCAATTATACATTCATACTTTTCTGCAGAAGGTATCATATATACTCTAATAATTTGAGTGTTATTAGATTTGAGAAGATAATCAATATGCCAGTGAACTTTTTTGTGTGATTCTTTCAACACATGCCGTTTAATACGATTGAGTAATGTCAATGCACCAGTTGTTGCCATCGCCGAACCAACATAGAAATATAGGCCTTTTGGAAAAAAAATTGGACCCATTGCCCCAATGATTATCTTGCTATTTTGAGATAATTTAATCACTAAAATATATGTTCCTTTCATTTTTTACATTTCTTCTTATGGTCATGATAGCATCCATCACACAAATATGCACCGCATTTTTTACAGACATTGGCACAATTATCACATACAGGATTATAGCACTCAACACATTCGTAAATTATGCCACCTGGTGCTTCATCACCACAATTTTCGCACAATACATTACCCATATTTTTCACCTTTCTTCTGGTTTAATATTGAGGAAATATATTATAAAATTTAATAAAGCTTTATTATTAGAAGAGTAATATCTTTGAATAAGTGATGAATGTATGAATAATTTGTTCTTCAGAGAGTCGCATATAGAACTAAAAAATAAGCTTTTAAAATTCCTTTCTAAGGAAATCGACGCTATTAAGGACAAGTTTAACTCTAATAATAAGGTTACAGCCTCCTTAATACGTAAAATCGGACAGGGAGGATATATAGGACCATTAATCCCATCAAAGTATTCGGGAACTGATGCAGGCTTAATTGCTCATTGTTTAATCACAGAAGAAATTTCTAAACTAAACGTAGTGATATCAGTTAGTCGTACACCTTGTATTTTAGATGGATATCTACTTAATAAGTACGGAAACGAACAACAAAAAGAAAAATATCTTGGTAAAATTGCTCGTGGTGAAAAAATTTGTGGTATCTGCGTTACTGAAGAGGGGGCGGGTTCAGATGTAGCAGGAATTAAAACTCAAGCAATTAAATCAGGAGATAGTTTTATTTTGAATGGTTCTAAAAAATTCATTACCAATGCGGGAATCGCAGATTACTATTTTATATGGGCTATTACAGATAAAAATGTAAATCCCAGAAATGGCATGAGTGTTTTTCTTGTCGAAAAAGATACTCCTGGCTTAGAAATAGAAAATCCTTATGGATTGATGGGTATTCAAGGTGTCTGGAATGGAATAATTAATATGAAGGATGTTGAAGTCTCTAATACGAATTTAATCGGTGAACAAGGTAAGGCTTTTACAAGCTTGATGGATACTTTTAACATTGAACGATTAACTTTAAGTTCAGAATGCAATGGGGTCTCTGCTGCCGCTTTAGAAGCGGCAAAATCTTATGCTAAAGAAAATTCACAATTTAATAAGCGACTGAGTTCATTTCAATTGACTAAGATTAAAATCGCTGAAATGGCTACAAAATTGCGAGCAGCTCGATTACTAGTGTATAGTGCAGCTAAGCTTGCTGAATCGAATTTGAATATTACTAAAGAAGCCTCGATGGCTAAAAGTTTCTCAAGTAAATCAGCGTTAAATATAACTTCAAAAGCAATTCAAATTCATGGTGGTAATGGTTATACGGACAATTTCGTGGTAGAAAGATACATGCGTGATGCTAGGTTTTTTCAGATTGGAGGAGGAACCTCAGAAATCCAAGATCTAATTATTGCACGTGAAGAATTAAAAGGAAAATAAATTTTTATTTAATATTGATAAAACCCTTCTTTTGATTTTCTTCCTAAAGTACCTTTTTTTACCATCTTTTTTAGCATTGCTGCGGGTTTGTAAGTATTTCCTAATTCTGAGCGTAAATAATCTCCAATGTGGTTATATGTATCTAACCCGACCAGATCACTGAGTTCCAAAGGTCCCATAGGAAAATTGAACGCTAATTTTATTGCGATATCAATATCTTCTTTACTTGCTAAACCATCTTCAAACATCTTTATTGCTTCATTACACATTACATAAATTAATCGAGTGGTTACAAAGCCAGGTGAGTCATTTACCGAGACTACAGTTTTACCTAAACTTTCAGAAAATTCTTTAGCTTTTAAAAATACTCCATCTGAAGTATTTTTTCCCTTAATCAATTCAATTAGTTTCATAACTGGAGCTGGGTTAAAAAAGTGAATACCTACTATTCTTTCTTGATGGGTTGACGTTGAGGCAATATCTGTAATGCTTAATGAAGACGTGTTAGAAGCAAGGATGACCTCTTTATCACATTTATTATCTAAATCAGAAAATATTTGTTGTTTTAAGGTCATATCCTCAAATACAGCTTCAATAACCATTTGTACATCTTTAATAGCATCATCTCTATTAATAAACAATTTAATTTTGTCAAGGATTTGATTTGCCTCTTCCATAGTAATTTTGTCTTTTGAGATGAAAAATCTTTCTAAGTTCTTTTTTATCCCTTCTTTAGCGCTTTTAAGTATTTCTTCATTAAGATCTACTAAATTTACCATATATCCGTGGTGTGCAATTAACTGAGCGACACCAGCCCCCATAATCCCAGAACCTAATACACAGATCGTTTTAATCTCCATTTCTTCATCATCACTTCCTAAATTTCATAAAATCTGGTTTTCTCTTTTCTAAAAAAGCATTTTTTCCTTCAACCGCTTCATCAGTATCATAATAGAGAGACAGTCCACCAACGCCTAATTGAGTAATTCCAGTAGTACCATCACTTTCAGCCAAGAAGGCGTATTTAAGCATTTTTAATGCTATGGGGCTCTTTTCCAAAAGTTCTTGACACCATTGGTCAACTTCCTCATCTAATTTTTCATAGGGAACCACTGCATTGACTAAACCCATCTCTAGTGCTTGATGAGCGGTGTACCTACGACAGAGAAACCAAATTTCTTTTGCTCTCTTTACTCCAACCGCTCGCATTAAATCTCCTGTTCCGTATCCCGGATCAAATGAACCGACCCTTGGTCCTGCTTGTCCAAGTTGGGCATGTTCTGCTGCAATACTCAAGTCACAAGCTACATGCCATACATGTCCACCTCCAATGGCGTATCCATTTACCCGAGCA
>Ga0180433_10009023_pt1 | contig 12282 bp, 15 predicted proteins | sample SS_ome_8_FD_132980 | JGI IMG/M metagenome (GOLD analysis project Ga0180433, IMG submission 132980) | Hypersaline lake sediment archaeal communities from the Salton Sea, California, USA - SS_1_D_1 metaG | ecosystem: Environmental > Aquatic > Non-marine Saline and Alkaline > Hypersaline >... | reverse complement strand
CTTCTTTAGTTTTTTCTTTAGCACCTAACACATACCATGGACTAATTCTAAACGCACTAGTATAAGCGTCTATTACCCATTTTACCTGTAAAATATATGGATTATTTTCTTTCCATGGACCATAAGCATAATCATGTCCAGAAATACAACCACCTTTTCTAATTTTTTTACTCCATCCGAAGATATCCTCTGTTACATACTTAAACCCATGATGACCGTCTATATATACAAAGTCTAAACTCTCATCTTCAAAATCTTCTAACGCATTCATTGAAGTTTTGCGAACAATATGGCATTTATTGTTTTCTATCCACGGCTCTAGGTTTTTTTTAGCAGCATCAAATATCCTGTTTTGATGTCTTTGATAATATTCTTGATCTATTGGTCGATAATCATCATAGCTTAGCCAAGGATCAACCGCATAAACTTCCAAACCCACTCTTAAGAGTCTTCTAGTAAAAAATCCTCTCTGTACACCTACCTCAACACCAACTTTATAACCCATATCTACAAAAAACTTGGGTAATTGTCTCCTATTAACATTGAGTATCTCGTATGGTCTACCTGTGTTTTTTTTAACTGCGTCAATAATTTTCATAAATATTCCTCTCTTATTTGTTTAGCAGTTCCCCAGTATGGTAATTCTCCTATTGGGGTTTTGCCATGGCGGGTTTGTTTTCGCATTCCCCGACCTGTTTTTATTTGAAAGCAAGCATATTTGGTTTTAAAAGTATCCCATCCCTCTAAAAATGGTTTTCCGATCTCTTTGGGAAAGTTTTTCATTTCGGTATTCCATTTAGTTTGTCCTTTAAGTAAGTAGTTTAAACGATTATATAGAAAATCCCTTCCTGCTACTTGGAAGGCGGTTTGACTATCTTTTTCATAAAACACATCTTGTTTATATGGGATCACATAATTATTAGTGTTTCTATATACCCTATCTAATCTTGGGGGTACAAACTTAAAATAATCAGACGAATATAAACAATCTGCCTCACAAGATATTACATAATCAACATCAGCCATTTTTATAGCTAGTTGTAATTGTCTACAGAAATTAAAACCTGATACTCCCACATCACCAGTTATAATTCCTCTAGCATAATCGTGTTCATAAAACTTTTGAACCTTATGAACAGCCATAAATACCTGTAAATCTCCCTTTTTGCTTAACATATCATTAAATATTTTCTCTTCAAATTTAGGATCTTCCCTGCAACTTGATATGTATATTATTGCACCCTTCATACCTCCCTCACTAGAATTGTTTTATGACCTAAATGCTTCAACATCATAAATCTATGATTACCGTCTAATATTTTACCAGCACTATTTATAATTATTGGCTCTTCTAAACCATCGTTTTTAACGCTTTTATAAATATATATCTTCTTTTCAAAAAATTCGTGTAATTGTTCTTCTGTCCAAACTGACAATGATCTTCGATTTTTCTTTAATCTATATGGCTTAATTATTTTAAAATATCTTGTATTTCTATAATCAATTCCTTTGTCTATAGCTTCATAAAACCCTTCTTGTACATGATTTCCACAATCTAATTTATCCATTGAAACTCTTTTAAGTGTTGGACTTTGAAAAGCAAGTGTCCATAGTTTTCTAGGAGAAGGATCGCCTGTACCATCTATTCGATCTACTCCCTTAACCTCATTCCAATCTTTAAAGTATTTTCTAAGATCGTTTGCTCTTGATGAAGCTATATGAGGATAGGTTCGTTTATTTCCAGATACTACTAGACAGTATCTCGTTCTATTTCTTAATCTATCTAAAAGAGGAATAAAATCCCCTATATTTATATAATAATGAACATTTACAAACAGAATATAATCAGCCAAAGGAAGTTCTGCCTCTTCTACATATTCGTGTCTTAAATCATAATCATGATGTTCTAGGCCTTTTTCAACAGCTTTTTTATCTGATTCAATACCAATTACTTTACTAAAACCTTTTTCTTTAGCATATCCTAAGAATAATCCGGCATTACTGCCCATATCTATCAGAGTCATATCACTGCAGTCTTCTGGCAATAGAGGTAATATAAAGTTATCCCATTTACCCCTACCCCAAAACTTGCTTTTTGCTTCTTTTATGTCACGACTAGTCATTGGTTGTCCGGGAAGATGTTGATATACGCTAAAATCTTTCATTTCCATTCCTTTCTAAGTTTTTCTATTTTACCCCAATATTTTATATCGTATGCTTGAATTGGACTTGGTTTCTTTGTTCTACGTCTTTCTGTTCCATCTAAACCGTTTTTATGACTAAAATAAATAACACCAACATCAGAATAAAACATTTTAGTATTATATCTATTCAATCTTGTTCCTTTTTCTTTTCCTAATTCTCCAATCTGGTTATTTGGATATAGTTTAAACCTTTCAGTTAGTGATTTAACTACTAACTCTCTAGGAGCAATCATTGTGGCATTAGAAATTCTGTTTTTATGATAATAAAATGGTTTTCCCCATGTAAACACACCCCAGCGATGTCCGTTAAATCCAAAAGTTTCTTTAGGAGGTCGATATTCAAAATGGCTTTTATGATACAAGTTATCATCTTCTGCAATAGCAATATAGTCAGTTGTGGCTATCTTAGAAGCTCTGAGAATCTGTTTATATATATTATTAACACTAGGTTCTTCTGATTGAATTAAGTTTTTCCATCCCCAATCTAGCCTTTGTCTTGAAATTGTAATGATAGGAGACTCTTGAACAGCCTCTAACAACACTTTTTTATGGTATTGACTCCATAGTTTGGGAACTTTATTTAATGTTAAAAATATAATTGTTAAATCTTCCATGCTGGTTTTATTTCATTTTCATAATAGTCTCTCCAAACTTTAAGAGCATATCTTCCGGCTGCAAAATTGCTTCCTCTATTTGATGGGTTTTCTTTTGTTCCTTCATGCCTTCCCTGAGTGAATGAGCGGTGTTTGTGAGCAAACCAAGTTTTTTTACTTACCATTAGCTTCCCCCCTGCTTTCCATGCTTTAAATACCATCTCATGACTATCCTGATACATTTGCCCATATCCTTCAGTTTGCAATTCAACAATAACTTTTTCCCACCAGCTTTTTTTCATTAACCACATCGATCCTTGCATAGCCATAGATTCAACTAAATCAAATTTCTCAGTTTCCTTATCATGACTGCGCCACCTTGCACCAGAAAATTTTCTATCACCTTGTATAATCAGTTTTTCTGTAATTACTGGCTCATGTTTTTTCATTACTTCCCATTTAACTGGGTCTAAAAAGTATCTTTTTGCAGTCATTATCCAATTATCCTTACAATCTTCGACAAGAATCTTATCATAGCCTTTAGCAAACATACAATGTTGATCTGAACGCAAAATATACTCTCCCTGAGCCACTTTTACTCCAGCATTTATTGCTCCCCTCATACCTCTATTTCTACCTAAATGAACAACACGAACACGATCATCTCGTTTAATAGGAGTTTTTGGCCAATAACCATCTAAAACGACCACTATTTCCATTTGGTCGCCAAGTTCTGAATTTGATAGGAGTGATTCTATTGTGGGATGAACGAAGGGATCTTTATATGCAGGAATTACAACACTAAGTTTCATAATGTATATTATATCATTTCTATGTATGTTTTTTGATTTACTTTTCTATCACTATTACAGTAGCTCCACCTTCTCTTTCAATCAAATTAATTGCTGTTTGTCCATTCGGAACAATAAAATCAAATACTTGTCCAGCAGGAATTACTTCATCAAAATTAGAAGCGGTAACATTAGCAGTTCCCCATTTTAAATAAACATCTTTTGAAATTGCATATACTCTTATTACGGTTGTAGAAACATTAAGAGTTATTTCAGTCGATGAGCTTATGGAGGCATCAACTGTTCTAGCTAAAGCGGTAACATCAGGTGTTGTATTTGTCACAAATCTTCCCTCAGTGTGTCTTAACTGATCTTTTGAATTTTTTGTATACATGATTATGCACCCCCTTTATTTATATATTTTAAATTAGCTTCACATTTCTGCCCTGTAAACAGAGCAGAATTTAAAGCCAATACTAGCCTGTTGGGCTTGCACTTGGACTGATTGATGGACTTAAGGATGGACTCAAACTTGGTGACAAGGATGGACTCAAACTTGGTGACAAGGATGGACTCAAACTTGGTGACAAGGATGAGGAAACAGCTTTTGTAATTACACCGTTTGCTCTAGTAATGATCCATTGAACACCATCACAGTAAACTTCAACAAAGTTCCCGATTACTCCGGCAAGTGTAGCGTCTTCAGTTACAGTGGCATCGCCATTGTAATTAACAGCTTCACCGTCTTGAGGATCAAGTCTAATAGTGTTAGCTGCTAGTGCAGCAAACCTTGCGACTTTACCTTTTGAATCTGCAACGGCAGGCAATGTAAAAACGATTGCTCCACCAGCACCTTCATTGGTGAATATTTTTGGAGTTTTAAGATCAGTATCTGTAACAGTATAATCTGCTGTTTTTGCCGTTACTGTAGCGGTTCGATAATCTATTGTAGGATATGGAGCGGTTACATAGCTTAACAAAGCATGACAACCGTCAGCAATTCTACTCAGATATCTTTTTACGTCTAAATTTTTTAGCATATATTTTTATACAACGTTGTGTATATGGTAGTTGTATTTTTTCACCCCCTTTCAAATTTGACTTTCGTCAGTTGAAGGAGTGATTACGTTCACTCCCTCTCAGACGACTGGATTGAGTTATAAACTATCCAGTAAGTTCATTTTTAGAAATCAGATACATCTTGTGTTAAATTAACCATCAAGTAAGAACCGTCAGTAAAGGTTTTAGTTCCGACACCGATAATACCTTTCGGTAAATCTGCGAAACCTTTTTCCTTATCTCCGACTTTAAGATCCATAAATTGTAGAACCATATCAATAGATCCACGAATCATGAATACTGATTCTTGTTCTTGACTAGTCCAAGCGTCAGTTCCATCTGTCAAATCTGAGGAAACAGCAATGTCTCCAAATCCAGCAATAGTCAAAGTATCAGCAGAATTACTGTTAGTAGCTGTGATTCTTCGCTTTCTTCGGATTATTAGATTTGCTTTAGCACCCATTTGAACATAGTTTGTTCCAGCAGTACCAGAGTCATTAATACAAGCAGCCAAATTAGCTCTTGTAGTATCAACGTTAGTTCCACATAAAACACCTACGTAACCATCAGTTACATTATCAAGATCATCTTGAAATTCAAATGTTACTCCTCCAATGGTGACTGTATCACCATTAGTAGGATCGGTAGCTAAACCTAAAACCGCACTGTAAGGCAAATTATTAGACTGTACAACAGTCCAACCTTGCCAAGGACCAATAACACCATTAGATAATACTGAATCTCCTAATCTAGTTTCTCTGTCACTTTTTGCTCTTCGTAAACGAGCTACGGTACGAGGTCCTAAGACACAAGCACGCATAGCAGTTTCATAAGGAGCGTCAAAAGCACCGAGTTTACCTTCTGCTTCTTCTAAAATATCAAGAATGTTTGCACTAGTTACTTCTAGGGCAGTTCCACCATTAATATTATGCTGAGCGTTGGTAATTTCACTAAGATATTTTTGTTCAACACCGTTCATCAAACCTTTACGGATTGAAGTCAGTGAATGTCCAAGTAAATCGTATGGAGATTGTTTAGACTCAGTTATATCAATATCCTCGGCAGCATACTCAAAAGTGTCAACTTCTAAAGTCTCTTTACTAGCAGACTTTTGTTCAAAAGAGATATCACTATGTGGAGTATAAGTGCCAACTTGAGGATGAGATAAGATAGGTCTATGAGCTTTGTATCCAGTATTACTAACAAGTTCTGAAAGAGATTGATTAGCTAGATAAACAGCGGTATTAGATACGTATAAATCAGCCTGTAAATCACCCCAAAACTCTTGTTTAACATCAGTTATAGCCATATTTTTTTATTCACCTCCTTTATATATATTAATTTTATTTAAAGGGAGTGTTAAAAAATAGGCTCTGAGTACTTTTGAAGTTACCTTGATGCTTCGTACTTTGCTCTCGCTGCCTTCGCTTCCTGCCAGGCTTTTACGCCTTCTTTTGAATCAAAATCAAAATCTGCGGGATTTAAAGGTTTAGCTGGATCATAGCTTGGAGCATAAGAACCCTTTTTGCTGCGCTTGGGAGTAGCTTTTTTTATACGCTCTTCCCTCTCAACCTCCTCTTTCCTTGAAAGAATATATGGAAGTTGTGCAGCCTCCCTTACGGTTATCCCTTTCAATTTTGAAAGTTCTTTAACCTCAGTTTTCAGATCGTCTGGTAAACTTAGAGAGGCAAGCTCTCGCTGTTCAAAACGCTCTGCCAACTTTTGGTCAACTAACTTATCAATGTCTGGGACACCGATATCTTCGGGTTTTTTACCCTTCTGAGAAGTACTCTCAGGATTTTCAGAAGCGGATTTGGCTTTTTCCCTCCAGTTTATCTTTTGCTTAATAGCTCCAGATAACTTTTCGCGGTGGGATTTTTCCCTTTCAACGAGTTTTGATAATAGATCTTCATCCTCTTCAGGATCAAGACCTAGATCTTTAGAGATAGTCTCCATGATCTCGTCATCTCCTACTTCCTTTTGCGTTTCGTCTTCGAGTAATTTCTCTTCCTCGGAAACACCATCGAGGTTATTTTGTTTATTTTGGGCCATATGCCTCCTTTTCTTACTGTTTCAGATAGCAGTTCGCTAATCTGGCAGTTAAGGTTGGAGAGAAAAAGTAAAGCGTTGTGAGTAAACTTTTTTCTCCAACTTTAATCGTCAGAGTCTCACAGCGCTTTGATATTTGCTAACATTATTTTCTAAATTTTCTACCACAATAAGGACAGGCAATTTTTGCTTCAAAACTTTCCATTCTTAGCGTATATTCCTCTCTGTCTTTATGTGAGATATATTTTTTAGCTAATTCAATGTAGTTTGGACCATGTCTTTCTATAGTAAAAGTTCTAACTTTATGCTTACCATTATAAACCACCGCATCTTTATCATTATTATCTTTTTCTTCATTTGTTGGGGTTCTTTTTTCTTTAGTAGTCGATTCAATAGATTCTTGTAGATCTTTTTTGGAAACACCAACATACTTTAATCCGAGTTTTTTGGCTTTGGCTTGTAGTTCTCTGTAGTTCATTGTATTTATTATATCATATTTTTAATTTATCTGTAATTATATCATTAAAACCCATAGTTTTTGATTATTTTCTTTTTTCTTTGTTCTCGTCTTTTTTTCATAATTTCTCTAAGATCTGGATTTTTAGCCTTTCTCACAGCTCTTTCAAGCCAGTCTTTAATTTGTTTTTTAGTGTAATCGTTTCCCATATCATAAGACTCTTAAATAAAGTGATTCTATATCTTTTTTATCAACTCCTTTAGGTAATTCATACTCTTTACAACCTCTTTTAACATCAATAAGAGTTTCTTCCACTTTTTCTTTTTGTTTGTAAATAATATATAAAGCTCCGGGTACATTCTGAGCCGGATTATTTGATAAAACTATTTTATTATTCTTGATTTCTACCTTCATAATCCGAATTTATCCTTAGCTTTTTCTTTTTCTTCTTTTGTTGGCTCTCTTTTCTCTGAAAAATCAATGAATGGCTTTAATATTTGATATAGTTTTTCTTTTGCGATAATTCTTGCTCTTAACTTCTCTCCTAACATTTCATTATCGTCTTTGGTATCAAAACCAACTACTGAATCTAAGTCACTAATAACTTCTAAAATATATTCTTGGAATTCTTGAAATGAGGAGTCATCTTTAAGCTGTTTTATAAGTTTTTTTGATAAGTTCATACCTATATTATATCATTTTATAATCCATAATTGCTTTTGATAGATTTTTGTCTTTCTTGCCTACGATAGATGGATTGTTTGATTTTAAGTTCTTCTCGTACTGGATCACGTCTTTTAAGCGTGCTTAAACCATACCTAGAGGCATCTAACAAGTGATTTAAGGCATCTTCTGGTATATTAGGCTTAATAGTTGCTCCTAACTTGTCAGTCGCCCATACGTAATTTCTATATTCTTTGATTAAATTAATACTAGTTTTAGTTACCGATATCGGCACATCCTGCATAAACTGAATGCCTTGTCTTATTGAATCTTTACCCTTTTCTGCACCTCTAATATTCACTCCATAATCATAAATCTCGTCTATGCTTTTGGGTTCTGCGCTATCGGCTATTACCAGCGTTTCGGGATGATCTAAGTCTAAAATATGATCTGCTATCTTTTTATTACTCATTTTTGTTTGATAAAGCTGTTCATCCAATATATACCCACCGTTATAATAATAAATATCAACCAAAGCAGATGGATCTACTGTATATCCAAAATCTAAACCTCTCCTCTCCAATCTTGCCTCGAATGGTATTTTATCTATAATCTGCCAGTTTGTAAAAATCCTGCCTTCTATTTCTCCTAATTGTCCTAGTCCATATACCCTCCACCAGTTTTTTTTGTCTTTTCTTGATTCAATAGTTTTTACGATACTTTCCTCTAGTGACTCATTGTCTTTGTAAGTTAAGGTCAAAAAATCATGATCCATAAACGGAACTAGATCTGTATACCACCAAAACTCACTGGTTGGATTCCAATCAAGCCATATTATATCTCTAGTTCTCACTTCTAACTGAGTAAAGGTTTCATAATCTATATTATTTGCCTCATTAATAAACAAAATATCTCGCCTTGGACCTCTTACTTTACCTGGCTGATCAGCACTAAAAAACTCTAGCTTAGTATTAATATCAAATGTATATATAAAGTCTGTTTTATTCCATCTTTTATCCTCAAAATACTTATGCTCTTCCATAATCGTCATAAAATCACGTATAGCTCCTCGCTTAAGATGTGGAAAAGATTCTGAAACAACTGAAATTAATTTATTACTAGTCGATTGAGCATAATCTATTAACCATAGAAGTATTGAAATAGTCTTAGAAGCTGAAGTTCCACCGGAAACTCCTCTTATTCTTTTATTTAGACTGAGTATCTTCTTTGTCGCTGTCGTCTGTTGAAACACTTTGTCCTCCTAATATTGGTATAGGCTTATCACCAGAAGTTAAATCGGATCTATCTCTCATTCCATGATTAGTAGTTAAGATTAATTTGGCAATCGTTGAGTTATAAGTACCTTCTAATCCTTTATCTATCAATCTTTGTAATTGTTCTACTTTAATTCTCTCTAAAGCTTTCTTAAATTCTGGAAACCTCTCTGCCCAATTATATAAAGTTTTTCTAGTCACCTTTAAATACCTTGAGTAACCTTCAATCGTAGGAAGATTTACCTTGGTTTTTTCTTCATATGAATCAAATTTCTGACCCTTAACCCTTTCAAACTTATACTTTTTATCTTGTCTAGATTCCAGATATTCATCTAATACCTCATTAGCATATTTTTCTTCGTATTTTTCATTTTTTATTCTTCCCATATTATTTATATTATACCATTTATGGTTTTAATTCCTTTATTGTTTTTTCTTCTTTTAATTCTTTATATGTTTTTTGTTTTTTAACTGGCTTTTTATATCCATATTCTTTAAGTATTTTTTCCTTAATTGCTTTTTTAGCATCACTTTTAAGTTTATTTTTGCTATCGTCGGATAATTCTTTATATTTTTTATCTTTCTTAACTTCTTCAAACCAAATATTATACGCACGATTGTAATCTTGATTAGCCTTTTTAAACTTATCAATTCCAACCTGCTCTTTAAAACTTTTCATTTCTTTAGTTGTTTTCTTTACCCAATTATCTTCATATTTATAAGTAGAAACACTTAGACCAAAGAATTCAGACATAGCAACGCCCAAAACAGCAGCAGTTCCCTCATCTTTTACCTCATTGATGTTTTGAATAGATAGTGGTGTTGCTGAATTTATAATCGACTTTTTAATATCAAAAGGCTCTCCTCCAAACATCTCACCTCTCCACATATCTCTAAGAACAGAAGCAAAAGGAGCTAATTTATTTAAGAATATTGTATCCATAATAATATCAACACCATCTCGTTGACCATATTTTCCAGCAGTTAAGTCTGTCCACTTACCAGTACTAGATTTAGACCAAAACCCCCACTTACCTTCCCTATATGTTGGAACAGCTCTTGCAGCTAGTGTAATAATTGATCTCATTCCACCAGTGATATCAGTCCAATGACCAAAAACCTTTATTTTTCCAAAGTTTGTACTTCTTGGGTCTTCGTCTACTGATTCTGGATCTAAAAACTTTGCCAAAGCCATTATTCCTGCTATATGACCAACAATACTTACAAGATTTTTTCTAGCTTCAGTTTTTGTAAACTGAGTAGCTTGAGGATCAAACTGATGAGCTGTCAACGTATCTATATTGCTTTTAAAAAACCTAGCAGACCATAAAACAAAATTTAATTCCTTATTAAGTGTAGTAGCTTTACCAAGACTACCTCTGCCAGTTAAAGAGCCAACTAAATGACCTGCACCCCTAGCTTGTTTCGGATCTAAAGTATTGATTCCTTGTCTATCCATTTTTGAAATAAACATATCTGCCAAATCAGCTCTCATCCTTAAAGCACCGCCATTGTATACAGTTTCAGAGGCTCTAAACAATCTTCCAAGTCCGGGTATTTTCTCTGGTAATGAAGTTGGTATAGCTTCCTCATTTAATACTCCTAATTGATAATTACCAGCCTTGTATTTTCCATTTACAGCATTTGGTCTTGAGTAAATATCAGCCTTAATAAAATCCATCCTTTCAAATCCATCTACTTTCTTTCTTTTTAGTTCAGCAGAAATATCACTAAACGACTTAATAAAGTTTCTTGTCCAAATTCTCTTTTGTGCTGGATTGCCAAAAAGATTTTTAATCCCTTGCCTACCAAAGAAACTATTATCAATAGAGGCCATTAACGACTTAGCAAGATCATTAAAAAATCCGGGGGCTTCTCTGATTGGGTTTAACAATGCTCTTACTGGGTTTTCTAATATAGAGACACCCTTTTTCTTACTGGCTAATTTTAAATTATTTACATAGTTTTCTAATGCTACCTCTTTTAACCCATATTGCAATCTTTTTTCATTGTTAATCCATTTTTTTCTAGTTTTATAAGGGTTGTTCGTCCACTCTGGATTTTTATCTAGTTCTGCTTTCCATCCATCTCTTGCTTCTACTCTAGCTTCAGACAAAGTGTTTATTGTTTTTGCTTCTTTAAAAGTAATATTTAATCCAAGCCTAGTTTTTACTAGATCTTCTTTAAAATCTTGAAGTTCCTTTGGATCAAGAATTCCTTGCTCACTAAGTCTTACTATTTTATTATTTAAGTCTCTTTTAACTTCTGGACTCATTCCAACAGTTCTTTTTGCCCAAGACTTGAAACCTTGCACTTGATTTTTTAATAATAATTTACTCTCAAATAAAGAATTAATTTTAACAGCGTTTTCATTATCAACAAACTTTTCGAACAGAGTTCTTCTCTGTTCGCTTGTCATATCAGCCAATTTAAAGGGATCTATCTTACCAGACATTAATGCAGCTTTGAATTTTGCTTCTTGATCTTGAGTTAAACACCAAGCCATATTACCTTTCTAGCACCTAATTTGTGCTAAGAAATTATCCCAACTTGTTTTATCGGGAGCTTTTATTTCTTTATTTATTTTTTTAACTTCATTTTTTACTTTATCTTTTATTTTAACACCCCTCTTTTTCTCATATGCTTCAATTCTAGTTTTCACAACTTCTTGCATTTTAACAACGGGATTATCTGCCATTATCTCTTGTAATATATTTATTTCTTGACCCATTTTAGTAGCTGTTAAAGTCGCTATTTGAGTAGCAATATCTGTGTCTTCTTGACCAAGATTAACTAGAGCAGCATATACAGAATTCTGAAGAACACCATCTGGAGGATCAATTTCACCTTTTATTACTCTTATCGCCTCTTCTGGGTTATTTGAAACATAATCAGTAGCCATTGCTATCTGATTTTTACGATTCATTTGCCTATATGTAGTTAGACCTAATTCTTCTGCTTGTTCGACTGTTGCAGTCTCTAGAGTTCCCTTTAGTCTATTTTGTAGCCTAGAAAGCCTCTCTTTGCCTTGTCCGACCGGCATTTGCCTTTTTTGCATTCTAATAATTTTAATTAATTTTTCTTGAGCAGCAATAGCTCTTTGCCACTCTTTAGATAACTCAGTATCTTCTTTAATTTTTAGACTCTTCTGTTGTTCTTTTAGTTGATTAAGATATTTACTTAATTTTTTCT
>Ga0180433_10009021_pt1 | contig 12285 bp, 10 predicted proteins | sample SS_ome_8_FD_132980 | JGI IMG/M metagenome (GOLD analysis project Ga0180433, IMG submission 132980) | Hypersaline lake sediment archaeal communities from the Salton Sea, California, USA - SS_1_D_1 metaG | ecosystem: Environmental > Aquatic > Non-marine Saline and Alkaline > Hypersaline >... | reverse complement strand
CAAGATATAAGTAGCCCAACATAACCGCTATGCACAGGGCCACGACAATGACAGTATACCGGTCCATAAATGTTCTCTCAGTAAGTGGCTAGTTAACGCTGCCTGACCAACTGGTTGCCAGACACCGGGTCCTTGCACATCACAAAATGCAATCCAACGTTCGTCAACCAACGTCTCCGCGAATAAGTGCTCGGCGGTAGTCTTCGGCTTCAAGATTGTTTATTTCGTCTGCTTCCTTGTCCGTGAGAATGTTCGGTTTGCCTGCGATTAGCGCGGCGATATAAGTCTTTGCCGCATCTTCGCAGATGATCGAACGGAAATACGCCTCTCGCATGTTGGCGCCGACGGTGAGAACGCCGTGATTTGCCAGCAGTGCCACGTCACACTCTTTGAGGGCTTCAGTTGCTGCGACAGCCAACTCGCTGCCTGCGGGAATTACATAACGAACAAGAGGAATATTCTTGCCGAGCATGGCAACACCATCGGGAAGCAGCGGCGGAATAGTCTTACCTGCAGACGCAATCCCGGAAGAGATCGGCGCGTGCGTATGGCATACGGCGCCGACATCTGGTCTTGCCTTGTATATGCCTAGGTGCATCAGTATTTCACAGGATGGCTTTCCTATACCATCTACCACTTCTCCCGTCTCAAGGCTTATGCCGATGTAGTGTTCCGGTTTGGCATCTTCCATTGCAGCTCCAGAGGCTTTGAGGTAGACAACATCTCCCACTCTGACACTCGTATTTCCGCCTGGTCCGGCGACAAGGCCGCGTTCCGCAATCTTTCGACCGTAGTTTACGAGGTCTGCGCGAGCTTTCTCAGCACTGTCGCAATATCCCGATTCCTGTGTCATCGTGTTCTCTACTTTCCAAACAGTAAACGGCTGCCAAGCGAGTCCGCAAGTTCAGCCGTTTCATAGATTTTCTTGACCGTCTTCTTGATATCATACTTGACGCGGCGAAAGACAGCCGAGTCGCCGTCGAATGTTACATAACAAGCCCGCGGGTCGTCGTCTCGCGGTTGTCCGACTGAGCCGACATTGATGAGAGCCTTGTCTTTGTGAAACACGCACACACCTGCCGGCAGCGCTGTCGGGTGAACGTACTCCCCTTCGCTCGTGAATACGCCGGGAGTATGGGTGTGGCCGACAAAGCAGAAATGCTTGATCAGCGCAAAAATCTCACTCATCCTTTCTGTGTCCCTGGCGTGTCCGGGATAGATGTACTCACGCGTTGGGTCTCGTGGTGAGCCGTGAACAAAGGACAGATTGCCCTCCTCACATCGAGTCAGGAGTTTCCGCAGGAACTTCATATGTTCTTTCGCCTCGGCGTCGTTTTTCAGGTGTTGACGAGTCCAGTTCACCGCCATTTCGGCTCGGGAGTTGAAGTCCACTGCCCCTGTTAGGACAGCTTCTTCGTGATTACCCAGAAGGACCAAATCGAAACTTCGTGCTGCCACAAGGCATTCGACTGGATCAGGTCCATACCCCACAAGATCGCCGAGGCAAATGATACGCTCGACTCGCCGGGATTGAATATCACTCAGAACGGCTTCCAATGCCGCCAGATTTCCGTGAACGTCGGAGATGATTGCCAGCATCGGTCAGTCAGACTTCTCCTGCTGCTCGTCGGGCAGCGTTGCCTCATCCACAAGCATGATGGGTATTCCGTTCCGGATCGGATACCTGCGTCCGCATGACTCACACACAAGACCAGAATCAACGAGAGAAACACGGCTTTTGCAGACCGGACACGCAAGTACCTCAAGCAGTCTTTCGTCGACCACGATATTCCCCCAAAGACCATTGCCGAAGTAAATATGATAGCAGTGGCCAACTTTTGAGTCAAACTTTGATCATGGAAGCCCGATGTGATATTTGATTTTTCTTTCCATTGTTGATTGTCATTTTGTGCTCTCCTTGTCGGGCACATGTTTCAAAGTGCGTTTCGGCCAACGTAGGGCTCAATGCACGTGTTGTACCGCACTGCGAGTTTTCCCAGTCTGGGGTGTGTTACTTGCGCTATGCCAAATGAAACATGGGTTGGTGAGACAGCGTTTTCCTGGCAACTCCGCCGTTGCAAGAAGGCAACTATCAATCAAAAATGTTTCCAACTGAGAACATGCTCTAAAGCTTGGCTCAAGCAGTGCTTGTGGCGGTCATTCGTAAGGATGTGTTGATAGAAATACACAGGTGTGACAAAGTCATTGACCCTCACGTATTGACTCAATTCATGGCATGCAGCATGTTATGATATTCACATCACATGTGCACCATAACATTTTGCTGTGGTACACGTTGAAGCAGGCATGCAATTTGCGTGATGTACATGATTAAGGTGGATTATTTGACAGTTATCGTGTAATGACGTGTGTAACCATGACTCTGCGATTTGTCACGCATGTTCTGCAACCGGGCTGTAGGTAGGTCTTTGAGTCTCGCTCTTTGGCAGTCGAGTTGGTGAACGGCTCGCGAAATATTGCGGTGCAAAGAACAGCGCCAAGTTCGGCGCGGGAGGTGGGGAATGAAAAGTAAGATGAGTATTGGGCTGTTGTGTTTAGGGCTGACAATAGGATTTTGCGGAAGGTTCGCGCATGCTCAGTCTGTCTGGCATGAACCGTGGCTTAATTGGGATTTCCAGAACTTTACTGGGGTGAACGCCCACGATTTCGACATTGTCGTGGAATCCGGTGCCTTCACGCCCAACGAGTGGTGGACGGACCTGTTCGATACCATCACAGCATCACATGCAGACTATGACGGAGACGGTGATACGGACACCAAAATCCGCTTTCACAGTTCCACGGGCGTCTGTGTTCTCCCAAACGAGATTCTGCATACCGGCATGTACATGCTCGGCGCGGGTAACATCCTGGATGCATACTGGACGGATCAGAACGGCCAAAAGATCGGTTATTCTGTTGCGATCAGCTATGAACTAACAGAGATAAGGCCGAGCGAGGAGTCAAAAGAGGTTCACATGCACCTCCAGATGGCGCCAGGCTATTACGAAGACAGTGGCCACCCTGACTATCCCAACCAAGAAGCCGGATGGACCGAGATCCGAACTTTTGTGAACATTCCGGCAGCCATGCTCGAATTGGCGGACTTGAATCGCGATTTGGACCTCGATGCATTGGCAGCGTTCGAAGTGGTTCCGTTGGACGGTGTGACTATGGCCCCCATACTTCCTACCGATGTGATTTGGGGTGAGCCCGACTCGTTCTTTGATGTATATCTGGACACCATTCCTGACGAATATGCTTCGCCAGCGTACGAGAGCCTGTTGCACGCCGTGGTCTTGAATCAAGGGGAGGTTGTGGGCGAGTTTTGGAATCTGAACCCGCAGTCGCCAGAGCCCGGCACTTTGGCATTGATCGCAGTGGCTCTCGGTGTCGGCAGTTATTTGATAAGGCGCAGGCGTTGAGCATGAATTATCTTCGGCACGCCTGGCATCAGACATGCCGATCCCAATTGAATCCGCTTAGGACGTAAAGACTGTTGCCTACGACGGCGGTCTGCATGACGAGTTTAATCTGCTATTGGCGGTCACGGGAGTAGTGTTTTTGTCAGGCTGCCCGCTGACCACTATAGCATGAGGTGAGCTGGTGTTGTGTGCGCCTCAAAGCCTTCCTTACTGTTCTCTCTGTTTCACAGGTTTCGTTCGCCGAAGTCATTTGCTGCTAATGAAAAGCAATACAGTGACATCGCAATGGAACATCTGGTGAACTAACGAGTGAGTAACTTGCATCCTTTCACGCGAAAACAGTTCGCCTCCGGCTTCTGTCGCCGAATAGTGATACCACCAGACCTGCCATGGTCCTGTCATCATACCGAGGATCCTGATCGTTCTACGTCTCTGTGACATTTGACTACAATAGCAGCCGTCGTAGATCGAGGGAGCAGCAAGTCTCTTTTCCCCTGCCGCGGACTGGAGATCTACCCATTCATGATGTATCGTAACAAGTAATGGTGTGTTCACCTGACCTATGCTACATACACTGAGAATAGGAAGGTGTTGAAACCAACTTGAGAAAGCGCACAGGAAAAGCAACCGCTTCGCATGACGACCGAAGTCGTCCACAACATACTGAAGATGTGACCGAGAAAGCGGCCGTGACAGCCGCCCGAGTCGCTTTTAAGAGGTTTCTCCGCTCAAAGGGACTCCGAATCACACAGGCCCGCTGCAACATTCTCGACAACGTGTTGTCGCGACATGACCATTTCCGAGCGGAACAGGTGATTGACGACCTCGCCACCGGCCGCTCACGGGTTAGCCGCGGGACGGTATACAGTACGATTGCCTTGATGAAGGAAGCCGGGTTGGTGCGCGAAATTCGAGGCTTCGATACTCATTCACACTACGAACACGTCTACGGTCACGAGCATCACGAACATATGATTTGCGAGCGATGCGGGACCTTTGTGGAATTCAGCGACAGCCAAGTATTGAAACTCATCAAGAAAGCCTGCCGCAACAGGCGCTTCAAGGAATCATCTCATCGGCTTGTTATTCTCGGCACGTGCAAGTTGTGTCGTGCGAAACCATCGCGTAAGAGCGTGTGAGGATGAAAAGCATTCAGAACCACTAACAGCTAAGAAGAACAGTGTCCCGGTACCATTCACTTCACAATCGATTTCACCCGGAACCCCGAGCTTTTCACACTTCACCATGAAACCTGCTGGTCATTCAACCGTATAGTCAGATGGCAATGGCCTTTCCTGTTCGTGCCGCTCTGCGTGCTGCTTCGGCGATTCTGAGTGCAAGCTTGCCGGATTCGCCCGGTGTCAATGGTGTTCTATTCTCCCTCGCACACTGAACGAAATGTTCTAATTCGGCCAACGCAGCTCCCTTCACGCCTCGTTCTTCGATAGGCCACGTAATGGAGTCGCCGAGCTGCTGCCCTTGCTCCGAGAAAGTGGTGAGCGGCTGAGACATGAAATCGAGCTTGATGACACCCTTGTCGCCGAGGATTTCCAAATTGCGGTCAACGCTTGCAGGATAGGCTGCAGGATATGAGAACGTCTCATAAAGAGTCGCGACTGCCCCGCCCTCAAATTTCAGCGTCATTACTGCACAATCCGTGAACTTCCGATCCTTCAAAATCAAGTTGCCCATTTCAGCATAGACACGCCGCGGCTTTCTTCCCATAAACCAACAGATGAGGTCAATGTTGTGTGTGCCGACGAAACTGAGGACACCTCCGGTCTCTCGGTCATTTAGCCATTCTCTTCCACGTACCACAGAACGAGAATGACAGCGTCTCGCAAGAATCATCTTTGGCGTCCCGATCTCACCAGCGTCAATTCTTCGCTTTGCATCTACACACGGATGGTTGTACCGCTCAGTGAAACCGATCATCAGAATTACCTTGTTCTTCTTCGCTGCCGCTATCATCTGATCGGCTTCTTTGAGTGAGCGACACATTGGCTTTTCACAGAGCACGTGCTTTCCTGCTCGCGCGGCCATGACAGTTTGTTTGCAATGGAACTTATCCGGACTTGCAACAATAACAGCGTCAATAGCTCTTTCCTGCAACATTGACTCGTAGTCCGCCGTCCAATTTGGTACGCCGCATGCTTTCGCTGCTTCACGAGCGCTCTTCTCGCGTGTTGTGCAGAAGGTGACAACCTCCGCCAAAGCGCTTGCGTTTGCTGCCGACGCAAAAGTCCGACCAGCCTTGCCGCCGCCGACAATCCCGATCCTCAGTTTTTCAGAAGAGCTTTCTGACACGAATTAGTCCTTTCCAGAGGCGGCCGCAAATATGAGAAGATGTATACTCTCCACAAGTTGAGCGAACATGCGGGAAGTGTAGCAAAGAGAGATACCTGACATCAAGGGATCCGCTATGCTCATTATACTTTTCATATCCCTTTGCCCATCCCCCCGACTTGTCACATTGGCTTTTGGAACGGTTTCTTGACCAAGTCAGACTGCACGTTGTCCTGGGCCATCCTCATGTCTTTGACTGAATTTCGACGCGCAAAGAGCCTTCTTATTTTTCCGGAAAATCAATGTTGCATATGGGGATCGTTCATGCTAAGTTACGGCGCTTTGGACGCGATTTCCTCTGAGAACAGCGGACCCGAGGGGAGATAGGTCCAAATGACATGGAAAGCTGTTTTGTCCGTGTTTCAAATATCGTTAACCGGTGCTCAAGCGAGAGCCTGTGCACATTTGAATACATATAGCAAGACATGAACAAAATCAAAGAAATGTTTCTGGGAAGAGAATCCGAAGAGTCACCAAGGCTGACTGACCGTATGGTGCGAAGAGGGCTCCGAATAAGTATTGCCGCAGGAGCCTTTGGCAATATCTGGGTCGCCATGGCATTCTCAAATACATTGACCCTGCTATTAGAGAGAATGGGTTCCAGTGGCATTGTCATTGGCGCTGTTGCGTCCATTCAACAGATTGCGATGGTCTTTGTACAGGTTCCTTTTGCCATATATACAGACCGGCTCCGCAAGCGGAAAGCAGCCTGGGGGATTTCAATCTTCCTGCACAGAATTCTTTGGTTTGTTCCGGCATTTATTGTTCCTCTGATGATTTTCGGCAAGAGCGCTGCCATATGGACCATTGTCATAGCGGTTGGGATCAGCGCTATTCTGTCTCAAATCTGCACGGCTCTTTGGTTTTCCTGGATGGCTGACCTTGTGCCGGAGCGCGCGAGGGGCAGATTTTGGGGAAAACGGCAAATCTTCACCACTTCAACGTACATGGTAGCCATGTTCGTCACGGGTTACATATTGGATCTTTACAAGAACACTGATTCCTACGCGGGGTTCGTGATCGTTTTTGTTGTGGGCGGGCTGTTTGGCCTGGCGGATGTATTCGTGCACTTGTGGGTGCCAGAACCCCCGCCTCACCACACGTCGCAGTCTGAGAGTATCCTGAAAAGAATTGTGGCTCCTCTCAAGAACCGCAACTTCGCGCTACTGACGGCTGTTGTGGCGGTTTGGTATTTCGCTATGGGTTTGGTCAGCCAGTTTAGTGTTGTTTACCTGAAGCGCGAATTTGAGTTTGGTTACATAGATATCTCCGTGATATCGATCGCCAGTTCTGTGGGGGGTATTGCTACGGCAACATTCTGGGGTCATCTGGTGGATCGCATGGGAGCAAAGACTTTCTGGCTGTTGATGTTATTGATGCTTCCGTTCCTATGCTTTTTTTGGCTTCTGCTTACGAAGACAGTCTATCCAGTTTCTGTTCCGTTCTATGGGGTCATTGAGTTAAGACAGGCTTTTCTACTTATTCTTTTCGCCAACATAATGGGCGGGGCGTTGTTCTCCGGAGTCGGACTGGCCTATATGGCCTTGGTTTCAGGTGTGGCGCCAAAGGAAGGCCGCACTATGTCAATGGCAGTTCATTGGTCAATTGTAGGCATTCCGGCTTGTCTTGCTCCGCTAGTTGCTGGCAAGCTTATGGATGTTCTTGGCCCGGATCCTTTTGGTTGGAGGTTGCTATCTGGGACTCCATTTTCCTACTACCACGTCATCCTGCTTTTGTATGCCGTAGTCATTTGGTTTATCGTTGTGCCGTTACTCACTCGAATCAAGGAGCCAGTTCGCGAGATGCCAATGGGACTTGCTCTCAAGGGTCTTTTGACTCCGAATCCTGTTCGCCTCATATCCAATGTCTACAACCTCCACAGAGCAGAAGCGGCATCCGGCATTTCCCAGCGTACTCGCGCAATCCGTGCGCTTGGGGAAACAGGCACGGCAGTGGCCGTCTCTGACATCATCGAAAGACTTGACGATGCTTCTTCTGACGTGCGTGAAGAAGCCGCGATTGCTCTCGGAAGAATTGGGAGTCCGGAAGCTATCGAAGCCTTGCTTTCCAAACTGAATGATCCGAATTCTGACCTATCGCCTTCTATCGCTCGTGCTCTTCGTCGGAGCAGAGACCCCCGTAGCGTTGACGCTCTTCTTGGAAAGCTTTCTGATCCTGACCGCCAGACGCGTTCCGAAACAGCGCGAACGCTTGGTGAGATCGGCGATAGAAGAGCCGTGCCCGGGCTCATGAACATGCTTCAAAGGGCTGAGGACATGCGGGAGGTCTCCGCGTCGAGTGAAGCTCTATCCCGACTCGGAGAGATTGCTGCCATCTACGAAATCTTGCCTCGCATGAAGTCAACACAGAACCCCGTTCTGAAGAGGTCGCTTGCCGTTGCTGTTGCTGATCTGCTAGGGAGGAGAGAAGAGTTCTACAAGGTGCTTGCGAAGGAAGAAAAGAACTCGGGTGACGAGGCAGAACGCCTTCTCAAGGATCTTCGGAAATCGATCCAACCGGGTCCTCGGGACAGCTTCAAATCTGAAGCCATGGTTCTCACGTCCAAGATTGATGCTTTGTTGAATGCGTATGAGAATAAGGAGATCCGAAAGGCTTTTGGACTGGTCTTCGATCTCGCTATCGGCATCGCTGCCCTCGCGTACGGCATTGAGTTCGGCAGAGCCTCAAAGGCTGCTTTGGAAGACATAATATGGCGTGACCAGCGGTTTGGTGTGGGGCTGTGGTACCTCGACGGCATGTACGAAGGCTGGATGACGGAAGGCATATGTTATCCGGACTCTGTTGACGTAATGCTGGGTATCTACTTTCTTGCGTGTCAGGGTAGCTCAAAAATCCGTGCCCTCAGGAAAAAGCCTGACTAGTTGTCTTACCATGGTTTGAGCTCAGATGTTGAGGACAGGCATGCTTCCCTGCGCGTGCGGCCAGGACGGTCTGCTCGCATCGATATTGTCACGGCTCGCAATAGTGACAGCGTCGATAGCATTTCCCTGAATCTCTATGTTGCTTTGGCACACCCTTTTTCCCATCTGATCAATGTTGCATATGAGTGAGGTTCATGCTAACTTACCACTCCTCAAGAGGGGTTTGCGCAATGAATGTCAGCTCAAACGCCGACACGCAAAGCTGTTTCGTCCGTGTTCAAAATATCGTTAATCCGTGCCCAGATACGAGCCTGTGCACAATCTGAAGTACATACAGTGAAGACATGAGCAAGATCAAAGAGATTCTTATTGGAAGAGAGACCGATGAGGCCCCGAGGCTGACTGACCGTATGGTGCGAAGGGGACTCCGAATCACTGTTGCCGCAGCAGCCTTTGGTAACATCTGGGGTGCTATGGCAGGCTTAAGTACGTTGACATTGCTATTGGAGAGAATGGGTTCCAGCGGCGTGATGATCGGTGCTATTGCGGCCATTCAGCAGATTGCGACGCTGTTTGTACAAGTACCTTTTGCCATCTACACAGACCGGCTCCGCAGGCGAAAGGCTGTTTGGGCGATTTCAGCCTTTCTTCACCGGATTCTGTGGTTTGTGCCGGCCTTCGTTGTTCCTCTGATGATCTTCGGCAAAGACACCGCAATATGGACCATTGTCACAGCAGTTGGGATTGGTTCTATCCTGGCTCAGATTTGTACGGCTCTCTGGTATTCTTGGTTGGCTGATCTTGTGCCGGAGCGTGTAAGGGGCAGGTTCTGGGGACGACGGCTGATTTTCACGAACGCAACCCATATTGCAGCCTTGTACATTACGGGTTACATATTGGACCTTTACGAGAAGGCTGATTCTTACGCTGGGTTCGTGATCGTTCTTGTTGTTGGAGGGCTGTTTGGCCTTGCGGGTGTATTGGTGCACTTGTGGGTGCCTGAGTCTTTACCGCACCACACGTCGAAGAGTGAGAGCGTCCTCAAAAGAATAGTAGCTCCTTTCAAAGATCGCAACTTCTCGCGGCTGATAGTGTTACTGTCGGTTTGGTGTTTCGCAATGGGTCTGATCAGCCAGTTCAGCGTTGTCTACCTGAAGCGCGAATTTGACTTTGGCTACATGGATATCTGCTTCATAATGATCGCCAGTTCTGCTGGAAACATTTTGACGGCGACATTCTGGGGACATCTGATAGACCGCATGGGAGCAAAGACTTTTTGGCTTCTGATGTTGTTGCTGCTTCCCATTGCGAGCGGCTCCTGGCTCCTGCTTACGAAAACAGTCTATGCTGTGTCTGTTCCGTTCTTTGGAGTTGTTGAATTGAGACAGGCTTTTGTGCTTGTTCTCATCACCAACGCAATAGGCGGAGCGTTGTACGGCGGCGCCGGGCTAGCTAATGTGACCCTGGTTACGGGTGTGGCGCCAAAGAAAGGCCGCACCATGTCAATGGCAGTTCTTTGGTCTATCGTCGGAATTCCTTCCAGTATTGGCGCATTACTTGCTGGCAAGTTCATGGATGTCCTTGGCTCTGATCCCTGTGGTTGGAGGTTGTTATCTGGGACTCCCTTTTCCTACTACCACTTCATCCTGGTCTTGTACGCTGTGATTGCGTGGTTTATCATTATGCCGTTACTCATGCGAATCAAGGAGCCCGTTCGTGAAATGCCTATGGGGCTCGCGCTCAAGGGTCTTCTGACACCGAATCCTGTTCGCCTTATATCCAATGTCTACAATCTTCATAGAGCAGAAGCGGCTGCTGGTGTTTCCCAACGTGCTCGCGCAATTCGTGCACTTGGCAAAACAGGCACGGCAGTTGCTGTCTCCGACATTATCGAGAGACTTGATGATGCCTCTTCTGATGTGCGTGAGGAAGCAGCCACTGCTCTCGGAAGAATCGGTAGTCCGGAGGCTATCGAAGCCTTGCTTTCCAAACTGAATGATCCGAATTCGGACCTATCGCCATCTATCGCTCGTGCTCTTCGCCGGAGTAAGGACCCGCGCAGCGTTGACGCTCTTCTTGGAAAGTTGTCGGATCCCGATGGACATACACGTTCTGAAACCGCACGAACACTCGGTGAGATGGGCGACAAAAGAGCTGTGCCCGGACTCATGAACATGCTTCAGAGGGCTGAAGATATGAGGGAGGTCTCTGCATCGAGCGAAGCTCTGTCCCGCCTCGGAGAGATTGCTGCGATTTACGAGATCTTGCCTCGCATGAAATCGACGAAAAATCCCGTACTCAAGAGGTCGCTGGCTGTGGCTGTTGCTGATCTCCTAGGGAGGAGAGAAGAGTTCTACAAGGTGCTGGCGAAAGAAGAAAAGAATCCGGGCGATGAGACCGAACGCCTTCTCAAGGATCTTCGAAAGGCGATCCAACCGGGTTCTCGAAAGATTTTCAAATCTGAAGCCACGGTTATCACATCCAAGATCGATGCTCTCCTGGATGCATATGAGAATGGAGACATGAGAAAAGCTTTTGGACTGGTCTTCGACCTTGCTATCGGCATTGCGGCGCTTGCGTACGGAATCGAGTTTGGCAGAGACTCAAAGGCGGCTTTGGAAGATATAATATGGCGTGATCAGCGATTTGGTGTAGGTCTGTGGTACCTCGATGGCATGTATGAAGGTTGGATGACAGAGGGCATCTGCGACCCAGACGCTGTTGACGTGATGCTGGGCATTTATTTCCTTGCATGTCAGGGCAGTTCAAAGCTACGTGCCCTTAGGAAGAAGTCTGGTTAGCTGTTTCACCACAGTCTGAACTCAGATGTCGACGTCAGGCTTGATCATGGCTACCTGCTCGACCTCGAAATACTCACCCTGCTTGAAGCCAAACATGTTCGCGATGATATTGGAGGGAAATACCTGCACCTTATTGTTCAGGTCGCGGACGTTTCCATTGTAGAAACGCCGAGCGGCCTGAATGCGGTCTTCTGTTCGAGTAAGTTCCCGCTGCAATTCCAGGAAGTTGTCGCTCGCTTTCAGTTCTGGATAGTTCTCGACAACAGCAAAAAGCGTTCGGAGTTCGCGAACGAGTTCATTCTCATCTCTCGCCTGACTCTCTGGTGAGCCGGTGGACTGTATGGCACGTGAGCGGCATTGAGTGACTCGTTCTAGAAGTCCTCTTTCGTGATTTGCATATCCCCTTACTGTCTCGACAAGGTTGGGGATGAGATCGTACCGTCGTTTCAATTCAGTATCGATGTTGCTCCATGACTCTTTGCACATGTTCCTTACAGTCACCAATGAGTTGAACATTGCTATAACAAGGATCATCGGCAACAAGATCACACCAATCACGATCACAATGAACGGCACCATCATCTATCCTTTCTGATTGGCGGAATCCCACACGTAGTCTGGAATCAATTCCACAAACCCGACGATCAGGTCTAGAGTGGCGGGCAACTTGGATGGATCCCACCTTGAACCAGCGTATATCAAAATGCCGTCCTGAGCCATCTCAATTGACAGATTCTTGCCTTTGTGTTGAAGAAGGAGATCCATCGTTCGCGGATGAATGATGTCATATGCAAATCTCTTACTATCGCTTTTCACATAGAACCGACGACT
>Ga0180433_10009020_pt1 | contig 12285 bp, 25 predicted proteins | sample SS_ome_8_FD_132980 | JGI IMG/M metagenome (GOLD analysis project Ga0180433, IMG submission 132980) | Hypersaline lake sediment archaeal communities from the Salton Sea, California, USA - SS_1_D_1 metaG | ecosystem: Environmental > Aquatic > Non-marine Saline and Alkaline > Hypersaline >... | reverse complement strand
TGAGGAATTTTAATGTCGTCACAGATGGTTAATATTTTTCATTTTAATATATATTTTTCACTAGTATTTTATTAATATATTTTGTTTTAATTTTAATCATAGACCCATTTTAAATGCGTTCTGAGAGTATCAAATATTATAGATACTATAGCACCTGAAAAAGATTTCGTGAAATAGTATATAAGTGTTTTGGTATTATATTTTTTGTATGTTATAAAAATAATATATTGTTTCCACATTGGCAGTACACATAATATTACTAGTTAACCAGTGGTTATCATATTTGAGAATTATTGACCGACATTATATATATAATGAAAGCCATCCAGTATATAGGATGGTAGGCGCGCGGGGGAAGGCGTCCCCGAGCCCTTTGATGCAATACGCAAAGACCCCCACGGATGAAGGGGTTTGGGCGCATCACCCGTATAAAATATTCCTGTCCGGCGCATACATCAAACCTATGCGATGGTCTAGACTACTACGATTATACAGGCCACCTTTACAATCCAGGGTATGCGCGATAAAGCCTTTCTGTTTCCCACGGGGATAGGCTACCGTGGCTGATGAGATAGCCTGAACATATCGAAAAACGAAAAGGTGAAACCATGAGTAAGAACGAAAAGACTATAAAATTACAGATACACGTAGGAGATTTGGATGAAGATACGATTGCTTATATTAAGGAGCAATTGAAGATAGTGGTTGTTAGGTGCAATCTATATGAACGTGCGTATATGGTAACTGAATAGGTGTAGGTGAGAAAATGGTAAGACACAGCAAGAGAAACGTGAACGTGAGCCAGCAGATCGATGAGAATAAGGTTTTTGCGAAGGTGGTATACCAATTCGCCGGTGGGTGCGGTGCTAGGTTTTCTCTTCACTGGACCGAGAAATTCAACGGTGTGGATGAGGAAATAGAGATTATGGATTGGTTCGACATGGGCGACAACGGTGAGAATGTGGGTAGCCGCCCATACGTCTACGTGGCTGAGTATCTCTCAAAGGAACACATTCTGATAGAGAACGGTATATATACCCCATGAAACGGGGGAGAAATCTCCCCCAGTTTTATAAAATGATAGGTGATAAAAATGAACAGGAAATTACCCCATTGTGGAATATGTGAGCATAGTGTTCAATGCCAACCAGGATTTGATACCTTTGTGGGCGTATTTTGTATGAAGCACAAAACTCATTTTAAATCAAATTCTTGCTGTGAATTATTTGAAAGATATGAGTAGGTGATAAAATGAGAGAGATATATATCAGTAAAACCTTTGCTGTGGACAAAGTGACCGATGGCTACAATATTTTTGAGTACAACATTTTCACTGACAAATGGGAATTGAAACTAGCCATACACAACGTGGAAATGCGCGATATGGCGATTGAGATTTTGAAAGACTATGTGGAGAACGGTGATTGAATGACTAAGGTATATAGGTGTGACGATTTGATGTGTGTGCATAACAATAATGGTATCTGTCATTCACCTGCCAGGTTCAATAAGGATAGCCAGCAATGTCAGAATACCGACAGGGTAATAGGTTGGGTTAGGTGGTTGGATGTGTATTCTATTTAGTGGAGATAAGGAATACATGATAGTAGAGAATGATAGAGAATACATTACCCAGGTGTTCATGGCATGGCAGGGGGCCTTAATAATCTGTGGTGAGTATATTGCCCCATATTGTGCTGATTGGCAACCAGCAGCATTGGATACAATTAGGGCAATGGTAACGAATAATGTTGAGTAGTTACCAGTAAATAGGTAACTGATGATAGTATATAAACCCTGAAATCAATGTCAATACCGTAAATGTGTTGACCATAGGATGTGAGAACATGGCTGAAAAGCAAAAGGAAAACGGAAATAATGAGAATAGTGAAACGAAACTATCCGATGAGGACCAGCAATTCCTGGCAAAGATAGATGGCATAACCAATGAGGTTACTGAAAATCTCACTAACCTCTATGTTATGGTGGCAAAATTCAATCAACGGTTTAGGGCAAAGAAAATCCCAAAGCAGAAACTGAACACCCTCAAGAATGCGGTGGACAGGCTGGCTGCCAATCTAGGTGAGGATGACCCTAACGTTAAAGGATTACGTAAGGATTTGGCCGCGTCGGAATTGGCAACGAATGAGGTTGGAGAGGTATTCAATTTGGAAAAGAAATTGAGAACGTGTGTTCAGGCGATTAACCCTGAGTTTCTGGAGAAGGCAAAGGAAAAGGCAAAGGAAAGAAAGAGAGATAGCAATAAGTAATCTGGAACGTGTGGTGCCAGGTGTGACCCTGTAAGTCACATTACCTGGCACCACCATTACAGATAGGGCAGGCGTGATATTCCCCATGATATGACGTCTCATATAACCACCTCACCTTTTCATACCTGCCCCTGTAAGAATGACCGTTCCGATAGACAGGATAACCGTCGAAGAGGTAACAAAAGATGGTAGGTTAACCGACATTATCATTACTGTAGATAAGAAGGTTCTAAGGATGATACTGGACGATTTCTGGAAAAACTTTAATGAGGATTTCAATGTTGAGTATCATAAGAACAGGTATTATCTACATTTAATCAAAACCTCATTACATGGATACTGGACAGAAATTCCCGATGATACTATACATTACATAGTAAGAACGTATTATACATTGACATATCCCCATCAAAGTGAGAGAATAATCAAGAGAGCAGATAAGATTTTATTTTACCAGATAAACATAGATGAATTAGAAGGTGTAAAGGATGAGACTGTTTAGAAAAGGCCCGTCGGATGAGGAAATGAGAGCAATACAGGAATTGCATGAATTAACTGAGGATGACCCACAGATAGAGAAATCTCTAGGATTTATTGAAAAAATATCTGATATTGACATGGATGAAATGGAGAGAGATATAGAGGAAAGCAGGATTAAACTGGATTTCTGCGTATTTGGTATAGCCAAAATAATTGGTCTATTAAAAAATGTAGAAGATATAACGAATAATATAGAAGAGCATGATAACCCTGTAAAAGAGATTATAGATAATGTGGATAATACTCATAAGGAAATAAATGAGGAATTCTCAAAGAAGGTTAGGCCAATATATGAAAATAACGGTTAGTCATATCATAGTTATTGTATTGCTGGCAATAGCAATATTCCCATTTATAGATAGATACTTTGATAGTATATTTAATTTTATGATATACTTTACCTTTATAACCAATGTGCTGATGTGGATAATTACATTACGAGTTTATGTGTTTCAACAGCAATTAAAAGAAAATATGGATACTCCATTATTGCGTAAGTTATTCGGGAGAAAAAAGAAATGACATATACCCTGGTAGAGAGTATAATAGAGGTAGCAGGCAGGGGTTTTCAAATAACGGATAGATTGGGAATATCTAAATTAATCATGTATGAGGATGTATTTGATTTGGCGTATGAAATGGAAAACGTAAAGAACGGTAAGAATTACAAAGTACTGAATACCAGATTTGGTAGATTTCAATGTCTCTTGGATGGTGAATAATTGGTTAAGGATAAGGTTGACGTAAATAAAGAATTGAAGGCTTTGGAAAGGGAATTCAAATTGGAAAATGTAAAAATAAAAGAAGATAAGGAAATTGAGAAGGGTCAAAAGGCCAAAAAGAAATCCAAAGCAAAAGAATACGTTGGGTTCAAAGGCTTCAAGAAAAAACATAAGGATTGGTTCAGGAATAAGCCGCCCAGGGGCCAAAAGGATATACCACTGGATGAGGAATTGGCCAGGCACATAGTAGGAATGCCCTTTGATTACTGGTCAACATCCCGCCATCCATTGTGGAAACTAGAAGAGGATGAGGAAACGAAACTGGCAAAGTCATTCGTCCAGGCTTTTGGGCCGTTCATACCCTGGATGATTAGACGTTATTTACCCATTATATCATTTACTGTGCTATTCCTTCGGACAATGGAAAGGAAAAGAAAGGCGGAAGCACAGTTAATTTTACAGGATAGGCTAAACGAATTCACGCCAAAGCAACGTAAGAAGATAATGAGTAAATTGACTAAGAAATCTAAGGGTTGATATATATGGATAGTGAGAGTATGAAGGAGACTTTAAGGGACCCTAGAACGTGGGAGTTAGAGGGTAAGATGCTGATAGGCGCAGGTATAGGGTCACTGGTTGCCGGTCCAATTGGTCTAATCGTTGGTGGTGCTATAGGTGCTACCATAGGTTGGGCAACGTGGCAAGAGGATGAAACGAAAGAGGTTGATGAAAATGCCAAAGAGAGAGAGCCAACAGGAAACGGAGCAGCAAATGGAGAAGATGAGGAATGAAGCAGATAAGGAATTCCAGCAATTGATGAAGCAGGAAATAGAGGTATATGCGCCCACACTATCATTGAAGGAATTCTTTGAGAACAATGAAATCCTCACTGTGACGGTAAAGGACTGGCCGAAGCCTGTAGCATTCCAGGATACTGAGGAAATCTGGCAGAATTCAATGGTACTCACCGTTGAATATGCAGGTATTGATTACTCAATGTGGTTATCCGCAGAAAGCCTAAAGAAGGGTGTGGTCAAAGCCTTTCAGGATTATGGCGATAATCTCATAGGTAGGGAGATAGCCATAACTAGGCGTGAGTACAGGCATAAGAAATACGGAGATACGTTCGCCTACAACGTCAGTGTACAGCCAAAGATAGAGCAACAGGATATGACCGAATACTAGACACAAAATGCTTAGGGGTGGTCTAAGTAAGGCGTTTCTCATTTGCAAGAGAAAAGATGTAGGTTCATACCCTACCCCCTTTGCTCCATTTATTTGGTGATAGTATGGTAGATAAATCTGAGAGAAAATTCGAAAACCTGGATTATGGTTCCGTTGGCCGTCCACGTTCCGGTAAAACTGAAAGATTGAAAGCCATATCATATGAGTATCCGTGTGTATTTTATTATGACGTAAATGAGGATATATCCGGGGATCGTTCATTTTACAAATTACCTGATGGGACACTGATAACCTCATCAATTCGAAAGATGCTTATAGAATATCGTGTGAATAAAAAGAAAAGAATTGTATACGTTCCAAAGCATAAGGATGATATTGAGGAATTTAATCGGTGGTTACATTACTGTTACAAAATCGGGAAAATAAGGTACAAAAAGAATAATAAGATTGTTACTGTAATATTCATTGATGAGATTTGGCAGTTTGTCACACAACATACCATACCTTTGAAACTACAGGAATTGTTAAGAGAAGGGCGGAAATATAATATTGTGCTGTTCTGGACAGCACAACGTATGGCACGTATGCACAGCGACATTCAAACTTTGACGGATAAATTGTACGTATTCAATCTATTTGCCCAAGATATAAAAAGATTGAATGAAATGACCGATGTAATAGATAAGAAACTATTACGTTCTTTGGATAAATATGAATGTATATTATATGATATGAATGACGAAATGTTCTATAGGGTGAATGCTGATGGTGAGGAAATCCAAATCAACGTCAAACCAGAAAGTACCGAAATACAAAAGAGTAGCCTGGAACATGAAGAGAATGAAAAGACCAGCCACGAGAACGGAAATAGCAAAGAGACAGCACACTAGTAGAACGACAGTGTATAGAGCAGTAAAGTATCTAGAAACTCGTGGAGAATTTATCACACCCAGGAAACCAATTGCCCCCACGACATTCTCGCCTTATCGTTACCTCTACAAAGATGTATATAAAAATTTCACCAGAAATTTTTATGATACGCCAGATTGTGCATCCGTTAATGCTGTAGTTAGAGAGAAAAAGCCAGCAATAGTTATGTTGCAGGGTTGGTTTCAGATTGATATTTATGAGAGAAATGAGAAGGGTGAGTATAAACTTAACACCAAGAAATCTGGTATATCATCAGGTATATCCATACCCATAGAAAGGGCAGAATTCTCATGCCAGGAGAAGATGGCAGAATTGAAGAGGTATGCTACAGCAAACTTGCCTTCGGATTTTGATAGTGACGCGGTACTGATAAATATAAGTGCTGCTAAGGATAAGAACGGAAAGCCTAGATTGAGAACGATATGCTATTTTGTAAGGTGAAAGATTATGGTGTTCATAGTGAGAGCAAAAGACCCAGTAACCAAAGAGATAAGAACGTATGAAACTGGCAATTATATCAATGCTTTAAGGAAATTCAGGTTTTTCTATATAGAAGGCTATCAACATATTGTGGTGGTGTACAGGGGTGTGTAAATGGAGATAGAAAAAATTGAGGCGAGACATAATAAAACATTTTATTCTATACGTGTTTCTGGACCATCGAATGATTATGTGCTAGAGATTTCTGGTGAGAATGTCGGTAACGTAAGTATAAAATTAGACAGAAATGACTTTATCGGTTTGAAGGAATTTCTAAATATGGTCAATGTTGATATATTGAAAAAGGTGATTTACAATCCAAGATAAATTATTCAAGATTAAATTAAGGTGTGTGAAATGCTCTCATACTATCCAATGGTGGATTACAAATATAGATGATATGGACAATCCAACATATCCATATAAAATTAAATGCCAATGTGGTGGTATTTTTGAACCAATCCATTTAACTGAGGGCGATTGGGATGGGGAAATTAACCTGCATAGATAGGCAGATTTATGTCAAGCCTATAGCAGCATTCGACGTAGAAACCTGGGGTGATAATCTAAACACCTTTCGTATGGGTTCGATAATGAAAGATAACGAAATAATGGTATTCTGGAATAAGAAGGAAATGGCTGATTATCTAAAGACTAAATATATGTCCAGATATATGGCGTTTGCCACCAATCTAGGGTTTGATTGGAATGCGTTATTCAATTTAGAAGATGATTGGGATTTGCTTTACAATGGTAGCAGATTGATTAGAACGACATTCCGGCCCAATCATACCTCACAATATGATACAATGAATTTGGCACCTGATATGTCGGTTAAAAAGATGGGTAAGTCATTGGGATTACCAAAATTGGAAATGAAAGATTTTGCGATGGCATCCGATGAGGAAATAAAAGAATACAATATACGTGATACCGAGATAACATATCGTTGGGTGTGCTGGTTCCAGAATGAGGTTAATAAATTAGGTGGAGAATTGAAGCCAACGATAGCATCAACAGCATTGGATTTGTGGAGAAGGAAATATCTTTATAATGATATTAATCAGCCATCCTGGTTAAAGAATAAATCATCTTATGATAGTTATTACGGTGGCAGGGTTGAGGTTTACAAAAAGGGCCTGATGCCAAAGAAATTTTTTGTTTATGATATTAACGCAATGTATCCGTTTGTTATGCTAAAGACAGCATTTCCAGATATAAATTATTTAAAATTCAATAAAAAGAACGATTTAGAGTATATATCAGAATATGAAGGGTGTGCCAGTGTAAGCATATATGTACCACCGTCATATATCCCGATGGTTCCTTACCGACATATGGAGAGATTGTTATTTCCGTGTGGCTTTCTAAATGGTGTTTGGACAAATACAGAATTGAGGTATGCTATGGATAATGGCTGTGCTGTAAATAAAATATACTGGAATTTATATTCTGATAGAGAAGAGTATTATTTTACTGATTTTATTACTGATTTGTATCAAAAAAGGATGGAGTACAAAAAAGATAATATGCCTGAGGAAAAGGTAGTAAAAAGATTGATGAACGGTTCATACGGCAAGTTTGCCACAAAGATAAATAAGAAAGGGTCCGGGATATTAAGAGCAATAAACGATAATACAAAATTAGAAGATTTAATAGGTGCTATGGTATATGATAATAAATTCTATGTAAAGAGATTGAATAAGATACCTGTATATATCATGCCATTAATATCATCCTATATTACAGCAGAAAGCAGAATATTGTTACATAAATATCTCATTAAAAATGAGGTTTATTATTGTGATACTGACAGTTTATTCACACCCGATACTATGGATACCTCATCCTTACTGGGTGATTTGAAACTTGAATATACTGCAAGAACAGGCTGGATATTCGGTAATAAAATGTATTATCTATTCACTGATGAGAAAAACAATCCAATTATAAAGTGTAAAGGAATACCGTATTCTGAATTGGACGTATTTTATTCTGAGTTATTCGATAAACTAAATGATAAGATAACGATTAATTTCAAGAAATTCATAAAACTCAAAGAGGCCCTTAGAAGGAAATATCTACCAAACCAGATTGTAGATTACAGAAAAACGGTAAGCCTTTATGGGTTCGATAAGAGAACGTGGCTTAACAAAGAATTCAATATTTTTAAAGAGTACACTGATACCATACCATATTTCATTGATAAAAATGGAATAAATAAGTACAAAGAAAGGTATATAAAGGCTGAGATTAATATATAATTGGCCTTTCCCATCGGGATTGAAAAGCCATATAATTAAGTATATAATGGGAAAGGCGATAAAATGGGATATGGTATACCCATATGGACTAGGGACTGGGACGGTATAACTGCTGCTGCATTTGGTAGGCTTCAACCAAGAGCAGATATTTCACCCGAACGTCCCATTGTTGGATTTTTGAATACCCTGCGTGGAGTAATCGATGCTGCTGTGGCTGGCCTTACGGATGAGGGTGCTATTTGTGGTGCTATGGCCATGATTACGGATGTGAGGCTAACCGATGAGAAGCAGCATAATTATCTAGACGGTATTGATGGCCTGGATATGTGGCAAATCCACCGCCATTATTTCCATACCAATCCGTGGACCGATTTACTGGGTGCGCAGGCATCAGCATACCAGGCACGTTGGATTATCCCGATTACCCTGCCTACTGGTATTGGTGCCTTTCAAATGGACTTTACCTATGGTGCTTCGACCCTTTGGGACGACACCGTTTCGTTCTCAACGGATATGACCCACCATCTATACACTATCTATGGCTCCAAACTAGAGGGTGTGCAGGAATACATTACGCGCATAGAGGTTTATGCTGCTGCCACCCGTGATAAGTGGAAAATACCTGTCAATGGCCGTTTGGATGCTCTACTCATCCAAACGCAGAACGGAACACCTGTTCTGGACGATTGGATTATCTCGGATATTGAGGTATCCGATGGTGGTATTCCTCAGGTTGCCGGTATCCTGGATGATTTGAGGGGATGGGGTGAAACCTGGCAGGAACAGGGTATGCCCCTGACTGGCGTTACCAATGTGATTGATGGCTGGCCTATGGACCCCTGCGGAATTTATTTCCTAAATTTCGACAGTTTCGTCCCCGATCAAACCGCAATGATAAAGTATTCCGTTGCTGAGGCTGCTGATGAAATCAAATTCATTATGAAATATACTCAGCCTCAGGTTGAAGTAACGTCACAGGTTGTAACCCCTGCTGTGGCTGCCGATAATGTAAAGACCGCAATTTCTGAGGGTGAAATGGCTAAGGATGTAGTTAGGCCACCCGTTGCAGCACCTTCGCAAATCCGGGGCCCGTCCACTGGTTATGAACCTTCTGCTGTGCCATCAGCACAGCCGGTTAGAAAGACTAGGCGCGGATACCAGCAAACTGGCTAGAGGAAACCTAGATGGTAAATCAAAAGCAAATGTACGTTGCAGCCATACTAGGATTGGGTGTGCTAGTATGGTGGCTTTCCAAGTCTAGTATGGCTCAATCTGCTTTGATAAACACCGCAGCATCGCCGTTCAACACCAGTGACCCTGCAAAGGCTGATAAGAAATTGGGTGTGCCTACCCTTAGTAACATGAAAAAGGGTGGCGCATCGAAGCCTAAGGTATCTATGGGCCTAACCCAGGATGAACGTCGATTACAGGATGCTAATCTGGCTAGTGCTGCTAAATTCCCCGCCCAGGTTGATTTCATCAAAACTAGCCAACATGAGGAATACACTAGAGAAAAGGGTGCTTTGGCCGCAAATGAACAGTTTGACACTTACGGTGATATGTCGTTCGATGCTGACGGTATGGGTGACAGGCGTACGGTAAAAGTACCAGGTGAAAAGCAAGAGGTATATTAATGAATGCTAAATATAAATATATGGCGATGGGTGCGGCAGCCTTATTCGGTGGATTGTATATCTGGAATAAAATGAGAGCAACGGAAGCCTCATCTTAGTTTCAAATGGTGGTGATTTAGCAAAATGTCTAAATTACCCTTTACAGTACCACCTACTCCATCCAGTGTGAAATTAAAATTCGATGACGGAGTTAAATCCGTTCAAATCCGTAATCTGGATTTTGTTAATTTTTTATGGGTATCCGATAACCCTAACGGATTACTGTCCACTGACGATAGATGGGAAATTCCACCTAGGACGGATGCTGTATTTGAGGTTGACCCTGCAAAGAAGGTTGCCATATTTTATGCCTGTAATTCCAATAGGGACACAAATAACAGCCTGATTGAATGTACTCCATTTTATTTTTATGGCGTACGCGGAATATTGCAGGGTGATATGAACCCTACTCGTCCCATATGTGATTATACTGAATATACTGCTGCCAACGATAACGAGAATATCGCGTACAATATTGCCACAGCATTCATAGGCACGTTAAATGGTCATAGAGTACGTGATATAATGATAAAGGCCCAAACCAATGACGTTTTGATAGGCCTGGATAATCAGGTAGCATTGGCCAGGGGTCCACCAGTGGTAGCATTGGCGCATCTTGAAGAGGGTGAGGTATGGACCGTTTCGGACCATAGTCATTTTCTGGAAATAACTGCAATGAACGCAGCAATAGGCCAGAATTGTGAGATATGGATTTGGGTGGCTGGTGATTAATGCCTTTTGAATTATCTAAATTAACTGTTGGCGCATTATTCAATCGCCCGTATATCGTGGATGCCAGGCATCACGAATGCTGGCTATTTGACGATTTCAATATGTGTCAGTATGCTAATTCAGATAAATGGCCTGGATGGTGGACCGTCATAAATGGTGGTGGTACTGATGACCCTGATAATACCAGCAGAACGGACGCAATGGGCATAATAAATCTGCTAGCCAATAATGGTAATGACGAAATGACCAATCGTGCCAAATTTCTCCACGTATCTCAGGCTTCCGATATTGCTAGAGCAGAATTCCGTTGTGCTGTAAGTGCTGTCCGACCAAACCAATCCATAGTATGCCAAATGTATGACGATGCTAATAATTTTTATGAGTTTTACATGGGCAATGCTGGCAATTGGTTTTGTCGGGGTACTGAAGGCGGAATACAACGGTTTAACCAGGATAGTGGAGTATTGCCTGTACAGATAGGGGCAGGATGGCAAACATTACAAATCGTTGCTGAGTTTTCTCAAGTAAGATTTTATATTGATGGCGCATTGGTCCATACGCATAATGCAGCATTGGGATTACTGGCAAATAATCATTTTTATATTAGAGTTTATGTTAATCATCCTGTTGTTTCAAATTGCTCTATATATTTCGATTGGATACTGGGCAAGCAAACCCTTCATACTCAACGTCCAACATATGAATTTGTGGTTTAATAGGTGTGAGCAAAGTGCAAGATTGTTACGCATTCGGAATTGCTTTAACGGGGATTGTCAGTATTACTGCTATTGAATTGATGGCTCTAAAAAAAGGCATCAATGGTAAGGTTATGTCCACTGTCATAGGTGCTGTCGGAATAATATGCGGTTTTGCGTTCGGGGTTGGTGTTAGTTAATTGTGGCGACCAGGATTGATAATAAAGAAAAAAGAAAAATGGTATCACAAACCAGCCAAATACGCATTAATAATCTTATTGCTAGTTTTGGTACTGGTGATTATAGTATTCGGAATTAGATATATCTCGGGTGGAATTTGATGAATAAGACTTATCTCTATATAGGTGCTGTTGCTGCTGCTGGTGTTGCTGGAATTATGATTATGAAAAAGAGGGCCAGCCAGATTGATGGCACTAGCAATTCCGTTGACCCAAAGACCACAAAGATAACCAAATCAGATAAGTTATCGTTCAATCTATCCGAAAATAAATTGGGCACCAACGATAGGGTAATACTCTCAACCCTGGCCAGGATAGACCCCAATAAGGGAGTATCACCTGATGGCAGGGTATGGGAAATCAAGTATGCTCCAAAACAGAATAAACATAAACCATACGTGGCTGGTGGAAATAGATTTACTACTAGGGCAAAGGCTAAACAATGGATAGCATCGCAGGGTTAGATAATGAAATATACATATGTCGCAATGGGTATGGCGTTAGCATACGTATTTCATAGATTAATGTTAATTGAAAATGGTTATAGAAGAGTTA
>Ga0180433_10009019_pt1 | contig 12285 bp, 10 predicted proteins | sample SS_ome_8_FD_132980 | JGI IMG/M metagenome (GOLD analysis project Ga0180433, IMG submission 132980) | Hypersaline lake sediment archaeal communities from the Salton Sea, California, USA - SS_1_D_1 metaG | ecosystem: Environmental > Aquatic > Non-marine Saline and Alkaline > Hypersaline >... | reverse complement strand
GTTGATTTTTAAAAAAGGCTACAACTTTCTCGGGGCATTGCCATGGTTTTACAGAGCCGTTGTAGCAGTATATCGTTTGATCGGGTGATATATGTAATTTTTTTCTTATCTCACGTCTCCAAGCCAGGACTTGTTTTTTATCAACTGTTTGTGGGATGTCATGTTTTGCAATTGTTATATTTTTTTTATCAACGCAAAATTGTGTTGCTACATATGTTTTTAATGCCCCACTGACAGCTTCTATTTTTGTATTTGGCAGTTTTGCGATTTGTTTGTATGCAGTTGTTTCTAATGCTTTGTATTGGTGGTACCTGATTTTATGAATAAGCTTTAAAAATAAGTTTTTTTGATTTTTGTGCGCATACTTGTACTCTTGCGCGATCAGTCCCCGAGCTTGAATGGCAAAAGACTTGCAAGCATTAAAGTTAATCGCCTTTGAGCAGATATATCCTGCGATTGGTCCGCGCGCTATTAAAGAATATTCGTCATAGTTTTTTAAAATCTTTTTAAGTTGCAATATTGCGGGAATTAAAACAAATTTACCGAAGAATGGGTGTTTTTTTAACGTGATGAGTTTCAAGCACCGCTTAGGCGCGAAGCCTGCATAACTTTTTGATACTGGGGATTTTTCAAAACTTACGATTACGATGTTTTGCTCCTTTTTTTTCAAAAGCGGGGCAAGCACTTGACCTTCAAATACAGAGTTTTTTATTCCATCGTACAAAACAAAAATTAAAGGTTCTTTTTTTTGTGTCATTTTTTTCTTAAAAAAAGAGGCTGCTTTTAACAACAGCCTCTTTTGAATTAATTAACTCTTAAATTATTGCATCTTCATCGTAGCCCATGTAATATCTCCAGGCATCTATGCCATCCTCTGCTTTTTCCAAGAATTTTCTTAAAGCAAGCATGAATGCAAGAGTTTTTGATATAGGAATGAAGTATGAGTGTATTTTTCCGCCCAGTCCCATTTCATCATAAGCTGCCCCTATGTCTAGAGTTTTACCGTCTGGCATTACTTTTACCGTTGAGCCTCTACCTCTTCTGCCGATGATAACATCGTCAATGAAGTACAATAGTTGCGATATTATTTTTTTGAAATCTTTTTTTTGGGAAGCTTCTTTTAATTTTTCAGTTTCAAATCTTGAAGGATCTGCACAAGGTCTTTTCATATAAAATCTAAATATTGCAGAACCCAAGATTGTAGTTGCAATCATTGCCATAGGCTTTTTAAAAAAATCTGTTACATCTCTCAAGGCAAGACACTGAGTTTGTTGTGTTGTTGAGATCATAGAACCTAAAAGAACAATTGGAAGTATTTTTTTCATGTTACGATTTCCTTTCTTTTGAAAATTTTTGTGTAATAAAAAAATGATATCAGAAAAAAGAGTATACATGTTTTGTTGGCGTGTCAATTTGCTTTTTGTCTTAATTTTTATAAAAGAGTTTTTTGATGAAAACTTAAAGTTATATCTTAGTTTTTCTATTCAGAGCTATACCACGAATCTCTAAGTTCATCGAAACTTTTTTTCAACAAGTCATACAGTTTTGGCATGTCATAACCAATTACTTGTGTTTCGCATACCAAATGAATAAATGATACATTTTCTATCTCATACCTTGGAATTATATGGATGTGTATGTGGTCAGGTTTACTTGCTCCAGCAATTTTTCCAATATTTATTCCAATGTTAACGCCTGCTGCATCAAGCGTATGTTTGATAATATTTGGGGTAGCGCTGAGGATTTCTATAAGTTCTATTCTTTCTTCGTAAGAAAGTTCGCTTAAAGTTTTTACATGGCTTTTGGGTACCAAAAGGAGATGTCCTTTTTGGTAAGGATAAAGATTCATAAATAAATTATGATATCTGAATCTTGTTATAAGAAGGTTTTTTTTGTCGTTGTCATATTTTGCAAGCATGCAGAATATACACTTTTTTGGATTATTTGCGTGTTTTTTGGGATTTTCTTTATTTTGTTTTTCTATTTTTTCGTTGTATTGTTTGTCCCGTTCAGGTGTGTACATCATCTGCTTTTTAAAGGGATTATGCTCGTATATGGTATGGGCATTGATTGTATTGCTGTTGCATTTGATAAGTAAACTTGAAAGTAAAAACAAAATGGAAGTTGTTTTTGTGAAATTGCTCATAGTTTTCCTTTTTTTGATTAAAAAATTTTTTATTGTTGGAGTGGACTAATCAGAATTTATTTCAATTCTTGGAGAAACATTGGTGATTCTTCTAGGGTGGCTAGTTTTGGTGTCTGAGCTTAATCTTTTTCTTATTTTTTTAAGTTTTTGTGTTAGTTTTGATAAATCGTTTTCTAGTATAGAGTTTTTTATTGCTCTTTTTCTCAGGTCATGGCGCATCGTATTGGTTTCTATAAAAATAGTTATACACAAAACCGATGCAGCGATATTTTTTAACATTTGTTTCCTTGTGCTAAATTTGGCTTTAACAAAATTATTATAGTCGCATCCAGAACAAATGCAAGGTCTGACAAAAGGGGACAAAATCTGAAAATTTTTTAAAAAATGTAATACGATGCAAAAGCGATTATAAATGTTACCAATACGGGCGTTTTGACATACTTGAATCCAAACAGCTTATACAAGATGTTGCAAAGTGTTAGCGCTATCAGTAAAGGATAACCGATGAATACCAACGGCCCGCCGGTGATTTCTAACACTTTGTTAAGCCCGTATGTTGACAGTGGGATTGAAGCGATAAGAACAAGTATCAATGATGCGATATAGCCAATTTTATTTTTAAAGACATCTTTTTGGATGTATTCAGCACCGACAGCGCTTAAGCCTATGGATGTTGATAAGCATGCCATTAATGCTGCGGTTCCCAATATTGCTGCGCCATATCTTCCAATTATTTTAAAAACAATATCTTTAAAAGCTTGCCCATTGTCTACGATGCCGTGACCATGATATGCACCCAAAAAACTCATTCCAAAATAGATGATTGCCAGTAAACTAACACCAATTGCTCCAGCCTTAAGGCCAAAGAATGCAAGTTTTTTAAGACATATTGAGTTGCACCGATCTTTGTACATTTTATGTATTATGATTGTTATAATAATTGATGCAAAAAATATTGTTCCAAGAAGATCAAGAGTTCCGTACCCGATAAGCATGCTTTTTTTAAATATTTGGGTTGGTGTTTCAGTTACTTGGACAGCTGTCTGTGCAGTCAAAAGTCCTTTGACAATGACAGTTACGAGAGAAATAAGCAAAATTGGACTTATAACGTATCCGAGTAGGTTGACAATGTTATTTTCTTTTACGCTTCCTAAAAATGTTATCCCCAGAAAGATGATGCTGAATAAAAATAGAGAGAGTACCCCTTGCCCTTGCAAGGCAGCGAACGGTAAAAATGGAGCGATCATAACTTGAGCTACCGATACGATCCTTGGTATGACAAGTCCTGGGCCAATTATGATCATACAGATTGCGATCATTATTTTTCCTGCTGTTTTTCCCAGGCGTCCAAAAAATTCTTTATAGTTTCCGTTGTACAGGATCATGGCAACGAGTCCCATAAGTGGGAGCAGCACAGCTGTTATTAAAAAACCAAGGAATCCAATTAGGTTGTGTTTACCAGACAGTAAACCAACTTTTATTGGATATACCAAATTTCCTGCGCCAAATAACATTGAAAATATAGCTAAACCAGTAGCTATCAAATCAAATTTATTTAATTTATTCATTTTTTTTGCCTCTTATTTATTTTATTTTCTCGCAAAATATTAAGTTGTTTGTTTATCTTTTTTAAAACTAATAATTCAAAAATTAAAAAAATGGAATTTTTATAGACAAAGCGTTTTCAAAAAAAATATTCTGTTTGAATATAGTATACCAAAATTTGGTTCTATTGTGAATCGCTTATTGGATATTTTTTGTTATATCGCTTACAATGAGATTGTTGAAATTGACGTAAGTGATCACTGAGTCAGCGTATTGGCTTGTTTTAGAGAGAGATAGTATGAAATTTATAAAAATGTTTAAAGAGCTACAAAATTCGGATGTTTCTCAAGTGGGGGGCAAAAATGCGTCGTTAGGACAGATGATTAGCCAGCTTTCTGGTAAAGGTATTGAGATCCCCGATGGATTTGCTGTTACGGCAGAGGCATATTGGTATTTTATTGAGTACAACGAGATTTTGCCGAAGATGAAAGAGGTTATGGGATCTTTAAAAGATCCAAAAGATATGAAATTGTTAAAAAAGGTGGGAAGTTCCATCAGGTCAATGATAGTAGGTGGAAAAATGCCCGAAGATCTGAAAAAAGAGATTGAACAGGCGTATCTGAATTTGTCTGAGCAGTATGGTCATGAATGTGTTGACGTTGCAGTACGATCATCGGCTACAGCGGAAGATTTGCCGACTGCATCGTTTGCGGGGCAGCAGGAAACATTTTTAAATGTTGTAGGCGTTGATAATCTGGTTGAATCATGCAAAAAATCTATGGCCTCACTTTTCACCGACCGGGCGATTGTGTATCGGATAGAGCAGGGGTTTGATCATTTTGATGTTGCGCTTTCTGTTGGTGTGCAGAAAATGATCAGATCAGATTTGGCGTCTGCCGGTGTCATTTTTACTCTGGATACAGAAACAGGTTTTAAAGATGTTGTGATAATAAATTCAGCCTATGGCCTTGGAGAGGTTGTGGTCAAGGGCGAAGTTATTCCTGATGAGTTTCTTGTGTACAAACCAATGTTGCAAAAAAGTTTTTCTTCGATTGTTAAAAAAAGTTTAGGAGATAAACAAATAAAAATTGTTTACGCACAAAATGAAGACTCTTTTACAAAAACAATTGAAGCGACAGAACAAGAAAAAAACTCTTTTTCTTTAACTGATGAAGAGATTTTACAGTTATCACGGTATGCGGTGACCATAGAAGAGCATTATTCAGACTTGAATGGTGCGTGGAGTCCTATGGATATTGAGTGGGCAAAAGATGGCGTTGATGGAAAACTGTATATTTTGCAAGCGCGTCCAGAAACGGTTCATTCATCCAAACATAAAGAATTTTTAAAATTGTATACTCTGAAAGATAAAAAAGCTGCATCAAAGATTTTGGTAAAAGGGCAGAGCATTGGAAATAAAATAGTTTCAGGAAAAGCAAATGTTATAGCATCGGTGAAAGATATCCAGCAAGTACAAGAAGGGGACATTTTAATTACACAGATGACAGATCCTGATTGGGTACCTGCAATGAAAAAAGCTGCAGGAATTGTTACAGAACGTGGCGGAAGAACGTGTCATGCTGCAATTGTCAGTAGGGAATTGAATATTCCTGCCATTGTCGGGGCGCAAGAGGTTACAAAAACAATAAAAACAGGCCAAGAGGTTACCATAGACTGCTCTAGAGGAAAAACGGGATATGTGTATGATGGAGTTATTTCTTTTGATGAAGTTGATATTCCTGTTGGAAAACTGTCGACGGCCGATGTGCCTTGTGAAGTTATGGTAAATATTGCAGATCCTGATAGTGCGTTTGCAGTTTCATTTTTACCGAATGACGGCGTTGGGCTTGCAAGAATAGAGTTTATAATAAACAATTTTATTCAGATTCATCCGATGGCATTAATTCATCCGGAAAAAATTCAAGATCCTAATATTTTAAAAAACATAGAACAGATCACAATAGCTTACGCTGATAAACAAGCGTTTTTTGTAGATAATTTAGCGTACGGCATTGCAACCATCGCTGCGGCATTTTATCCAAAACCTGTTATTGTTCGTTTGTCAGATTTTAAAAGCAACGAGTATAGAAATTTAATTGGTGGAATATATTTTGAGCCGGAAGAGCAAAATCCTATGCTTGGATGGCGTGGAGCATCTCGGTATTACCACGAAAATTACAAAAAAGCTTTTGCGCTCGAATGCAAAGCGATAAAAAAAGTACGAGAAGAAATTGGCTTGACCAATGTCAAAGTTATGGTTCCATTTGTTCGGACTGTAAAAGAGGCAGAAAATGTTTTGAAAGAACTTGAGAAAAACAGTTTAACGCGTGGCGAAAATAATTTAGAAATTGTAATGATGTGTGAAATTCCTTCAAATGTTATTTTGATGGATCAATTTTGCAAGCTATTTGATGGTTTCTCAATTGGTTCTAACGATTTGACTCAGCTTACGCTAGGTGTTGATAGAGATTCTGATTTGTTAGCTCCTCTGTTTGATGAGCGTGATGAGTCAGTTAAAAAAATGATGGCAATGGCAATAGAAGGTGCGTTAAAAGCTCAGAAGTATATCGGAATATGTGGCCAGGCGCCATCAGATTTGCCCGAGATTGCAAAATTTTTAATTGAGTGCAGCATCACATCGCTTTCACTAAATCCAGATACCGTTGCCCAATTTTTGATGAGTTATAAAAAAAGTTAATGTACTATCTTTAACTCCTATATACTTTCCGGACGTCGAGGTGGAGCTGGGATTCTTGGTCGTGGTGGAGCCGGAGCTTTTGGCTGAGGTGTGGCTGGAAGTTTTCGATACGATGATACAAATTTGATCATATTTGCTTTTTCCCAAAATGCATGTGGTATCTTCTTGCCGGTGACTTTTATCGTTTTTAGATAGTGCCCGCCAGTTTTTACCTCTATGTGTGTGTATGTTTTATTGAAATAATTTGTTTCATACCAATTGGCGGCTCTAACATTTTTGTTTTCGGTCCATCTTATTGCTATTCTTTCACCTTTAGGAACGTGCAAAATAAATGTTTGCTGGGAGCCAGGACGTACTGGTAAAGCTGCGGTTTTTCTGTCATATCCCCCTCCAAATTTTTTTGTTCTGTAATTGCAGTCTACATAAACATATATGCGTTCTTTTGAAATGTTTCTGACCTCTACTGTCCTTTTTTCAATGTCTCTCGTAACTCTGATTGTGGAAATTGGAGATTTGTTTGTTGAAGGGTACACAGATGTCGGTCCTTTCTTTCGAGCTCCAAAAATATACGTTTGACTCAAAGCTGTCAAAGTTAATATTGCCGATATAAAAATTGTTTTTTTGTTCATAATTATCTCCTTTTTATTTGGTTAATTTGGCTGTTAAAAATACTATTTTTTCGTTATTTTTCTAATTTTTCTTTGTCATGCTTTATTTTTGCCCGAATATCCGCGGACGTAAGTACTTCAAAATCTCCTGGATCATGATAATGCCCGCATTTTGGACATTTTCCGCGAACAAACGAGCCAACATACTTGTGGCATGGGCAGTTGCACTGCACGTAGTGATATGTTTTGTAATCATTCTTTTTTTTGGTGTGGTAACTGTTGTCCATGCATCCAATTGCGGAAAAAATAGTGTTCGTGTTTGCAAGTAACATTGCAATGAAAAATAGTAGCTTTTTGTTTTTCATAACCTCTTCCCCCTTACTTGTTGAGTATAGACTCAATGGTTCAACTTTACTGTTTTACTCAAAAGTATGGTACCATCCAAGCTTTTCAAATTGCAATAATTTTATTTATCTTAACTGCAAAGAGTTGAAAATAGGGAATTAAAAGGCGCTAGCTTTTTTGACCGACGCCACCAACATTTTTCTTTGGATTAGTAATTTTCGTCTGGTTCGTACAATCTATACTTTGCTCTTGTGGAGATCTTACTTTCTAATATTCTTCCAGTGTTTTGCACAGTTATTCTTTTTCTTCTTCCGAATTTTTTCTTGAGACGTCCTGGTGATGAATCGAATGCTAATAAGTCATCTTCATGAATTTCCAATTCTATGCTGTTTGATGTTACAATTTTGTCTGCTTTCTTAATTCCAATACTGTGGTGTAACTTGCTAAATCTTGAGTGTTCGGTTTTCAAATTAAATGTTATGGTGTGGGAATATTTGTTATCAGGTCCCAATTCTGAGATACAAAGTATTGCTAATTCTCCGGATTCCAATATGTTGACAAAGTGAGTGTTGCTACACATTTTACAGAATATTTGTTCACCATTTTTGAGATCAAATATTTGTAGCTCTTCACCAACTTCTTTTGCTACACACACAGCGACGTATGTTAATTCGTCACCGATAAGAGGTTCGGCGACAACAAAAAGGCCCGCTTTTATAGCTTGCCCATCTAATCTGTGTGTAAATATTATTTCGTCTGGATCAAATTTTGAATGCCCGGATTTTTTTATTTGCAGCGCATTAATTTGGGGCGTCGACAAGGTGTACTGTCCGAGTTTTAGTGATTGATCAGTAGATATTGCAGAAAATCTACTTGATCCGGTTACCATGCATAGTGTTGAGATGTAGTAGCTGGAAAGAAAAATAACAGAAAAAAATGATACTTTTTTTGATTTTAACATTGCAGACTCCTTTTGTTTTGGGGTTAAAAAATTGTAACACTCAGAAATTAAGTATAGTTACATTTGATTTGTTTTGAAGTTTTTTAAAAATTTTCTGCAATGTTCTCTGTGGGCGTGCTACAAAGACTTTGTTATATTTTTATTGTTGTTGAACATAAATGATTCTGGGGTATCAAGCTCTGATAAAAATTCTTTGATGTAGGGTGCATAGTTGGGATTTTGCAGTGCTGTTCCAATTATTGCCTTTATCCAACCGATAGGATTTCCCAGATCGTATCTTGTTCCTTGTATTTTGTATGCAAAAACTTTTTCTCCACTTTGTGCCATGTGACTTATTGCATCGGTAAGTTGAAGTTCTTCAACGGCATATGTGCTTATATCTTCCAATGAAGCAAAAATTTTGTGTGAGAGCACATATCTTCCGATGATTGCTAAGTTTGAAGGGGCATCTTTTTGATGTGGTTTTTCAACTAGATGAGAAACCTGAAACAATTTTGGTGTAAGCTGTTTTTTTATTGAGATTACTCCATATGAGGAGACACAGTTATTTGGAACTTCTTGTACCGCAATGACGCTTGCTTTTTCTTGTCTGGCAATGCGTATAAGTTGATCGAGCCCAGGTTGCTTGGAAACGATTATGTCGTCAGGTAAAACGACACCGAAATATTCTTTTCCTATAGAATGTTTTGCCATAGAAACAGCATGACCAAGTCCAAGCGGTTCTGATTGTCTGATGTAGGTAAAATTTGATGTGCGTATGATTTTTTTAATGCTAGAAATAAGGCGTTCTTTGTCTGTTTCTTGAAGGAGTAGTTCAAGTTCTTGATTTGAGTCGAAATGATTTTCGAGTGCAAATTTTGATTTGTTTGTGATCATTAAAAAATTGGTAACACCGGATTTTAAACATTCCTCTACAATGTGTTGAATTGCTGGTTTGTTCAGCAGAGGCAACATTTCTTTGGGAACCGATTTTGTATATGGAAGAAAACGTGTTCCAAGACCCGCTGCAGGAATCACAACTTTTATTACATCCATAACTATTCCTTATGTTCTAGGTGTGAAAAAAATCTAAAACTGTTTGAGAAATTCAATATTGCCGCCATGGAAAAAGCGCAAATCATTGATGCCGTATTTCACCATGGCCAACCGTTCTATCCCTCCTCCAAAAGCAAATCCACTATATTTTTCAGAATCCACTTTGCAGTATCTTAAAACATTTGGATGCACAAGTCCAGCGCCAACTAATTCGATCCATGTTGTTTTTTTGCATACGGAGCAACCTTTTTTACAAAATGGACATGATGCATCAATTTCTATGCCCGGTTCAACAAATGGAAAAAAGCTTGGTCGAACCCTAATATCAAGATCTTTTTTTTCAAATAGTTGTTGCAAAAAAGATTTCATTGTTGCCAGAAGGTTCCCCATCGATATATTTTTGTCTACAAACAGTCCTTCATATTGACTGAAAACAAAATCATGTGTGGCGTCTGTTGATTCATTTCTGTACACTTTTCCCGGACCAATTAATGCAATTGGTACTCCCTGTTTTTCCATTTCATGAATCTGAATTGTTGATGTTTGTGTTCTTAACAAAAATCCTGGAACGTTAAACCAAAACGTGTCATGAGAATCTCTTGCCGGGTGATCATTGGGAATATTTAACGCTTCAAAGTTATAAAAATCTGTTTCTAGTTCCGGGCCATCTGCAACTTGGTAACCCATTGAAATAAAAATGTCTTCTATTTGCTCAATAATCTGACTCAAAAGATGTATGCTTCCTTTTAGATCTGAAAATTTGTATGCGGTAACATCAAATTGCTGTTTTTTAAATATTTCTAGTTTTCTTGATTCTTGGTCCAACTTATTTTTTCTATCTTTGTATGCCTGCTCGCTTTCCTGTTTTAACTGATTTAATTTTGGGCCGAAGATTCTTTTTTGTTCTGTGTCGAGCTCTTTAAGTTGTGACATGAGCTTAACAGCCTCTCCTTGTCTTCCCAAAAAGTTGACCCGAACTTTTTCAAGTTCGTCTTGGGTGCTTGCTTTCTCAAGCTCAGCTTTGAGGTTTTTTTCAAAATCTTTAATAGATTGCTCTAAGTTTTTCATAAATTTCCAATTTAACGCGAAAATATCATAATAAAATTATCTTATTTTATATTACTAAGATAGCAAATAGCCTTGACTTTGCCAATTGTGTAACATTGCGAAATATTGTATTTCAGTCTATTTTTACATAGTTTTTGTTAATCGATCCTCTAATAAGTGCTATTGCTTAAAAAATCTATAGTGGATATGTAAATTTTATGCCAATTAAAGGCATAATTTTGTTGACAAAAAAAGCTGCTTTTGTGATAATGTTGATGTATAAGTTCTTTTCGAAATTTTTGTTAGTGCCGAGGTAGCTCAGTGGTAGAGCGTGAGCCTGAAGAGCTCAGCGTCGTTGGTTCGATTCCGACCCTCGGCACCAGTCTTCGCTCCTTTTAGGAGCTACGACTGGCAAGCCAGTTTTTAACGGAGTTTTAATAAAATTTTGTTAGAGAGGTTGATAGCGAAAGCTGTCCTCCGAAGCTTTATGCGAAGGAGGACTTGCGGTCAGTTAAAATAATATACTTCTTCTTTAAGAAAATACCATTTGATTTTCTTTCATTAAAATGGTTCCATTAAAAATAATAAAGCGTGTAAAATTATGTGTCTAAAAAAATGAGGTAGATTATTTCGTTGTGGAGTTAAAATAAAAAAGGGGCGTTTAGAATGAAGCATTTGAACGCAGAAAAATATAACTTGGCATGGTTTAAGTTGGCCGAATGTGTTTCTAGAAAAGAAAAAGAAAGAGCTTTGGGAGTATACAGACTCCTTTCCCATTCACTGGATAACGATGCGCTTGCAGTACAGTTGGCTGGTGATTTATTTCTTTGTTTTGAAGATCAAAAAGAAGCCGTCAAAAAATATTTACAAGCAGCTGATCTTTACAAAAAAAATAATAAGTTCGTCGAGTCTATTGCCGTGTATGAGCATGTTATTGTTTTACAGCCAAATGATCATAAGCATCTATTTGAGCTTTGCCAGTTGTATCTAGATACTGATATGTCTTTTAAGGTGGTTGATCATGTTAGTCGGCTGATCGGAGATAAAAAACTTATTTTAGCAGGTAAAATAGTAAAAAAAATGGACAGTTTGCTAAAACCAAAAGAGGTTGCTACAGCAAATCAAGATCTTTTATTTGCTTTGTTAAAAAATGAAGTTATTCCAAAAGAGAAAGTAATTCAGCATATCGAGAAAATTATCGATTGTTGGTCTGAGGTTGCCGATGACAATCTGTTGCAGGACTTTTTGAGTAAGCTTAAATCTTCAAATAAAGATTTTTATGAGCATGCGTTAGGTTATTTGCAAAAAGATATTCCTACAACGTAAAAGTAATCTCTATACCGCACTTTTCGATAGATTCTACTGTTTCATTGTCTAGCGCAATCCGTTCTCTTGTTACAAGCTTTACCCGTTTGCCGTTTTCATGAAAAATAAAATGAAGGGGTATTTTTCCTCTGATTAATGTTTTTCGCAGTTCTTGTATTGTTTGTTCATCGATGTGATTTGGAAGTTCTAAAGACGCGGCGCTTATCATTTTCCATTGTGCAAGCAGTAATTCTACAGGAACAAGTTCGTTCGCTTTTATTTTACATTTTTTTTCAGATGCAGCATCTATAGCTCCTTTTACGACAAATACATCATAGTCGTCGAGCCATTGAGAGACATCTTTAAATAATCTTGGAAATACGATAATTTCAGATGTTGCACTTGCGTCTTCTAGTTGCACAAAAGACATTTTGTCGCCTTTTTTGGTGAGAATGTCTTTCCTCGATTTTAAAAGGCCGCAGCCGATTGTTACAATTTCTTTCATACTGTTGTTGTTTACAGATTTTTCAAGTGCATTAGAGAATGATTCGATATTGAGTCTTTTGAGTTGCTTCTTGTATGAATCTAGTGGGTG
>Ga0180433_10009018_pt1 | contig 12285 bp, 9 predicted proteins | sample SS_ome_8_FD_132980 | JGI IMG/M metagenome (GOLD analysis project Ga0180433, IMG submission 132980) | Hypersaline lake sediment archaeal communities from the Salton Sea, California, USA - SS_1_D_1 metaG | ecosystem: Environmental > Aquatic > Non-marine Saline and Alkaline > Hypersaline > Sediment... | reverse complement strand
GCACAAATCCGGCACGTCTACTTGGGACGTGCCCGCGTCTTGAGACCCGATCTAGTGGAGGGATGAACGTATGACTAGAGTAGCATTTCAAGGTATCGCCGGGGCGTATTCGGAGGAGGCCATACGCCAGTACTTTGGCCCTGACGTGGAAAGCATCCCTTACAGGACCCTGGACGACGTGTTCCCCGCCGTGGAAAACGGCGAGGTGGACTGTGCAATGGTGCCGGTGGAGAACGCCGTCGCGGGTTCTGTGAGCCGCTCCTACGAACTGCTGATGGAGCGCGACCTGCGCATTTGCGCCGAGACGATCTTGCACGTGCACCACATGTTGCTCGCCATTCCCGGCACCCAGTTGGCCGACCTGGAACGCGTGCGCTCGCATCCGCAGGCGTTGGCTCAATGCCAGCGGTACTTGAGCAGTTACGAGCTGAAACCCGAACCCGCCTTCGACACCGCCGGCAGCGCGCGCGACTTGGCGGCCAACCCGGAACCCGGCGTGGCCGCGATCGCCAGCAAGTTGGCCGCCGAGATGTACGATCTGGAGATCGTCTCCTCGGCCATCGAGGATTTCCCCTTTAATTATACGCGCTTCTTCGTCCTCTCCCTGGACGATCCGCCGCGCGCGCAGCGCACCAAGACGTCGCTCGTCTTCTCCTCCCGCCACCAGCCGGGGGCGTTGTACGACTGCCTGGGAGAATTCGCCACCAGGGGGATCAACCTGACCAAGATCGAGTCGCGCCCGCGCCTCAACCGGCCCTGGCAATATATTTTCTACCTGGACTTTGAAGGGCACTGCCAGGACCCCGAATGCGAGGCGGCCATCATAGGCCTGCTGCGGCGCTCGTCGTTTGTCAAATTATTGGGTTCTTATCCGGCTGCAACGACCCCCGTTCCCGACAACGGGGTCCTGGTATGAGTGAACTGAACACAGGAGGTATCAGATGATCGTCATAATGAAACAAGGCGCGAGCAGTGCCCAGATTGCCAACGTCACTGCCCGCATCGAACAGTTGGGCTGTGGGGTGCATCTTTCAGAGGGCGAGGAGCGGACCATCATCGGCATTATCGGCAATGGCCGCCCGCTGGACCGCGAACAGATTGAGCGTATGGACGGCGTCGAGCGGACGGTGCCCATCCTGCGCCCCTACAAGTTGGCCAGTCGGGATTTTCATCCGCAAGACACCGTCGTCTCGGTCGGGTTGGAACAATCCGCCAATGGGATCGCGGTCGGCGGCAAGCAGTTGATCGTGATGGCAGGCCCGTGCGCCGTGGAGAGCCGCGAGCAATTGCTGGAGGCCGCGCGGGCTGTCAAGAGTTGCCACGCCCACATGCTGCGCGGGGGCGCTTTCAAGCCGCGTTCTTCTCCCTACAGTTTCCAGGGGCTGGGCGAGGAGGGGTTACGCATCCTGGCCGCAGCGCGCAAGGAGACGGGTCTCCCGGTCGTCACCGAGGTGATGGCTCCCCAACAGGTGCCGTTGGTCACCACGCATGCCGACGTCCTCCAGGTCGGCGCGCGGAACATGCAGAACTATGCCCTGCTGCACGCCGTCGGTGAGGCGCAGCGACCGGTGCTGCTCAAGCGTGGTATGATGTCCACGCTGGAGGAACTGCTGATGGCCGCCGAGTACATCCTCTCCCACGGCAACGACCGCGTCATCCTGTGCGAGCGCGGCATCCGCACGTTCGAGAAGTACACCCGCAACACCCTCGACATCAGCGCCGTGCCGATGCTCAAGCAACTGAGCCATCTGCCGGTCATCGTGGACCCCAGCCACGGGACGGGCAAGTGGAGGTTGGTGGAACCGGTGTCGCGGGCGGCCGTGGCAGCCGGGGCCGATGGACTGCTCATCGAGGTCCATCCTCATCCTGAAGAGGCGCTCTCGGACGGCGCGCAGTCCCTCAGGCCAGACCGGTTCACCAGCATGATGCGTGGCCTGCGGCCTGTGGCCGAGGCCGTCGGGCGAACGCTGTGAAAAGATTGGCGGATACGCAGGTCGCCATCGTCGGGCTGGGACTGATGGGCGGCTCGCTGGCCGGGGCGCTGCGCGGTCAATGCCGGGCCGTCGTCGGCGTGGCGCGGCGCGCGGAGACGATTGAGACGGCGCTGGCGCTCGGCCTGATCGACCGGGGCGCGACCGACCTGACAAGCGGCGTGCGCCAGGCGGATGTGGTCGTCCTGGCGACCCCGGTGCGCGTTATCTTGCGGCAACTGGCCGAGATTGGGCCGCTCTTGCCCGAAGGGTGTCTATTGATGGATCTGGGCAGCACCAAGGCGCAGATCGTCGCAGAGATGGCGCGGCTCCCCGAACACGTGCAGCCTTTGGGCGGTCACCCGATGTGCGGCAAAGAGGTCGCAGGACTAGAGGCAGCGGACCCGGCGCTCTATCGGGGCCGCACCTTCATCCTCACCCCACTGGAGCGCACCTCGGAGGCGGCGCTGGGGCTGGGCCGTGCCTTGGCCCAAGCGGTCGGCGCGTGTCCTCTGGTGCTCGGCCCCGAGCGACAGGACCATCTGGTAGGCGTGGTCAGCCACCTGCCCTACCTACTGGCCTGCGCGCTCGTCGCTACGGTCGATGCGTTGACCTCCGCCGACCCGGCAGCGTGGGAGGTCGTCGCGGGCAGTTTCCGCGATGCGTCGCGCGTCGCCGCCAGCGACGTGACGATGATGCTCGACATCCTGCTGACCAACCGGGAGGAGGTGCTCAAGGCGCTGGACGTTTATCAGACGCAACTGCACGATCTCGTCCAGCTCGTGGAGGGCGGCGACGAGGACGAGATGCGAACCATACTGAGCACCATCCGCGAGAGAAGGTTAGAGATGTTCCCTTGATTCCGTGAGTGCATCGCGCTCAGATCCCCAACGCAACCTTTTTGAGGTATAATACGTATACATATTGCTGGTTCTGGAAACGTCGAGTTTCCATGGAGCGCGCGTGTGACCGACGAAGCAGAGTGGATTCAACTGGCACGGGAGGGTGACCAAGCGGCGTTTGGTCGTCTGGTGGCGGCCTATCAAACGCCCGTTTACAATTTGGCCTACCGCATGTTGGGCAGTGCGGCAGAGGCTGAGGACGCGGCGCAGGAGGCGTTCTTGCGGGCCTATATCCATTTGAAGAGTTACGACCCGCAGCGGCCTTTCAGTACCTGGCTGTTTTCCATCGCCTCCCACTATTGCATCGACCAACTGAGGCGTCGGCGGATCACCTGGCTACCGCTGGAGGACGAGTTCGCTCTGCCTGTTCGTTTTACGAGCGCCAATCCCGGCCCAGAGGCCACAGCGGCGCGGCGAGAACAACAGGACCAGATGCAGCAACTATTGGACGTGCTCTCGCCGACCGACCGGGCGGCGATCACGCTTCATTACTGGTACGATTATTCCTACCAGGAGATCGCCCAGACGTTGGACCTGACGGTGAGCGCGGTGAAATCACGGCTCTATCGCGCCCGGCGTGCCCTGGCAGAGAGGATGGAGGACAAAGCCCTGTAGGGCCGTCGTCGCCATGGGGAGGACGGACAATGAATTGTGAACAGATTGGCGAAATGATGTCGGCGCGGCTGGACGACTGCCTCGACGATGCAGAGATGGCGATCCTGGAGAGTCACCTGGCCGCGTGCGACGCTTGCCAGGTCGCGTGGCACAAAATGCAGGCGCTCGACCGGTTGTTTACCTCCGCTCCGACGGTGCGCGCGCCGTCCCTCTTTCGCGTGCAGGTGATTGCCCGCATCAACCGCAGGGAGCAGGCGCGCCGGACGCTCGTCGGTGGAGCGGCGCTGGTGTTGGGGACGGTCGCCCTGGCGCTGCTCGTGCTGGCGCCGCTCCCCTTTGGCTTGCTCAAGACACTGGGCATCACACCGGCGCTGATAGGCGGCGGACCGGAGACGCTCGCTCAAATTCTCTCCTTCCTGAACGCGCTGGCCCACACCCTGCTGGTATTGATCGAGCCACTTGCCGTCCCTCTTGTCTTTCTGGGCTTGTGCAGCCTGGGCGCTGCGCTGGTGTTGAACGGCCTCTGGATAGGAGCGGTGCGACGTCTACGAGCGGCGTAGGGCGGATTGGGACAATTCGCCATCGCCGGTCGCTAAATTTTTCCAAAGGAGATGTAGATGAACAAGATCACCATGATACTGATGGCGCTATTGCTGCTGAGCGGCACCCTTGCCTGTGGCTTCACGGTGCGGGCGCCGGATATCGACATCCAGGTGCCCACGCTTCAAGTCGGCGAGATGCAGGACGAGCGACGCTCGATCCCTCTCGCCGGAGCCGAATCGGCCGCCGTCGAGATTCTCTTTGGCGCGGGCGATCTGGAGATCGAAGCGGGGACTTCTGACGAACTCTTTTCCGGCCACTTTCGCTATAACGTCGAGCGATGGGAGCCGCAGATCACCCACGGCGATGACGTGCTTTCCATCAAACAAGGAGGGCATGAGGAGGACTGGGCCATTCCCACCGGGATGACCCGCAACGAGTGGGACCTGGAATTCTCACCCGAGATACCGCTGGAGATGGATATTACGTTGGGCGCGGGGGAAGGGTCGTTGGATTTCACCGGGCTGCAACTGGCGGCGCTTGACGTGGACATGGGCGCGGGAGATTTCACCTTGCGCTTTGACGAGCCGAACGAGATCGAGATGGAGCAGCTCACGTTGGACACCGGAGCCTCGAAACTGGATGTTCGCCGCGTCGGGAACGCCAGCCCGAAGCAGATGAAGCTACAAGGCGGCGTGGGCGACATCACCCTGGACCTCACAGGGGCCTGGGCTCGCTCAGCCGAAGTGCGGATCACGACCGGCGTCGGCTCGCTCACGCTGCGTCTGCCCGACGACGTGGGCGTGCGGGTCGAGACGGAAGGCGGACTGTCGCACGTGGAGGCATCTGGTCTAAAGCGCGAGGGAAATCTCTACGTCAACGATGCTTTTGGCGAGGTAGAGCCGGAGCTGCGCGTCTACATCACAACGGGCGTCGGCGGCGTGCGCCTGATCGGAGTGTCCAACGAATAGGACTACGGGAGGTGCGAAAATGCACAAGCGAATTCTTGCCTGGCTGATCTTGCTGTTGGTCGGGGGATTGTTGCTTCCGGCTGTGCCAGCTCTAGCAAGCAACACGCCGCCCGACGACGGCGTTATCGTGTGGAACGAGGATTACACGCTGGAGGAGGGCGAGGAGCTGGACAGTGATCTGATCGTCTTTAACGGCGACGTGACGCTGGAGGTTGACAGTCGCGTCAGAGGTTCCGTCGTCGTCTGGGGGGGAGACGCCGACGTGGAGGGCACCATCGAGAGAGAGTTGGTCGTCTCGGATGGGAACATCACGCTGGGCGACGACGCCTGGGTGGAGGGGAACGTCGTGTGCAGTTGGAATTGTGACATTGAGCTTGGAGATGCCCGTGTGGAGGGAAGCATCATCGAGGGGATTTCCGCGCGCGGCCTCCCGTTGGATCACTGGCGCGATGTGATACGAATGCCGCTCCTTATCCCGTCCTCCCTGATGAGGGTTTCTGGTCCGAGAGTGGCGCTGGAGTGGACCTTCGCGACTCTGCGTAGCGTGACCACGATACTCGTCATCGCAGCGGTGGCGGGGCTGGTGGCGCTGATTTGGCCCCACCAGACGGCTCAGGTCGGGCAGGCCGTGATCGAGACGCCGTGGCCCAGTTTTGGCATCGGGCTGCTGACGGCCGCCGCCGCCGTCGCGCTCATCGTCGCGCTGGCGATCACGATCTGTTTTTCACCCGCTTCCTTTCTGGTGACGATCGCTCTCGGCGTAGCAGGGCTGTTTGGTTGGATCGGTATTGGCGGGCTGGTCGGGGGGCGGCTGATGCAGGCGCTCAATGTGCGTGAGAGCGCGCCGCTGTGGACCGTCGGATTGGGGACGCTGGTCATCACGTTGATCGGCGCGGGGTTGAGTACCTTCGTCTGCCTGGCGCCGTTCGGATGGCTCATGATCGTCGGCCTGGGTTGCCTGGGATTGGGCGCTGTGGTGCTGACTCGCTTCGGCACGACGCCTTTTGTCTATCCCTCCTCTCCTCCGTCGGCTCCGGTCGAAGCGCCCACAACCTCTAATCTGCCAGGAGAAGAGAGCGAGAACGACGAAACAGAAAACGTGTAATCGCGTATCATCAAAAAAGCCGGGGAATCTCTGATGAGATTCCCCGGCTTGTCCTTTTAATCTGTTTCCTGCTAGGTTATTTGCCTTCCAGTTTATCAGCGAAACTCTCCAGCGTGTCGTTCCCCCGGACGCGCAGGCGCGGCAACTCGAATAAATTCTCCCGCGTGTGCGTCACACCCCACTCGGTCGTCACTGCCCCCCAGTAGCCCGCCGATTTGAGCACGGCGATCACGTTCGCGTCGCGCTGGCCGGAGGGGTAGCAGAAAAAGCGTGGCAGACGGCCCGTGTGGTACTCTATCGCCTCCTGGATGCCCAGGGTCTGGTAGACCAAATAATCGTAGGAGCGGTTGCGCAGGTCCACGTGATCCCGCCCGTGGCCTTGAATATCCATCCCCGCATCCGACATCTCTTTCATCTGTGCCCAGGTCATATAGTCCGGTGCTTCATAGTGGGCCGGCGTGGCGAGCACAAAAAAAGTGCCCGTAAAGCCATAATCCAACAGCGTAGGGAACACGATCTCGTAGGCATCCCGGTAGCCATCGTCGAAGGTGAGGATGACGGGCTTTTCTGGTAGTGGGTAGCCAGCCGTCAGATAAAGGTACAGGTCGGTCAAGGTGATGGTGTGGTAGCCTGTGTCCTTCAGATACTGAAGCTGCGCTCTGAAATTTTCCGGCGAGACGGTCAAGTCGCGGCGATAGCGATCGGCGTCGGGTGGAAGCTCGGAGACATAGTGGTACATCAGGATGGGCGCCTGTGCCTCATCGGGCAAAACAATTGGCGTCGCAGTAGCGGTAGGCGCGGGATTGACTGACTTTTGGGGTGACGAATGACCTTCCTCAATCAGCTTGATGGTCTCAGGGACCTCCCAGTGACCGTGTGCCGGCCTGGAGATCGGCAGGTTGAAGACGGCAGCAAGGAGGATCACGTGAACTATCAGGACAGCAACATGCAATTTCGATTTTCTGTACATAGGTAGAGCGAGGGGTAGGATACCCCAGATGGAGCGATCTGTCAAGTAGGGATACGTGGCGTTTACATTACAACTCGATCACCGAGGATGACCTGGACAACACAGTCGGCTAGGGATTTGTACGTGGATCAAGAGGCGAGTTTTGTCAGCATCTCGGCAACCATTCCGTCCAAGGGACCCGGGGCAGTATCTGGCGGAGCGAGATCCAACTCGTCCAATAGATGCTCGGCCTTCTCCTGGGTTGCTTGCTCGCTGGCGGGGTGATCGCGCGTTAGCCCAAGCAATGCCGCCGCCTGGTCTGTTCGGCCTTGTTTAGCAAAGAGGACAGCCAGGTTGACCAGAATTTTCAACAGCATCGTCACTAGCTGAGTTTGTGTGGCAATCTCCAGCGCCTCGGCAAAGTAGGACCTGGACGCTGGGTAATCCTCCAGAGCACATGCAATCTCCCCCAGGTTGTTCAAACAAGCCAGAATCGTCCACTGATCCTGAATGTCGCGTCCGATGGACAGCGCCTTTTGATAATACTTTAATGCGTCGTGGTCTGAACCGAGCACGTGAGCCACTTCGCCCAGATTGCTGAGCGCGATGGCTCGCCCGCTCCGGTCACCGATCTCGCGACAGATTTCCAGGCTCTCCCGGTAGTACAATTGGGCTTCTGGGTACTTTTCAAGGGTATGTAGCACAGTGCCCAGATTATTCAAATGCATCGCGATATGGTATTGATCGTCGAGTTCCCGGCTCAGTGCGATACACTCTTCGAACACGACTTGCGCCTTGGCATAGTCTCCTCGATGGCAGGCAAGATCCCCCAATGTGTTGAGAGAAGATATGATGAGGCGTTGATTGCCGCTTTCGCGACCGAGCACCAGGCTCTCTTCGAGCAGCGCTTTCGCCTGGGTCATATCCCCACGATATCGAAGAATCAAACCGAGCGCAGCGAGCGCGGTGGTTTCACCCCAGCGATCCCCCATTTGTCTGGACAGAGCGAGGCTTTCTCGAGCCAGTTGCTCTGACTCTTCGCCTTTGCCTTGATTGCGGGCCACACTGGCCAGGGTGACCAGGCAAAAGAGTTGTTCGGCGGGCACGTTCAGGCGTTTGAAAATCGCCAGACTCTGCTCCAGGCAGTTCCTGGCCCGCTGATAGCGTCCCAGGGGACGATAAAGTGCTCCCTGGCGGGACAGGACCTTACCCAAGATACGCGCTTGCTGGGCATCTTTGCTCCATCGCTCTATCGCCTGGTCAAAAAGTTCGATGCCCTCCTGAAATCGCCCCTGGATGTTGAAGAAATGGTACAGGCTTTCCAGGCTTTGCTCGACCCCAAGGGTCCAACCGCGCGACACGGCCAATCGCCAGGCCTGACGTGCGTTCTCGATCTCTGAGACGATCTCTGTAAGAGCTTGCCTCTGCTTTGCTCCCTTCAGATGCTTCTCCCGTTGCTCCAGGAACGTGGCAAAATAACGAGCGTGCAGCATTTCTGTTTCTTCGAGTTTCTGTGGGTTGGCCTCAAGTTTTTCCGCCGTATATTGCCTGACTAATTCGTGCATATCGTACCGGTCGGGCAGGATGTGGCGAATCAATGATTTGTCCAGCAGGGCCGACAGTGTGGGCGGAGTAGCTCCAGCTACCGCGACGGCTGCATCCTGCCGAAAGCCCCCCTGGAAGACAGCTAGTCGAGCGCAAAGTTCCTTTTCCGCCTCTGAGAGGAGTTGCCATGAATGCTCGAACGTCGCCCGAATGCTCCGATGCCGTTCGGGCACGTTGCGCAGGCGGGTTGTCAGAATATCGAGGTTGTGTTCGATCTGCCGGGCAATTTCTCCACAGGAATGCAGAGATAGCCAGGCCGCAGCCAACTCGACGCCCAATGGCATCCCCTCTACCAACTGGCAGATACGAACTACATAGGCCATCTCTGCTTGTTCGAGCACAAAGCCCCGAGCTGCCCGGCGAGCATGTTGTTGGAACAAGGCAACCGCGCTGTAGGACTCCCCGCCGTCCACTCTCCCGTCTTTAGGGTAGGTCAGTCCCTTGAGTTCATAAACCCATTCCTCCCGCAGATTCAGCCGTTCCCGCGAAGTGACCAGCAACACCAACTCTGGCGCACGCCGCAGCATATCGATCAACAGTCCGCTTCCGTCCAAGACGTGTTCCATGTTGTCCAGCACGAGCAGCGTCTCCTTCTCGCGCAAATAATCGAGGAGCTGTTTTTTCAAGTCCCGATCCTTGTAGGGGGGGATTTTGAGGGCGTTTGCTATGGTGGGGACGAGGTGTTCGGGCGAACCGACGGAAGCGAGGAAGACGCAGTGAACGCCGTGGGCAAACATTCCCCTCTGATCCGCCGCCGCCCGCAACGCCAGACGGGTCTTGCCGATACCTCCGGGGCCGACGAGGGTCAGCAGCCGGCAATCGGGATCTGCCAGATAATCGGCCAGTTCCGCCAGTTCCTTTTCTCGACCCACAAAGGGAGTAGGGGCAGGCGGCAGGGGGTGAGGAGGAACGGGGGGGCCAAAGCTCTTTTCCTCGCGGATCCGTCGGTAGAGCGCCACTGTATCGGCGGTCGGTTCGACACCCAATTCCTCGGCCAGCACCCGGCGGCACGTTTCGTATTGAGCCAGAGCCGCACTGCGCTGCCCGTCCAGCGCCAGCAGGCGCATCAATTGCCGGTGTGCCTCCTCGCGCCAGGGTTCCAGCGTCACCTGGCGCCAGGCAAAGTGACGCGCCCGTTCGTAATCGCCGCGCCGCTCATGGTAGCTGGCCAGGTGGAAAAGGGCCTCGACGGCCTCGCGGTGAAGCCATTCCCGTTTGAGCAGCGCCCATTCCTCAAAGACGCCGCTATCGCTCAGGAAAAACTGCTCCAAAAAACCTCCCTGGTACAACTCGACCATTTGCTCCAGTCGCCGCATACAGGGAAGACAGTTTTCCAGATGGCGATGCCGATGCCCTTTGCAGGTCTCGGCGAGAACCGTGAACGCCGCAACGTCCAGCCAATGATCGCTGGCGAGGTTGAATTGGATCGTCTGACGGCTGATCAGCAGGAATGGAGTGGCTTCATCCTCGTCACCGATAGCCTGGCGCAGATGAGAGAGCGCCTGGCGCAGATTCTGGCGGGCCTTGTGCTCGGATTCGTCGGGCCACAGTAGCCCCGCCAGAACCTCCCGACGATGAGGGTGCTCCGCTTCGGTAGCCAGGTAGGCCAACAGCGCCCGCGCCTTGTCGGTGGCAAAGTCGGTGACGGGTTCACCATCCAGTGTTACCTGGAAAGGGCCTAGTAACGAAAGAGATAGCCGAGCCATTTTCTGTAGATGATAGCAAATAGTCCGAAGGAGATTATACTCGTATTGGCCGTTTATGCCAAGATTTTTTGACGATTTTTTGACGATAGACCGCTATACTGAAACCGGAAATCGAACTCCCACTTCGCAAGCTGCCACTCCATTCGGTTAAAAACGCTCTGGAAACAGGAAATAGAGATAAGGAGAACGTGTGATGAATAGAAAAAGCGGACGCTGTGCTGTCGCGCGTGCACAATTTGCAGTTTTTCTGCTGCTAAGTATGCTGTTGAATATAGTATTGCCTATCTATCCTGAAGCCGACGCGCCGATCTCGGATACATCTGACGCCATCGAGGTGCTCGCAACCCCGGAGGCTCTGGACTATTTTGTCTACCTTCCCTTGATCATCCGATCAGGCCTACCCTCGCCCGGCGACGACCTCATCGTGAGTTGGGCGCAGATCGAGGAGGGCGGTTCGCGCAACGTCTTGCTGCACTGGCGAATTCCGCCCGATGTGACCACGACGACCCTTGTGTCACGTCAGTTTGCGTCGGCAGCGGCCAGCTACGCCATCGACCGGCGTGTGGCAGGCGACACAACCTGGCAGACCATCGGCCAAGCCGGGTTTGCGTCTGATGCGGCAGAGATGGAGGCCATCCTAGGCCCAGACCTGACGCAACAACTGGGTTACGATCTCAGCGGCGATCCGACGACCACGCTCACTCCCCAGGAGATCTATGACTTGCTAAGAAGCGACCCCGCCCTGGTACAGGTGCTCTCGAAAGCCTATTACAAGGTCGGCCTCGCTGTCGGGACGTCATTCTTCGACCAGGGCGCGCCCGGCGGCGTCAAACTGGAGTACCAGGTCCGCGACCTGGGCCCCAGCGGGAAGAACTTTGAACCTGCCTCGGTGCCCTCCAAGCTCCCGGACATTCATCCTCCGTTCAACTTCCGGGAGACCTGGGAGGGACCGGACGGCCTGGGCCAGTCGCCAAGCTCCCGGCCGCCCGACGCGACCGAGCGCTATAGCTGGCAGACCACTTCGGAGTACATGCCCTGGGATGGCAAGGTCTATTTGATCTGGGACACGCCTCAGGAAAACCTGTTTAACGAAGGCCGCGAGGAGGACGCGCACCAGGCCATGACCATCTCCGGCTACCGCGTCTATCGCTCAGCGCACGGCCTCGATCACTGGTCGTCCATCAACCCGAAAAAGGCGCGCTGCGCGAAGGAGGAGTTGTGCGAGATGTTGGTCGGGGTGGCGCCAGAGCGTGATGTCAGCGCCTTCCCGATCCATTACTTTGTGGACGACCTCCACACGAGCAGTCCTGATCCCGGCCAAGTCTACAGCACCTGGGATTACAAGGTCTGCGCCGTGAATGGTCTGGGAAAAGACATGGAGTGTTCCGAGACTCTCGCGGTCAACGTGCGCGAGCTACAACCGCCTATCGCCGTGCAGGATGTGTCGGCCACGGTGCCCGAGGATCAGTCGAAGGTCACGGTCACCTGGACGTACAGCGATTCGCTGGAGCATAGCCCGCCGCTTCGCTTCTTCGTCACCCGCAGCCCCACGCTGACGGCGCCGCTGGACGAATGGACCGTCGTCAAGGAGAAGGGCAGCTCTGTGGGCTATGTCGAGGTTTCCCATACAAGACCCACCACGCAGAGCATCATCGACTACCCGCCCCGCGACCAGGTTTTCTGGTATCGCATCCAGGTCCGCGACGACGCGGGGAACTGGTCGTTGCCGAGCACCCCCGTGGAGGCCGCGCGCTACACCCGCACGCCGCCGAGTCTGCCCGCGATCCTACACGATGTTACCAATTGCGAGCTTAACGCCATGCCGTTCACGCTGTCAGGACTCGCCGACAACGTCTTTATCGTCAACCTCTACCGCAGTTTTGACCAGGCCGGGCCTTTTGAGCTTGTCGAGCGATTCGAGG
>Ga0180433_10009016_pt1 | contig 12287 bp, 15 predicted proteins | sample SS_ome_8_FD_132980 | JGI IMG/M metagenome (GOLD analysis project Ga0180433, IMG submission 132980) | Hypersaline lake sediment archaeal communities from the Salton Sea, California, USA - SS_1_D_1 metaG | ecosystem: Environmental > Aquatic > Non-marine Saline and Alkaline > Hypersaline >... | reverse complement strand
CTGCCCAGGGGATCGTATTATAAACCTGGACGGGGCTGCCGGCAACTGCTGTCGCTCCTGCGCTAATACTAACAGTATCCATACCAAATATTCTTGCAAAATACAATGGGGCTTCGCGGTTGGACAGATTAACCGTTATGGTATCATCCTGCGTATATGTAGAGCTTATTTCTATATCTTCTGCAGTGTGGTTACGGCAGTTATACGCAATATCAACATTATTCCTCTCCGCATACTCAACCGCCTCATCTATAGCAAGCTCATAACTTTCCGGTAGTTCCTGCGCACCTGCGAGAGCGGCGGCATCAGCTACGGTCTGGTAGAAACCCTTTTTCTGGTAAAGCGAACCCAGGTCTATTACCAGGGCAGTTATCCCAAGTAATACCACGATTATAATAACAATTATTAAAGCTACCTGACCTCTGCAGCTCGCAATTTTTTTTTTAAGGATTTCTTTATACGTATCCATCTTTATTAATATAACATTATAAATTAAAAATCATAAAATTAATTTACTTTTCCTTCCTCATGGTTGCCTGCCCCCTCAGCTCGATAGGCCCCCATCTTCCTGCAAAAGGTATGTCTATAAAAAATATTTCTCCCTCTACGGTGATCCTTACCGGGTCTCCTATTTCATTGCCTTCCGGGTAATCAACATCTATATTTTGAATATCAACGCTCGGTGCGCTTTCTATTACTGCCTGTTCAAAAGCAGCAGGGTCTTCTTCGTGAAGACCGACCGCAGCAAGCCGCGCGCCTTCCCTTGCAGCATGTGTAAGAGCTATGTAATTGTTATAGGCCACCCCGAATTGTATTATGCCCAGAACAAGCATAAAAAGTATTGGCAGGATAATTGCGAACTCTACCGCATTCGAACCCTTATTACAATATAGATATTTTATTAATTTTTTCATTTAATTCAATCTTTAAAAAAATATTAATATTAATATAAACTATTATACCCAATAATTTCCATTATTGGGTATAATTTAATTTCTAGTTATAGTTCCACAGCTATAAAGCTGTGGAACTATCATTTTTCTGCCGGTTTTTCCTATTTCATACAAACCAGCATTTTTTCAATTTATACTGATCCAAGTGTATCAGCTGCGCTATTGAATACAGCCTCTATCTGATCTCCAAGTGCACCAGCAGCAGCTATTATTGCAAGAGCTACAAGCGTAATTATTAATGCATATTCAGTAGCACTCGCTCCCCTTCTGTTCTTGAACCTTACATACAATCCTAATAACTTCCTCATTTTCCCCTCCTTTTTAAAACATACTTTTTATTCTTTTTATTTTTTTACTCTCTCCAGATTTATCAATTCAAAAATTTTTTATTTTTTTTTAAAAATTTTTTTTTTAATTATTTTTTATTTTTTTTAAATTTATTTTTTTCTAAATTATTATAAAAATCTTTTTATAAAATGTTTTATATTTTTTACATTATTAATATTAATTATTATTTTAATATTTGTCAACTAATTTCTAATTATTTTAATAATCTTTATATTATATTACTTTTATTACTTATATTAAGTTAATATCAAAAATTCTTTAACCTGATATTTTTACAAATAAAAAACCGGCTTTTTAGCCGGTTGCACTACTGACTCATTACATTCTAAAAGTGCCCAGTTAGCAGAATGTAAATCATTGTCTCTATTTTCAAAAAGAATTTTTAATTTTCAAAATAACATCAATAAAATAATTATTAATAAGTTAACAAAATTTGATATAAATGTCAATAAATATTTATAAAAAAAATAATTAATATAATAATAGAAAATATTAATATATATTATAAAAAAAAGATAATATAAATAACAATAAATATTCTCAAACAAATAACTATAATTAAAAAAGCAGAACTTAAATTGGGGTAAAAAAATTTAGGTAAAAAATTTCAGGAATTATTTTTAAAAATTATTTTTTATATAATACTATATCCCCGACCTCATATTTATCTTTAAAAGTATCGGCGACTACAGGACATTTTATTTTCAAAAGAAAAAAAATATTTTTTTCCTCATCACATAAAACTTCATAGTTACCCTGGCCTTTGGCTATAACAAGGTCTGACATATTATATTCGTCTAAAAATTCTTTCGAGCAGTAGGGAAGGATAGCCGCCGGCATATCTAGACCGGTAGTTACAACATTTACATAATCCACCATTCCAACTGCTTCAGCATCTTCCATGGTAGAATCATTTATAGCCGGGCCTCCCCTCACCACATAAGTGATTTTTTCGCGGGGAAGATATTCTAAAAAAATTTTATCCATTACTATCTCTCCCGCATTATCTCCTATAAACAAAATCTTTTTTGCTTCATCAATATTTTTTTTTAGTAACTCAACTCTTTTTCTATCCAGTTTTTGTGAAAAAGATTTTTTTATCGCCTCATTTAAAACTGTTTCATTCAGCTTAATACCCGGACCAAAGTCAATAATATTTCCTGCCAGTGAAATTCTCAAACTTGTTTCAAAAGGGTCTTCTGAATTTTTTATTATATCTTTTAGTCGGTTTTCCATGCCGAGAGCGATGCTGTTAAATTTTTTCTTAACCCTGCTATAAGGATCCGACTTCGGCAATATTTTTTCTATCATCTTTTTTATTTTTCCCTGAAGGATAAAGCCGCAGCTATCCAGATTAAAATCAGAAGCAATAGCCAGTGATTTTCTTAATACTTCTTCGTGCAAATTTTTATCGTCCGTTGCCATTTTGGCGGCATCAAGCGCCTGCCTCAAATAACATACGACACATTCGAGTCTTAACTTCATAATTCTAATTTTTTAGAAAATATTTAATTATTACTTTCCGGCTCTTATAGCTACGAAAGATCCTTTGCCATAACCCGGCTCTACTTTTTCTATTTTGTTTATTTTATCAAGGGCGTGGAAAATAGTTTGCCTGAATTCAAAATTTTTAAAACCCGTTTTCTTTAAAAATTTTATTATCTCTTCAGTCGAAAAAAAATCCGCTTCCGCATAGAAAACACTTTTATCTTTATTTTTTTGATATATTTTTCCAATCTCACTTTCTTTATCTACAAACCCGTTAATAAAAAAGCCACCCGGCTTTAATATCCTGTATACTTCAGAAAAAGCTTTTTTAACGTTATCCAGAAAGCATACCGTAGTAACCATCAGGGCAAAGTCAAAACTGCTGTCTTTAAAGCAAAGATTTTCAGCAGCACACTTTTCTACTTTTATACCCCTTCTCATTGCTATTTTCCCCATCTTATCTGACGGTTCGATTCCCAGCGTTATGCCAAGGGGTACTGCAAATTTTCCGCTTCCGATTCCGATCTCTATTCCATCCTTAAAATCAGGCAGAATTTCCTTAATAGCATTTACTTCGGATTGGTACGCATATTCATTGTTATAAAACCAATCCTCGTATCTATCAGAATATTTCTCGAAAGGTCCTGTTCTGGGCATCAGTCGATATCCCCCCACCAGCCATCGTAGAATCTCTTAAAATGCTGCTTCATATATTCCCCCTCTTCAACTTCTTTTGCCATGCTGGCTTTAAAGGAAATGGGATATTTTATGCAGTAGTTTACAAGAATTTCATATGAATTATTTATTTCTTTGATTTTATCTTCATATTCTTCTTTTTTATCGACCTGCCTGTCCGGATGATACTTTAAAGACAGTTCCCTGTATTTACTTTTAATCTCCTGCATGCTTGAAGTCTCTCCCAGTTCCAGTATTTTTCTTGCTTTATCTATGTCCTTAAAACTTATTGTTTTTTTCATATTGCCTTCTCTCAAATTATCTATCCTGAGACCATGACAAATGGTTTATCTTATATTCTATAATTATTAAAGCAAGCTTATTAAACTTGCTTTAATGTTATCCAATATCAATTTTAAACCAATAACAGGTTAGCCCATAAACTTTTTCTTAAAAAAATTAGTTACCAGGAATACTTAACTCGGGTTTGATAGAAATTTGATATTTTATTCCTTATCCGGCTTCGTATCATAACTAACCCTTTAATTCCTTAACCGCTATCTCTGCAGCGTTGCTTATCTGGTAAGCGATAGGCGAAGCGGTCAGTGCAGGGTGAGTTCCCATCTGGAAGGTTGCTATATGGCTTGCGATCATCTTTTCATGTATGCAGCCGCTAATCAAGTTTATTAACTCTCCTCCGGACTTTGCTCCTACAAGCTCGCCTCCGAGTATAATGCCTGACCCTTTTTCAAACACCAGCGTAACTTTTAAATTTTTGCCACACGGCATACAACCCGGATGACAGTTTGGCGCTTCTGCTGTTCCAACCACTATATCGTAACCATTTTCCCTGGCGTCGCTCACGGACATTCCTGCTCTTGCCATTGCCGTCTCACCAATAACAGTTGAAAAAGCTCCGATTACGCCCTCGTTTATTCTATTAATCCCGTATAAATTAGCAGCGGCAATCCTTGCCTCGGTAGTCGCTACGGATGCCAGCATCAGGTTATATGGTTTTTTATTGAAAAAGGAAAATTTCTCGCAGCAATCGCCGCATGAAAAAATGTCCTTTTCGCTTGTCTGCATATACCTGTTAACTACGATTGCGCCATTCTCATTAACCTCAATTCCTGCCTGCCTGGCAATCCTTGAATTGGCCCTTGCGCCTACTCCCACCAGCAGAACATCGGCGTCAATCTTTTTCCCGCTGGCCAATTTAACGCCTTCCACTTTATCAGTTCCGATAATTGATTCTACTTTCTCACCAGAAAAAATATCAACACCGTTTTCTCTTACTAAATTCTCTGCCATAACACACGTCGGCTCACTAAAAGTTTGCATAAGGCAATGTGGCAGCATCTCTACGATTGAAATCTTAACATCTCTTCCCTTCTGGCATTCATCTGCAAACTCAACCCCTATAAATCCTCCGCCAACAATAACCATATTCTTTGACTCGTTTATTTTTTCCAGCATATTACTAAGGTAGGGGACTTCCTTTTTAATCACAAAAGTATTTTCTATTCCGAAGCCTTCTATCGGCGGTTCTACAGGCAGCGAGCCCGTCGCTATTATCAGCTTCTCATACTTTATATCTTCACTTCCATCCACCTTTACAATCTTTTTTTCTTTATCTACCTCCCCCACTTTTCCTACTACCAGGTCTATCTTATTTTTTTCGAGTACGGAATCCGGTATCAAATTCTTATCAGGTGAACATACAGTCCCGAAAATATAAGGTATTCCGCATGGTATCAATACCTGATCCTCTTTCCTTACTATAAGGATCTTTTTGTCGGAATAGAATCTTCGTGCAGTAATTCCCGCAGTCAACCCTGCCGCGCTTCCTCCTATTATTACAATGTCATACTCTTTCATTTTTAACCTCTATGTCCAGTTTATAAACTTATTAACAAATGCCCATAATTTTAATATAATTACTTGATTGTGTAAACTCTAATTATACGTTTGAGTATTAAAATATTGCTGGAAACAGGAGCTTATGGTAACCTGGAACTTTTAATTTACCTGGATAATTACAGGAATAAAAAATGGTAAAAAAATCTTTTAAAAATTATACGATAGTTGCCTGTGGAACGATGGCACCGGAACTAAGCTTTCTTCAAAAAAGCAGCTTCACGAAATAAAAAAAAGGCTTAAAGAGCTTGAAAAAGAGTAATTTTAAAAAACTGGGATAAAGGAGGATTTTTGAAATGCCCTGGATAGATAAAGAGAAATGCACGGGCTGTGAGATTTGTGTCGAAGAGTGCCCCATGAATACTATATTTTTAAAAAGCCAGAAAGCCGAGATAGATATGTCCGGCTGCATCCGTTGCGGGAAATGCCACGTTATTTGTCCTGTAAATGCTATAAGACACGATAGTGAAAAAATACCGGAAAAAGTGGAGGCAAACATAGCTAAAACTAAAGAGTTTATGGACGCATGTGAAAATTATCTCGGTAACCCTGATGAGGGAAAGAAATGCCTCTCAAGGATGATAAAGCATTTTAAAAGCGAGAGAATAATTGCCGAAAAGACTTTAGAAGAACTTGAAGCGCTAAGGATTACCTGAAAGGGTCGTGCTGGCTTCAGGGAATAGATTTATTTAAAAATTTAAAATTTGCCAGGGTAAAAAAATTAAAAATAACTATGATAGAGGAATTAAAAAATAAAACTCATTTAGATGAGATAATGAATAAAAATGGCAGCTGCATGATCGTCATCTTTTACTCTGATTCTTCTGAAAAAAGTAAAGAGGCGCTTAATGCGCTAAAAGAAATTAAAAAAGAAAATCCAGACGCCTCTATATTCGGGGTAAATGCTTCCAGGGTAAAAGATATACATCCTGCTTATGGGATAGATACGGTTCCGGCTGTCCTTGTCCTGAAAGATAAGAAAATTTCCAATATAATATATGGTGCCCATGATAAAAGCTATTTTGAAACATTGCTATACGATAGCCGTGCAATTACCCTGCCTGCCGGGAAAATTAAAAAGCACCACAGGGTTATTGTTTATACTTCGCCAACCTGTTCATGGTGCGGAGCGGTAAAATCATACCTTATAAGGAATGGCATTACTTTCAGGGAGATAGATGTTTCCCGCGATACCAGAGCCGGCCAGGATTTAATAAGAAGGAGCGGCCAATCTGCTATTCCACAAACTGATATTGACGGCAAAATCGTAGTTGGATTTGACAAAGCAAAGCTTGATTCTATTTTAGGAATAAAAAACAATTAAAATAAAAAATATATAAAACAGAAAAGAAAGGATTAATTAATGAAAAAGATCCAGCCAATAAATAATTATGTTCTGATAAAGCTGGCTCCGGGAAAAGAAGAAAAAACAACCAGCGGTATAATTATTCCTGACACCGCCAGAGAAAAACCTAAAGAAGGTGAAGTCGTTGCTATAGCCAGGGGGGCTTCTGAAGAAATATCTATAGGCGATTATGTAATCTATAAGGAATATTCCGGCACAGAGGTAAAGCACGAAGGAGAAAAATATATTTTAATTCCTGCCGAAGATATTTTCGCAAAATATGTAGAAGTCGACTCCATTTAAGTATTCTTAAAAAAATATAAATGTTATACCGAATGAATTTCATGATTATATGGCAAACATGAAAAAGGTGGAGATAATGGATTATAATCAAGAAAAAATTAAAAAAATAGAAGACGAAATAAATGAACTGGAGAATAAGATAAAAGAAAGAAAGTCAAATCTCCCCGCTCACTCAATAAAGCCATACATGATTCAGGAGATAGAGGATCTGGAAGAAGAGCTCGATAATAGAATAGAAGAATTAAGAAAAATAAAGTAATTGCGGTATTTTTTTATTCTCCTCCGGTCAGGACAAACACTTACAAAAAGAGGCATGTATTGATAATGATAAAAACTATTTTTCAGGAGGTCTAAAAATGGATAATTCCGGTGTAAGAGTCAGGGGGAAAAGATTTATATACACGACCAATATAAAGATGACAGGTAAGGGCAGGGGCACTATTGAATCGACTGATAAACATCCCATTGAGCTGACAACCCCCGTAGAATTTGGAGGTATACCTGCAACCTGGACACCCGAAGAACTAATGCTTGCATCAGTTAACGCATGCCTTATGACAACGTTCTCTTATTATGCGAGCAAAAAGGGTCTTGACACAGTAAGTTATGAAAGCTTTGCTGAAGGTATAATCGAACTTGTTGATATCAAATACCGGTTTTCGAAAATAACTCTCAAACCAAAACTAAAAATTAAGTCTGCTGATGATTTAGATAAAACAAAAAATCTACTGGAAATTGCCAGGGAGGGCTGTTTTGTTTCAAATTCTCTAAATTCCGAAATCATACTTGACCCGGAAATAGAAATAGCTCCCTGACTTACCGGCCGCCCTGATTTTTATCCATTGGAACAATCAACTATTAACAAACACTCCGCTGCTACGCTTTTTCTATGGCTTCTTTGTGGCAATACGGCAGGCATTCAAAACATCCCAGACACAGGCCCATATCAATAAACGGAAGGTCATACGGCTCTTCCTGTTTTATAACCTTTCTACTGCAACCCTTTATCGCATTGCATATGCCATCCCTGCAATCTTCAGGGACACACTTTCTATAATTGATTAAAGCTATTTTGCGGGGCATTGCCTGTGTTCAACCTCTTATCCTGGTTTCCCTAAATACCGGCTGCTTCCAGTATATCGAGAACCTTTTCTTCTCTGCCGATAGCCATTATATGGACTCCGTCACAGATTTCTTTATCCTTTATTTTCCTTATCAGCTCACCGGCAATCTCTATCCCCTTTGACAGACCTTTCCCTTCCGGTGCTTCTGCAAGCTTATCTATAAAGTCCCCGGGGACAAGAATACCGGGTATATTTTCATTTAACCACTTTGCCATACCAACACTTGACAGTAAAATTATTCCCGCCAGTATTTTCACTTCCTCATTTATGTTACGACTATAATCAACAAACCTTCTTAAATCATCCAGGTCGTAAACTGCCTGTGTCTGGATAAAATCAACCCCGGCCGTTAACTTCTTTCTGTATTTAATAAGCTGCGGCTCAATCGGGTCCGAAGAAGGCGTGGCAGCTGCGCCAATACAGAAATCGACTCCACCGTTAAGTTTACTGCCTGCAATATCCTTACCCGAGTTTAAAATTTTAACAAGTTGTATCAGCTGGACCGAATCAATATCATAAACCGGCTTGGCCTGTGGATGATCCCCCATTTTAAGAGCATCTCCCGTCAGGCAGAGAACATTTTCTATACCCCTCGAAAATGCGAAGAGCAGGTCGGACTGGATAGATAACCTGTTCCTGTCACGGCAGGTAACCTGTAATATAGGTTCCCCTCCGCGCTCTTCTATGAGAAGACAGCCCCCCAGAGAAGGGTACTTCATTATGGCACCCTGGTTATCAGTAATATTCAATGCATCCACCTTAAGTTTAAGAAGTTCTATATGATCAATCATTTTTTGTATATTCGTCCCTTTTGTCGGACCAACTTCAGCAGTCACTATAAATTTACCCGATTTCAATATTTTCCTAAAAGGTTCAGCCATCTGCTTCCTCCTGTTTTTGATTAAGTCTTTTTAAAAATCATATTAAATAATTACTCCCCTGGGGAAAGTGGTTCTACTTCCAGCACTCTTGGCCTCTGTGTCTTGCTCCAATCTTTCGGCGGAAGAATTTCATCCATTTTCTCAAGTTCACCCAGCTCTTTCAATCTCCTGTATATCTGGACCCATGCACAATCCATATCAGGATTGACCTCGCATTTTCCGCCCTTTCTTACTCCGCCGCAAGGACCGTTTAGCAAACTCTTTGGGCACTGGGTCAGCGGGCATATCCCGCTCACTTTACCCAGCTCGCAATCACCGCACTGGATGCATTTTTCCTTAAATATTCTGGGGCCTCCGCCCATATGGCCTACCGGATTGGTCGCCGGATATATGGGTTTTACCAGGCCGAACTCTTCTTCCATAATCTCTCTCATAACCTGAAGTCCATCACCGCAGCTCATCATTAGCACAGCATCACAATTTTCAAGCTCTTCCATATAACCGGAAATTCTCTTAATAACCCATGGGGCATAACAGGAAAATTCCCCGAATGGAACAGATACAGCAGCCAGGACCTCCTTGCCGTTTTCAACAAGTACTTTTTTCATCTCGTTAACTTCAGCTTCGCCACCGGTATGAAAAACAGTAGCACATCCCCCACATCCATATATCAATATCCTTTTTTTACCCTCAAGATAACCAAGAATTTCCTCTATTGGCTTTTTTATCATACCTATCACTGCATTACCTCCTTATATAATAAGTATTCCCGGTGTTATAAATTCCCTTAATCAATTCCCCTATTTTATTTCCAGAAAAAATTCTGCCCCAGTAATATTAAACTTCCAGCACAAGTCCTACCTTTATTGGTATATAATCGTCTTTATACACCTGGCTAAAAATCAACTGTGCGCCATCTCCTGTACAGTGGGTGGGACCGGCCTTTTCTATCCCTAATTCTTTAAATTCCCCGGCTATCGGCCTTACCTCCGCTTCACTCTTATGCAGCAGGTGAAATCCGCCAAATACCATATAAATTTTCATGCCGGGAAAATCTTTTTTTACCTGGCTTACAATCTTTATAATACCGGGATGGGAACAACCAGTAACTATGACAAGCCCCCTGCCAGTTTTTATTACAGCTGACTGCTCACCAATATAGCCCCCCTTATACTCTCCTGCAATCTCTCCCGTTACAAATACATCATCAGAAATTTCTGTAACTTTATCTAATTCTATAAGCTCGCCTTTTAGTCCTCTAACCTTCTTTTTGAACTCCTGGCTAAAACCCGGACATGCATAAACCCTCAGGCCTTCACGTTCCTTTAAAACATGCCATAAGCCGCCCGTATGGTCCCAGTGGTCATGGGATATTACTACTGACGAAATTTTTCTAATATTCACATTTAGCTTATTCATATTATCCAGGAGCCAGCGTCCATTTTCTCCGGTATCAAACAATATTTCTTCGTTAATTAAAAAAGAAACCCCCCATCCCGTACGGAGCCCTTTTCTTATTGATTCCTTATCATAAAGAATTTGTATTTTTATTTTCCCCATAAAAAAATTATAATAAAAATATTACCTGTTGCACTAATTTTTTTATTCTATTTCATAATCTGCCAAAACACAAAAAAACTATTAAATCTGGCCCGGCCAATCAATCGGTATTCATTACCGGTTCCCTGTTATGCCTTACTGGTAACCTGGCTTTAATCAGGGAAGAACTGAAATTACCAATTTTTATGCGCTTGCCTTCATTAATATTACCGGCAATTAGATACTGGCTGCCCGGCTCCAGGCCTGCTATAAGACTGCTGTCGGAAATGCAGCTGCTTATAAGGCCAAGGCCCTTTTTTGTTAAGACAAAAACCGGTATTATCCTTGAAAGCTGTACTATGGCTTTCTTACCAGCCGTCTCTCTTATCCCCTCTGATGCACAGCTCCAGACAATATCGGCACTACCCACTATTTCCATAATCCTGCTACCAGTTATACCCGTAGTACAAACTGCCATTGACACCAGGGATATCCTTAATTTTTTTTCCATCTCCCTTAAAATTCCCAGGGGTTCATCCATAGAAGCATTAACCGTAACTGCTACATTTTTATATCCCAGATAAGCTGCCCTCTCTACTCCTTTTATCTGGTTAATAGTCCCGTCCTCTGACAGAATGCGGGCGCCTGCCCTTTTTAACTTCTCTATTATTCCTTTGACTGGAGATGTGTAAAAAATTCCGTTCATCCGCGCGCCAATTCCCTGCACAACATCCGGCTTATCCACAATTACTGTCCCTGCCCCTTCACATACTACGACAGCGGCATCGATCACCCTGCTTCTCAAAGAATACATTAAAATTTCTGAAGCCCCGAAAGGTATGGCTGTATTGCTGTCTGATAAGCTGCGCTCCCCCGTAAAAAACCCGAACTCATTTATTTTAGCTTCCACTGCCTTCTTTATGATTCCTTTAACTATGGAAGGGTCACTGGATGAATTTAGACCTTTATATAAAACTCCTGCGAGGGGGCAATATTTCATACATGGTTCTGTAACTGCTATTACCATCCCATTTGATATTGCGACATATGAAGAATAAAACCTTATTATATGGAGGTCCTTTGAACCACTTTTAAAATGCTGGCCTTCTATATAATCTCTTATGGATTTTATGTCTCTAATAGCTCCTGGAATATTTTTAATCATGCCAATAATTTTTTATCTAATGCAGATTAATTCATACTATAGGCCGGTCTTTATTTAAAAAACACCTGCGGCACGGCCATGGCCATCTCCGGGTTCTGTTTTCTCTTATTCTCACCCAGACTCAATTAATTTTTCTCTTCAAGTCTATCCTTAAGCTTTTTCCATATCTCTCTTAACTGCCCTGTGACTCTGCTGTCTGCATATTCTATTGCTGTCTTACCATTTACAACCGATTCTACCACAGTTTTATTAAATTCTACCCTGCCAAGGACTTCGATGTTTCTCTTTCTAAACCACTGCTCTATTTTTTGGGTTACATCAGAATTCAGGTCATATTTGTTTATTATTACTTTCGCCTCTATATTAAAGTGATTCGTAGCATCTACCAGTCTTTGCGCATCGTGCAAACCCGATAGTGTGGGCTCGATTACCATAACCGCGCAATCCACTCCGGTTATAGAAGCAATTACCGGACAGCCGATACCGGGTGAGCCATCTATTATTACCCATTTATAATTTCTCTCAGCAGCAATTTCTTTTGCCTTCTGG
>Ga0180433_10009012_pt1 | contig 12292 bp, 14 predicted proteins | sample SS_ome_8_FD_132980 | JGI IMG/M metagenome (GOLD analysis project Ga0180433, IMG submission 132980) | Hypersaline lake sediment archaeal communities from the Salton Sea, California, USA - SS_1_D_1 metaG | ecosystem: Environmental > Aquatic > Non-marine Saline and Alkaline > Hypersaline >... | reverse complement strand
TTCTTTCAATAATGCTATTGCGTTGTCTAGGCATGTTTTGTTTAGGACAAATTCATTGAGCTTATGCTGTGCCTTTTTTTGTTTGAAAAACAGTTTTATGAGTAAGAATAATATCATTTTGTTTGGGCCTGCGATTTTGATTGCCTCTTTACAGTTTTTGATTGCCTCATCGATTTTATTGATTTCATTGTATAAATTTGCTGATAGGATCCATGCTGGCACAAATCCGGGTTGAATATCTAGACACTTTTTTGTGCTTTCGATTGCTTTATTTTTTTTGCCCAATTTTATGTATCTAGCTGCATTTTTAAAATGTACAACAAAATCTGTTGGCTTGGTAACTGCGTTGTTGAGATATTTTTCTGATATTACCAAGGCGTTAAGTGGGTCATTTGATAAGTCATATAGCGCTGCAGTTAAAGCGGCGGCTTGTGGATGTGTTGGGAATTTTTTATTGAGCGGTTGGATTATGTCCATTGCATCTTTGTTGTACGTGATTTGCGGTGGTTGATGGCCCATGAAGCATCTGCTGCAAGGTATTGTTTTGCGTTGCATAAGCGCGTGTGCCAGCATAAATCCAATGTCTGGGTCATTTTCTAAAATATCTGGAAATGTAGATTTGATCAGAGGTATCATTTGACGTATTTTTCCATAGTTTTGTGTTTTGTGTAAAAGGCCAACAAGCCATTTGTATGCGTATTTATTTGTTTTTGCCAGTTTTAAAAGTGTTGCAAATGATTTTTTTGGATCCTTTTTTTGTCTATAAACGCTCCAAATATTTTCGTGTATAGGGTTTTTAAATCTTTTTTCTGAATCGACGTCATACATTTTAAAGTATAAAAGCGTGCTAGAGCATAGCACTAATAATAGCTTCTTTTTCATTATCCCATCCCCCTTGTTTTGGTATTTTTTACAGGTCCTCCTCTTGGTGACATCGCTCAAGAAAACTTTTAAGTGCGTCACAAAGACCTGGGTCCTTGATTTTCTTTAGTGTTTCTTTTTGTTTTGAGGTTAGTGTAATCTTTTTATTTGTGAGTGCCCCCTTTTTTCTTGTTCTTATTTTCTTACTTTTTTTTATCCCTACCTGCTTAAATCTTAACCTTTTGAATGTGTGACTTTCTAGTTTTTGATTAATTCTCTTGAGTAGTATCGGTGAAAGCAGGTAAAGTTCTTGCAACCAGCAGGAATCATATACTCCTAAAACTAAAGCATCTTTCTGTATTTTCTCAAGGCGAACCTTGGTTTTTAGTTCGCCAATGATTTTTGGCCAATGCTGTAATAACTGTATTTTCCAGTTGTTTTTCTTTGAAAAGACTGAGTGTATAACGTTTTTTATTTTCTTTGCCATAAAAAAATACTGTATTTTCTCTTTTATTATGTGATAATGTATAGCTTATTTTTAGGGGTTTGTGCTAATTTGTTATTATTAAGATACGTTAATTTGCCTGTCCGTGCAAAGACTGGCATAGATTTTGAAAGAATTGTAGTGATGAAAAAAGATTTTGAAATACTTCCACATACAGCTGACATAAAAATAAAAGTGTATGGAAAAACATTGGAAGAGCTTTTTTGTAATGCTGTTATTGGCATGTTTCAGGCAATTGTTCCTAAGATTCCTGGATGTATTACTAAGCATGGGCGAGTTGTGTGTGACAATTTTCCTGAGCGACGGACTATTCACATCGAGACAGTTGATATCGAAGCATTACTAGTAGATTTTTTATCAGAAGCATTGTATCTCTCAGATGTTAATGATGAAGCTTATTTATGGGTAGAAATAAGTGATCTTTCTCATACAAAAATTGATGCAACGTTGTATGGTAAAAAAGTAGATGGTTTTGAGGTTGTTGAGATAAAAGCGGTTACATACCATGAAATGGAGGTGAAAAATGTTGACGGTGTGTGGCAAACAAACATAGTGTTTGATATATGATCGTATGAAGTATAAAAAGGAAAGGGGGTTTGATGAATAGCGTAAAGCGTATGACAATATTGATTATCATATCGGTTTTTTTCAGTACAAATATCTTTTGTGGCAAAAAAATAAAGCGAAAGAGAAAAAAGTCCTTAATTGGTTCTTGTATTGACTGTATAAATGATGTTTTTGTTGTTCAGCCAAAAAAGCGTAATAGAGAACGTAGATCTTTACGTGGGTGCAATTTGGTGCATAGTGCTTCGATTGATGATAAAGAATTTAGTCAGCATAGAGTGTGTGTTGAGCAGTTTCGTGCACATAGTATATTGACGGGGAGCTTTGCAGGTCAATCTGCAAAACCTGTTGCATATAGTAGAAAACCGTATGAGGGTCTTAATTTTGTTTTAAGAGCATTTTATGAGGGAAAATCTATTGATGCATATTTTGATCTATCTCAGTTGGGTTCTCAAAAGTTTTTGAATGATATGGCAGAAGCTGTTGCAATGCTTAAGCCGATTGCACAATACTATGAAAAAAAGAAGCTGTATCCCAAAAAAATTAAGGAAATATCGTCTGTACTTGATTCTATTGATAGGTTTTTGGGGTGAAGTTTTTGTCTGTAATTTTATTTCTTGAGTGAGGAGAATAATGATGGAGCGAATAAAAATAGTTATAATTTTTTTTGCCTGTATTTTTTTATGTTGTGGGCAATGTATTCAGTGTTGTTTGGTTGATTTAAAAAAAACTACTTGTCTTGTGTGTGATCTTAAGCCAAATAGGGACGATTATTTTTATGTAAAAGACGGTGCTGTATATTGTATTACGGTCCCTCGGGCACATGAAAAAGGGAGTAAGTATGCGCGGATGGCATCGAAAATGCGTAATCCTTTTTTAAAGGAGGTATATTTTCACATGGATGATGATGATTATAATTTTGATTCTTTAAGTCGTCTTTTTCATAATCCTTTGCGAAAAAATCATGCTGTATACAAGGATGATGCGTTGCGGGTAATATCTCGGTTAAAGCCTATATTGAATTATTATCTTCAGAATCAGGAAAAATATGAGGGGCGGTATTTAGGGGAGTATAAGCAAGATTTATTAGAGGTAAGAGATCTTTCTTCTAGGCGTCATTTTGATGTTACATTTTGGGATGATCTTTTTGCCATTATAGATTGTAAGTTTTTTTTAAAATGCAGCAAATATATGGATAAAGTTAAAAGACTTCGTACGTTTATAAAAATATTTGAAGATTATGTGGACTCATGCCTTTTGAGTAGTGATGATTCTTCTAGTGAGGAGAGCCCTTCGAGCGAGGAGTATTTTTCGAGTGAGGAGGATGTTTTGAGCGATGAAGACTTTTTAGATAAGGAAGGTACCCAATGTCAGAACAGTTAGTTCCTAAGGATGCTTTAATTAAATTGGAAGATTATCTGTATGAAATTTCAAAATCATACAGATCAGATATGCGTGTTCCTGCACGTGTATACGCAAATGAAGAAATGATGAATGATATTTTAAATGATCGTTCGTTATGGCAATTGATTAATGTTGCAACATTACCTGGTATACAAAAATATTCAATTGCTATGCCAGATATTCATCAAGGATATGGATTTCCTATTGGAGGTGTTGCAGCAACAGCAATTGAAGAAGGTGGTGTTATTTCTCCTGGTGGGATTGGATATGACATTAATTGTGGTGTTCGATTACTTGTTGCAAATGCTAATGCCGCTCAGTTGCAACCACACATGCAAAAACTTGCTACAGAAGTGTTTCATGCCGTTCCTTCAGGTGTTGGAAAGGGAGGAAAGTTAAAATTAACTGAGCAAGAAATGAATAGAGTATTGCGTGATGGTGCAAAATTTATGGTTAGCAAAGGGTATGGTGATTTGAGTGATCTAGAATATTGTGAAGAAAGAGGGTGTATGCTTGCAGCTGAGCCATCACTTATTTCTGACCGTGCAAAAAAACGTGGTCGTGATCAGTTAGGAACACTTGGGGCAGGAAATCATTTTTTGGAAATTCAATACGTAGATAAAATTTATGATGAAAAAGCGGCGCAAGCATTTGGTCTTTCAGAAGGTGCTGTTACAGTTATGATTCATTGTGGGTCTCGTGGGTTAGGGCATCAAACATGTACCGATTATGTACGGCGCATGATAAAAAGTGCAGAAAAATGGAAATATCAGTTGCCGGATCGTGAACTGATATGTGCACCATTTAAGTCTGAAGAAGCGCAAGAATATTTTGGTGCCATGGCGGCAGCTGCAAATTTTGCATGGGCAAATAGGCATGTTATTGCACAGTGGACACGAGATGCGTTTCAAAGAGTTTTAGGAAAAGATGCATGGTTGAATACCATTTATGATGTTTCGCACAATTTAGGAAAAGTTGAAAAACATATTATCAATGGAAAAGAAAAAGAAGTTGTAATGCACAGAAAAGGGGCAACTCGGTCATTTGGACCAGGAAGACCAGAGAATCCTGCAAAATATATGAGTGTTGGGCAACCGGTGTTAATTCCCGGAACAATGGGAACCGCATCATATGTGTTGGCAGGAACAAAAGAGTCAATGGATATTGCATTTGGGACCTGTTGTCATGGTGCTGGAAGAAGAATGTCCCGGGCCAAAGCCAAAAGATCTGTTCGCGGTTCACGATTACGTGAAGAGTTGGAGGCACGAGGTATTATTATTCGTTGTGAGTCCGATCCAGGTTTAGCAGAAGAAGCACCGTTGGCCTATAAGGATGTTGACAATGTTGTGTCTGTTGTACATGATGCAAAGATTGCAAAAAGGGTTGCAAGATTGCGTCCAATGGCAGTCATCAAAGGAGGGTAGTGTGCTATATTAATTTTTTCTTATTCCTGTGTATTTTTGTTCTGAAGGGTTTTCTCCTGCTCAGCAAGAATGCTATTGAGTTTTGCTGAGTACCTTCCAAGGGGATTTTTTTTGAGTTTTGTAAAATATTTCAATCGTTCTATATGGTACTCGATTTCGTTATCTAGCAAGGCTATTGTAGTTGCTGATAGCCTCTTTTTTTTACATAGTTTTGGGTACAATTCATTAAGATAAGCAATATGTTTTCCGTGGTATATTATTTTATCTTCTACAGTTAGTTTTAAGCAACTTTGCTTTTTCTCTGGTTGCATGCATACTGTAAAACCAAAAATCAACAGAGTTAATGAGAAAATTGTTTTTTTCATATTTTTTTCCTTTTTAAGAGAGATATTATTGTATAAAAAGTTATTAATATTTTGGGGGAAGCTCATTTAAAAAATGCCTGTGCAAGCAAGTTTAATGCTTTTTCGGTTTTTGTTATCTTTCGTGTTTTTGCTCTCGTGGAATTTCTCTTTTCAGCTAGAATAGGGTCTGTGATGGTGTATTCGCAAGCGGGATATTCGATAATGGGAAGCGGATCACTCGCGATTGGGTCATTGCATTTTGCTCGACGTTTTCTTTCAGATATTTTTTTGAAGTCTGATGCGTAATATATGGCGACTACATCTCGTGATTCTATGTATTGCAGGTGCAGATCTTGGGTAAATTTTTGATGGTGGTAAGGGCGTTTCTTTTTGTGTGGAGTTTGAGGTTTTGGGGTTCGCTTTTTGCGACTTTGCTTTTTTTGGGGGCGCATGCAAAATAAAAAATGAGAAACTAGTAGAGTTGATACGAAAATAAGAGTTTTGGTTTTTTTCATATTGGTAACCTCCTTTTATTGGTTAATTAGTGAAAAAAAAAGATAAAAGCTATATTCTATAGGTCAGGTTTATTTTAAAAAAATACCCAAGAGGTTTTCAACATTTTAAGGAAAAATAACTTTTTTATATGGAGAAAAAACATGAATGAAAAACAGGGAAAGCAAAAGTTAATCCGGCAGCTAGAAGCTTATGTGTCGTATAATGATTTAGAGAGAAAACACAGAGATCACATATTGCAGTTTTTAACAGAGCATGATAACAATTTTAGACGCAGTAATTTGCATGGGCATATTACAGGAAGTGCTTGGTTAATAAATGAGAATGGAACAAAAGTTTTGTTGAACCATCACAAAAAGCTGAATATGTGGATGAATTTTGGAGGACATGCTGACGGAGATACAGATATTCTTGCTGTTGCAATTAAAGAAGCTCAAGAAGAGAGTGGTTTTAAAGAAGTTTTCCCTTATGATGGTACGATTTTTGATGTTGATGCACATGTCATACCGGCAAGATCAGTCAAAAATGAGCCGGAGCATTTTCATTATGATATACGATATCTTTTATGTACAACTGAGCACGAGTATGTGATCAGCAATGAATCATTAGATTTGCGATGGGTAAATGTAGCAGAGGCATCAGGTATGTTGCGATCTGATTCTTTGGTGCGCATGATAGAAAAGTGGTCTGTCATTGCAGATCTCTAACAAAACTGTAAATACAGATTGCGCCAAAATATTTTACTGCTGCCGGGCATTGGTGGAGATTGCAGAGCGATCTTAAGTTTTTTGACTTTATTGTGTGCCTGTTTGTATTTCTCTTGATTATTGTTTACAACGGCACTCATAACCTGTTTGAGCCAATATTTTAGGAGAATGTCGATAATTTCTATGGTTTCTTTTTCATTTGGTTTTTCTGCATCAAGTATTTTTAAAAATTCGGCAGGAGCACATATAGTTTCTGATCTGAAAATGCGTACCATCTCTTTTTGATGTTCAAATGTGCTTTCTTGATAAAATGATTTGATCATGCAGCGCGATTGAATGGTTGGTAAAATTTGACTTTGTCGTTCTGCAAGAAAAATAAAATGATATCCCTCTGGTGGTTCTTCAACAGATTTGAGCAGGCTATTTGCACAAGCAGCTGTTAAAAAGTCAGCATGTTGTATGACAAAAAATAGTTTTTGATTTTTTTCTAGTTTGAAAGATATTGTATCGAATATGACTTTAATTTGGTCACGCGTATAGAACTTTTCTGGTTTTAGCCAGATTGAACCATGGTGTTGTTGTTTGTCGATCAGTTCACATATTTTACATTTTTTGCAACCATTCTCTTTGCAAAATAATGTTTGTAGTGTTTCTATTGTTTCTGCTACTAAGTGTGTATGGTTTCCAATCCATAATTGTGCGGGTGGAGTTTGTTTGGTAATAACTTTGTTACTCATGTTCTATAGTTTTTTATCTTTAATCCATTGCATAATATTTGCGTACGCACACTTTGCCAGTATGTCTGCATCCTGTTGGCCGTCTAAGGTAATTACATCTTTTCTATCTTTAAATAGTTCTTCAAAGCCAGTAATTAACTTTTTTACAAATTTTTCTTTTTCTTTTTCAAATGATGTTGGTCGACCTTTTCTTTTTTTGAGCCGTTGTATTGCAGTCTCAATTGGTACCCTAATGTAAAATGTTATGTCTGGTTTTTTATTGAGCATTGCCCAGTTGTTGATAGTTTTTATCATGTCTATATCTTCACCGCGACCATATCCTTGGTATGCGACAGATGAGTCACCCATGCGGTCAGATATAACAATTTTATTTTTGTGTAAGTTTGGAATGACAACACTCTCAAAATGCTGTGCTCTGTCTGAAGCAAATAAAAGAAATTCTGATTTGTCACATATCTCAAAATCTCTTTCATGTAAAATTTTTCTTAAATGTTTTCCAAGTGCAGAATCTCCAGGTTCATATGTTAAGGTGACATCAAATGTATTTTTTTGTAATTTGTCTCGCAATTTGTTTGCAAGCGTTGATTTGCCAGATCCATCTATGCCCTCGATGGAGATTAATATGCCTTGTTTTAGTTTTTTCATATTTTCCCTAAGATCATTTTTTCCCATATCTACTAGTGTAATGCATATACATTCGAAAAGTAAGAATTTTTTGTCATATTAGTCCTGAAATATGTTTAAAATAATGTATTATCTGGTAGATATGAGTGTTGTCTTGCTCAATTTTTTTTAGTTTTGTATATTCATTCTTGGTAGTTGATATTTAGGGGGCATTATGAAGAATCTGTCAATTAATCCAGGATGTATTGCTTGCGGTGCGTGTCAATTTATTGCTCCGCAGGTTTTTCATGTTACTGATATTTCCCGGGTAAAAAAAGGTGTTGATTTACAAAAATATGAACAAGCGATAAAAGAGGCGGCAAAGCAGTGTCCCGTTGGTGTTATTGCATATAAACACCAATCTTGTTCTGGTCAAAGGCAGAGTTCAGATTCTTTACAATCGTGTTCAGATTGTAAGAGAAGTAAAAAGTGTAGAGGCAAAAGAGAGTAATGTTTGCTAAGAGCGGTATGTCTGAAAAAGAACGTTTTGATTTTTTTTATAATATGATACAGGAAAATGGAAATATTTTTTATGCAGGTAAAATGCTGCAAAAATCTTTTGAGAAATTTCCTGATAATGTTGCTTTGGTTTATAAAGATCGCTTTGTAACCTATAAGGAGTTGTATTATCGCGCGTGTCAATTTAGTGAGAAGTTGAAAGAGCATGGTGTTGGATCATCTGACATTGTGCTTTTATTTTTTAGAAATTCTTTTGAATTTTATGTGTCTTATTTTGGAGTTTGGCAGGTAGGTGCTGTTGTGGCGCCTCTTAATATTTTTTTAAAAGAACATGAGTTGCAACATATTGTTAATGATTCACAAGCAAAAGTGGCTGTTGTTGATGTCAAACACAAAGATATGTTTGCATCATTTGATTTGAAAATTCTTACACAAGATGATATCGATCTTGATTCTGATGTGCCTGAAAAAATTTCTGAGTTTACTATTGATCAGATAGATTCTGAAAGAATGGCGGCATTGTTGTACACGTCTGGGACTACTGGTTTGCCTAAAGGTGTTATGCTTAGCTCAAAAAATATTATGACTAATGTTGTGCAGGCGTTTGCACGAATGCCATTTAGCGAGTCAAAAAAAATTTATTGTGTGCTGCCGTTGTTTCATTGTTTTGCACAAAATACTTGTGTGTGGACGGCTCTTTGTGCTGGGTGTACCGTTATTGTTGTTCCAAAAATATCAAGAAAAGAAATGTTGCATGGGTTAAAGTATAAGCCTGAAATATTTTTAGGAGTTCCTGCCTTGTTTGGTGTGTTATGTCTTTTAAAGCATGCACCGCTTGGTTCTGTTGAATATTTTATTAGTGGTGGTGATGCATTGCCAGACAAAATACGGGCAGCATTTGCCTTGGTGTATGGAAGAAAATTGTGTAATGGATATGGTCTTACTGAGACATCACCTTTGATTTCTGTTGATCTTGAAGATCTAACAGAGCCAACAAATAATATTGGAAAACCTGTTATTGGCCTAAAGTGTGTTATAAAAGATGAAGCTGGAACTGTGTTGCCTCATGGTGCAATAGGAGAACTTTGGGTTAAAGGTGATAATGTTATGATGGGGTATTATAACGAAAAGAAAAAAACGGATGAAGTTCTGGTTGATGGTTGGTTTGCAACTGGGGATTTGGCAAAATTTGATGTGCGCGGAAAGTTGATAATTTGTGGACGGTTAAAGGATGTTATTATTCATAAAGGTATGAATATTTATCCTCAAGAAATTGAAAATGTGATTTTAAAGCATCAGAATGTTTTGAGGGTAGCGGTTGTAGGAAAAGGTGATAATGTATCTGGAGATATTCCGGTTGCATTTGTTCAGTTGCGTAGTAGCGTGGAGAATGTTGAACAAGCATTGAGAAGTATATGTGAAAAAGAGCTTGCGGTGTATAAAATACCTCGCAAGTTTTTTATTGTAAAAGAGATGCCATTGACGGCAACAGGCAAGGTTAATAAAAAGAAATTAAAAGAAAAGATTGGAGTGGATTATGTATAATGAAAAACAATTACGAATGTGGTTGATGATAATTCCTTTTTTGGTTATGCATATTTTGGGAAGTCATTCTTTGTTTTCAATGTATGGTCTTTTTAATGCAAAAAATAATTCGTTTTATTTTCAGATGACTGATTCTTGTGAAGATATAACTGAATCTGTGTTTTCAGATTCTGCAGGCTCTCAAGATATAAAGGAGATGCTTGATTATGAAAAACCGGGTGCAAGTATGTTGAAGGATGTTTTTAAAGGATTAAGGCGTCAACAAAAGAAAATGTCTGCGGATGAAATATTTATTTGTGATAACCGCATTGATAAAGTGAATAAAAAATATTCTCGGTATTTATGTAAGGCAAATGTTTATTTAACGGATAGTTCTCCTGTGTCGGTTGTCTAGCTGCACAAATTTGTGTTATAGTCTTTTTACTGTTGTCTATTGCATTTTTAAAAATCGTGAGTTTTGATGAGCAAAAAGATAAAATTGCTTCATATTACGTCTAGTTTAAAAATCGGAGGAGCAGAGGCTGTTTTGTGTGATATTGTACGTAAACTTGGCCATGATAAGTTTGAGCATCACGTTATTTATTTTCATGATGGGCCAAATGTTGAACGCATGACTGGTATTGGTGCTAGGCTGTATCACGTAAAAGGTTTTGTCTGTCTGTATGATCCTCTTTTTTTTACAAGGTTATTTTTTTTGATTAAAAGATTGAAACCAGATGTAATTCATTCTTTGTTATGGTCTGCAAATGTTTCTAGTAGGGTTGTTGCAAAAATGTTGCGTATACCAAATATTTCTGCGTATCATCTTGATATTTACAATGATGGAATGCTTAGAAATACAATTGATAGGGCAACGCGGAAAATGTCGGACTGTGTTGTTGCTGTTTCTAATGATGTTGCAACATCGCTTGGTGGTGCCCACACATATAAAAAAAAGTTTGTTATAAAAAATGGTATAGATTTTAATTATTTGCATAGCAGTGCGTCAAAAGATTGTATTACACGCAAAGATCTTGGCTTATCTTCAGATTTATTTGTTATAGGTTCTGTTGGACGTTTGCATCCGCAAAAAAACTTTCCGTTATTGCTTAAAAGTTTTGCTCAAGTAAGTAAAGTAAGAAAGAATGTGCGGTTGATGATAGTTGGTGTTGGTGCATTGGAAAAAGAGTTAAGAGATTTCGCTTCTCATTTGGGTATAGCGCATAATGTTATGTTTGTCATAGGAAAAAAAGCATCTACTTACTATCAAGTTTTTGATTGTTTCGTACAGTCGTCAATAAAAGAAGGATTGTCTATTGCGTTACTTGAAGCAATGAGCTTTGGCTTGCCGTGTATTGTTACAAAGGGTAAAGCGCCTCATCCGGTTGTTGTTCACGAAAAGAATGGTTTAATTGCTGAGTCCCAAGATATGCAAGCTTTGTGTGATTCTATATTGCGAGTTGTTGATAGTAGGGTTTTATCAGATAGTTTGGGTGTGTCGGCAAAAAAACATGTTTTGGAACAGTTTTCTGTTGATGGTATGGTTGCACAGTATAAAAATTTATTTGCTTCATTTTCAAATAGGAAATCCACTTAGTGTTTTTTAGTGCAAGAGTATCCTTTTTATTTTTATTTGTCGTTTTTGAAGCTGATATGCAAAAAAACAAAAAAATTGTGATATTATATTTGATTTTTCTGGTTAGTTCCTGTATCATACTAATTGAGTCAGTTAATGAAAGTACTTAAATAAGTTGATAACCTCCATTTCCCCTATCCGTGACGTTCTGTCTGGATGGGGGTATATTTATGTGAGTCATATGGGAAAATTCAAAGAGCCTCTTAAAAATAGAAATTGTTTTCACAGCTATGTTAATGAAACGTTTTTTGGTTTCTTATTTAGATCCTTTATCATGGTGATTACATCTTGGTTTATTAGAAGAAAAATAAAAAAATCTGATATGAGTCGTTGGTTTTGTAAAACCGAGCCGGTTACCTCTTCGATTGAGCCTAAGATTACCTGGGTTGGCCATGCTTCTTTTTTAATTCAGGTAGGTGGTATTAATATTTTGACTGACCCGCTTTTGAGGTCTCCGTCAACCTTTTTTCCTCGTTATGTGCCACTTGGAATTCCTTTTAGTAAGTTGCCGAATATAGATTTTGTATTGCTTTCTCATAATCATCCAGATCATATGGATAGCAAAAGTTTGATGCAGTTAAAAAAACATAATGGAACCCACTTTTTAGTGCCACAAGGTGATAAGCTTTGGTTTGAAAATAAATGTTTTGCGCGGGTAAGGGAATATACCTGGTGGGAGTCGTCTTCTTTTGTTTTAGCACACAATATTGCAAAACAGATAACGTTTACATTTTTACCAGCAAATCACTGGTCAATGAGAGGTCTGTTCAACAGAAAAAATAGTTCTTTGTGGGGGGGCTGGATGATAGAGTGTCTTGGACACAAAATATATTTTGCTGGTGATACAGCATATGAGTCTCATTTTAAAGAAATTTCTGCTAAGTTTCCTAATATTGATATTGCATTAATGCCTATTGGTCCGTGTGAAAAAAGAGACTGGGTTAAGCATTC
>Ga0180433_10009009_pt1 | contig 12294 bp, 8 predicted proteins | sample SS_ome_8_FD_132980 | JGI IMG/M metagenome (GOLD analysis project Ga0180433, IMG submission 132980) | Hypersaline lake sediment archaeal communities from the Salton Sea, California, USA - SS_1_D_1 metaG | ecosystem: Environmental > Aquatic > Non-marine Saline and Alkaline > Hypersaline > Sediment... | reverse complement strand
TAGTTGCCATAATGACCAATGATTCATTGTTGATTTTCAAAGAATTATAAGCAATTATTCTACACTAATCCAATCTGGAGAAAATCGATAGATTTTCCTACCCAAAAACGGAGAAGAGCCATTATTTTTTAGATGTTCCTTCCTATAAAGATTCCAATTATTATTGATGGAAGACTTATGGTGAATGTAAATGGTTTTTCTTAAGCAAATCCACATAGTTTATATAGTGTTATTTTCTTTTCGATTATCAGGTGAGGAATATTAATAAAAAGTCAAAAAGTATGGCCATCTTTTCGATAGCATTGATACTGATTGTCGGTCTGTCTCTTGGAGGATGTGTCGAAGAGGAAAACAAAATCATTGTTGGAACATCAGCTGATTTTCCACCTTTTGAATATGTCAATGAAGAAGGGGCATATGTTGGTTTTGATGTTGAAATGATCACAAAGATTTTGGAAGATGCTGGATACACCGTTGAAGTCAAAGATATTTCATTTGATTCTCTTATACCATCACTTGAAAACGGAAAAATAGATGTCGTTGCTGCTGCTATGACCATTACTGAAGAAAGAGAAGAACAAATTGATTTCTCAAATCCATACTATGAAGCAGATCAATCTGTGCTTACAAAGATAGGGAGCGATCTTGAACTTGACACATACCAAGATTTGCAAAATTATACGGTGGGTTCTCAAACAGGAAGCACAGGAGCAGCATGGGTTGAAGAAAATCTGGTTGATGATGGTAATATGAGCGAGGATGATTTCAAACGATATGAGACTTACACCTTGGCAGTGCTTGATTTGGTTAACGAAAACATCGATGCAGTTGTCTTAGATAAACCGGTTGCGGAATCACATGTTAAAAACCAAAATGTTGAGATAGCTATGACTATCATCACTGAAGAATCATATGGATTAGGTGTAAAACAAGGAAACACTGAATTACTGGAGAAGATCAATAGTGGTCTTGCTACTTTGATGGATAGTGATTATTGGGATACGTTAATCTTGAAATACTTCTAATAAGAAGCAAATTTGTGGTATCCTTGGAATTTGATGTTCTCATTAATGCACTTCCTCAGTTACTGAGAGGTTTAGAGAAAACATTCATTCTTACTGCAGCAAGTTTGCTTATTGGATCAATCATGGGCATTCTTATGGCGGTTGGACGAACATTTGGCACTAAAAGTGTTTCAGCTGCCATTTATTTGTATGAAAAAATCTTCCGAGGAATACCACTCCTCGTTATCTTTTTTTTAATTTATTTTGGATTTTCTCAGGTTGGAATTAATTTTGAACCACTTGCTGCAGCAGTGATCGGGCTCGGACTTCGTAGTGCGGCGTATCAAGCCCAAATTTTCCGGGCAGTCCTTAACTCTATTCCTGAAGGGCAGTCTATTGCTGCTCGATCTCTAGGGATGTCAAAGGTTCAGTCTATTCGACATATTCTTCTCCCTCAAGTTCTTCGTCTTTCAATTCCAGGTTGGTCTAATGAGTTTACCATTGTTCTAAAGGATACATCAATTGCCTTTAGCATTGGTGTTGCCGAATTAATGAGGCAGGGCCGTTATATTTATGTTCTTCACCCTGAAATGATTCTTCCAATACTGTTACTAATTGCAATTATCTATTTTGTCCTTGTAATTAGTATCAATAAAGGTCTTAGTTTTCTTGAAAAAAAATATCGAATGAAAGGATTTGATCTCACTGTTGATAGATAAAATAGGTTGTGTAAAATATGCATATGCTTGAAGTGAAAAACCTGCATAAACGCTATGGTGCAAGCGAAGTTCTCAAAGGTGTTTCCTTTACCATGGATAAGGGAGAAACTAAAGTGATTATTGGACCGAGTGGAACAGGCAAAAGTACTTTACTTCGCTGTATCAACCAGATTCACCCGCCAGAAAAAGGACAGGTGTTTCTTGAAGATGTTGAAATAACTGATCCCTCGGTTGATATCAATAAAATTCGACAAAAAATTGGTTTTGTATTTCAGGATTTTAATCTTTTTACTCATTTTAACGCATTACGAAATGTTAGTATTGGACTTGAAAAAGTTCTTAAAATGGAGAAAAAAGAAGCTGAAAAACGAGCAATGCATGAATTAAAGCGCGTAGGATTGGAGAAATTTGCAGAACAATATCCTGCAGAACTATCAGGTGGGCAACAACAAAGGGTTGGTATCGCTAGAGCTCTGGCAATGGATCCGATAATAATTCTATTTGATGAACCAACAAGTGCGCTTGATCCCGAATTAATAGGTGAGGTTCTAGAAGTTATGCAAAGTCTTGCTGGTGAGGTAACCATGTTAGTTGTAACCCATGAAATGGGTTTCGCTCGTAATGTTGCCGATGAAATTATATTTATGGAAGGAGGACACATAATTGAAAGTGGTTCTCCAAAACAGATGTTTGCAAGTCCAAAACACAAACGAACAGGTGAGTTCCTAGGTAAAATCGCTTCACTTTATGGAGAGGAGTGATACGGTGAGATTTTATGTCTGATTTTATTAGTTTCTTTGCACAATCATTACCAAAACTCTTGGACGGGCTAAGTATTACGCTTTTTCTTACATTTCTCTCTTTATTCTTAGGTTTTCTACTTGGAGTATGCCTTGCCCTAGGGAGAATTTATACTCCAAAGATTATTTCATGGCTTTGTATTGGATACATTGAAATTATTCGAGGGACACCGCTTCTAGTTCAGTTATTTATTCTGTATTTTGGATTTCCAAGTGTTGGTATTCGTCTTACACCAATTACAGCAGCAGTCATTGGACTTTCATTAAATAGTGGTGCATATCAAGCAGAGTATCTAAGAGGATCGATTCAAAGCATTAAATCAGGTCAGATGATTGCCGCTAGATCATTAGGTATGACAAAAATACAGGCTATTGCTAATGTGATTTTACCACAAGCCCTGAGAACATCAATTCCTGCATGGTCAAATGAACTTATTTATTTGTTAAAATATACATCTATAGCTTACATCATTCAGGTTGTCGAGCTAACTGCAGAAGGAAAATTTATTGCAGCAGATACATTCCGATATCTTGAAATCTTTACCATGATTGCTATTATTTACCTTAGTTTGACTGTTGTTTTTACTGAGATAATAGATAGGATTGAACATAAGATTCGTATCCCTGGGTTAGGTACGAAGAGAACAACGCTGTTACGCGATGCTTGAACATATTGGACTTTCCAGGATATGTAGATAATTTCTAAGACTTATTGATTGTGTTGTTGTTTCCAATGTAGGATGTCTCATAAAAAATCATGTGTTTAGTTACATGAGCCATAACTTTGTCATAAAGTTTTGAATTCCTTCAGCTATGTCTTGCCAATTTGCAAAAATATGGTGGCAGCCGTTATACACTTTAAAGTCTGCATTGTATTTTTCAGCTATCTTTCCAACCATTTCTGAAGGACAGGCTCTGTCATCTTTAGTTGCGATAAAGAAGAGGGGACACTTCACCTTACTTTCGTCAACTGCTATTTTGTTCATTGCAATTTCATAATGGACAATTGCAGATTCTTCTATCTGATCTTCATATATTTCTCTTGATTCTTTTTCTCCTAAACAATTCAAAAGATATTTTGTATAAAATGAAAAATTGATTTTGAATGGTTTTTTTATAATGATGTTGGGTAAATATCTAAGTGATGATGACAACCTTATGCCGCTAAGCTTTATGCCTCTTGGCGGGGCGGGGCATATTGCAATTCCTCCTCTTATTGTGGTTTCCTCTGCTATTTTCTGAACGATTAAACCGCCCATTGAATGTCCTATGACTATATCTTCAGGAGTTACCATTGCTTTTACTTTGTTTACGTAGTCTCTGAAACGAGTTTTTCTAAGATTCAATCCCTCTCTCAGATTTACTGCTTTGCATGAAAAATTTCTTTCACTGAAATATTTGATAAAAGGTTGCCATTCGTCTGCATGGGCGTTTATCCCATGAACAAAAATGAGCATATATATAAAATGAAAACATACAACAAATAGTTTACTGTCACATATTTTACCCACTTCAATTTTTCAACAAAGTGCCACAAGTGATGGATAAGGAAAAAATGGGGGAGAAGCGGAGGCAATTTCAAAAGAAGATTTTAATTGAACTAATTCTCCTCCACCATTTCAATAGATAATCTACAATCAACGTATGAGTTCATTATGTTTAAATATTTCCAAAAAGCATCTTTTTTGTAACAATATTTTGAAATTAAATGCCATCTTTTTAATTTATAAGTATGTTAAAATTATATAAATGATATCTATCAGATAAGTTCCATCCTAATAAAAATTATGATAGTGATTTTTTTAAAACTTCTTCAATTTTTTGATTTTTTTACCAAACTAGATAAAAAATAAAATTCAGATTGATATTTTTTCACGCTATGGTGCTGTGAAAATCAAGCTAATTAAAGGAACAAAGCATAGATGTTTCCATTTACTCCTATAAATACGGTTTCTCCATCTACAATTGGATCTGAGATAATGGGTGTAGTGAGATAGTTGATTTTATCATCAATAGTATAACCTGGTGAAAAGTTCCAAACAAGATTACCGTTTAACTTGTTTAGACAATATAGTCTACCGTCATCGCTTCCAAAAATTACATAATTATCACTTACAGCAGGTGATGAATGTATGCCAGATTTACAAGTGAAAGCCCAACACATTGTTCCATTGTTCCCGTTTAGTGCATAAAAATTGTTATCGTGCGAGCCAACAAAAACCAAACCATCGTCAACGATTGGTGTGGTTTCTACACCCCATCCAGTTTCAAATTTCCATTTGAGATTACCCGTTTCGGCGTTAACTGCATAAACAAATGTGTCCCATGAACCAAAATACACTACATCATCTTGAACATAAGGTCTCGAAGTGATCATTCCATCCGTTTCAAAAATCCAACTTGTGTCTCCATTTTCAATGTTTATTTTATAACATTTGTTTCCTGAACCGATAAACAGATAGTGATCCTGGGGGTTGGATGTATAAATTTCACTTGGCAGATTAATGTTCCAATTAAAATCACCTGTTTCAGTGTCCAGTGCATAAAGATTACCTTTTTCATTTCCAACGATAAGGGTATTACCTATTACTACAGGTGGAGAGATGATTTTACCCAGGGTTTCTGTTCCCTCCATCATCCAGTTTAGATCAATAACTTCTAACCCTTCTGTTGTTCCTATGAATATTTTATCGTCATGAATAGTTGGAGTAGTGGGATTTTTACCTATCGATAAGTTCCAAAATAAAGCAGCATTATCTATATTTATCGCAAGGAATTCTCCTGTTGAAGTAGCAGAGTACAATATATCATTTTTCACGATATTTGATGAATAAAATGTGTTAGAATTGTCCCCTGTTTCGTATGTCCAATGAATTTGTGGGGGGGTTTCTAAATCTTGAAATGCACTATATGCCTCATATTCATTTTTTTCTGCTAGACCATAGATCCTAACCCATCCTGCAGGCGGAATGCTTTCAATCTTTATTTTGGGATCATCGAGATTCTCTACGTCAAGTATTCTATTATCAGGGTTACCAATAATGACCCAAAGACTATTATTTTCGACTAGCTCTGAATCTGTTATTTTACAGTCTGGTGACCAAGGAGAAATCGGCTCTGTGGACATTATTTTTTTAACAATGTCTACGTCTATTTCCCCGAAATATAAATTCCCCAGTTCTTCAAATTTTCTATCACGATTGGAAGGTCGATATCTGGGAAAACTATAAGCACGTCCTCCCTTTTCAAAGAGAAAATACCTTAGTCCATCAGTAATTATATCGCGCAGGTGAAGTTTTTCCAATCTCACTTTAAAATCCATAGGATTATTTGCTGACCAGTGAAAACCATTAAATGTCTTGTTATACCAGGAATGCCTGTAACCAAGTTCGAATCGTGCAATTTCGCCTGTTTTAGTATCACCAATAAGCCAGACGGCATTCATGCATCCATCGTTTCTATACTTTAAATAGTGCATTACGTCATCAATATTGTTACTATATTGTACTGCCAATCTAGCCCTGATAGCAAGGGGTAGTCCTTTGTTGTCCCATAAACCCTGCGGATTTGTTGTTTCAAGGAAAACAATTCCATTGTCATTTTGATAAAAGTCATGGTCGCTCCATATATAACCAGGTGCTGCAGTCATTATTACTCTATTGCCAGTGGTGGGGTTAATATCAAGGACAAGGTTCCAACGAAAGGTGATGTAATATGACCACCACCACATCCCAATACCATCACCAGTGCTCCACATGGAATTTGAAATGACAATTTGCCCTTCTGTAGTTGCGTTTCCTGTTGCAATAAAACCATTACATTTGTGATGCATTGGCTGATCAATAAAGTCACTTGTAAATTCATTAAGCTTAATAGTTGCTAGCTCAGGTGTCTCTTCTTTGAGATTTTTTAATAATGTTGCTAGTGGATGAAATCCTTTTCGTAAATTATGATATGTTAACTTCGATAAAAATTCATACATCATATTTGATGTTAAGATATCTTGATAGTTGATATTTCTGCCATGGAATTTTATGCCACTACTATCAACACCATCAGCTATTCCTCTTATCTCTTCTTTGTATTCATCTGGATAGTTATCCCAGTACATATTTACAATTTGTTTTTTGCAAAAATTCCACCAGATATCTGATGTTTTTTCATATTTCTCCTTTGAAAATAGACCATTAAAGGGTTTTAAACAAGGATGATTGTTAATCATGTTACTCCAGCGATTCATTAAATCAACGATTTCCTCAGAAAGTAAATATCCATGTTGAAAACCTCTTTCGTATGGTTCTCCCTCAATATAAACATACATCCATCCTTGGATGTTATATCGATATCCAGCTCCATATTCACTCATGGGGTAAGTTCTAGTATCTTGAATCGCTGTGTTGTTCACTGCAGCTTCCCCTGTCGCTAGAGTATGTGGTGAGAAAAAGGTGGTTAGAATCATAAGTAAGACGGCAAATAAACAGACAATCTTTCTCATATTGACCATGTTAACCAATTTATATATGTAAAAGTTATTATATAAATATGTATGGTGTGAAACATTTATCCTGGAAAAAAACTTTTTAATAAATTGTGCAATTAATTCTGTAATCATGTATAATTACAAGTGTTTTGACTTTTGTCGCTGGGTTGATCATTCTTCATAGGTAAAAAAAGAATCGAAGGTTTTTTAACCTGAAGTTTAACAATTTAGCATTATAAATACTGGTTTTAGAGTACTTATAATTAATGCGATATCAATAAAATTAAAACAAAAATTGTAGTAAGCGCTGAAGGATTATTTGAATAGAAAAACAAGTTTTTAAGGCATTTGTTGTTTATCTTAAGGCCCAGAGGGCAAATAAGAATGCTTATGTTGTGTAATCATTGTCGTTTTGAATGGATTTCTGAAGAGATAAGCCGATGTCCAAATTGTAATAGTGGCAATGTTGGCCCGCATCCAGAGCATTATGAAATTAGAAAGGTTACTTCATAATGGAGAAAGATACTGATAAAAGGAAAACATCAAAAAATCTTTTTGATGTTTCTATAATTATATGTTATAACACGTCAAACACCATTTTATTAATTAAAAGATGATGTATAACTATGGGATGAAACAGAAATACCAAATTTTCATTTCGTCGCTAGCTACGTTGCCACCGGTGTCCTTCGCTGTAATAGTTAAAGTGTGAGTACCTATGCCCCATCCCGTCCATTTCCATTCATGGCATTTATTTTTTGCATTCCATTCTCCATCTCCTTTCCGCTCACCATCTACATAAAAATTTAGCTTTATGTCTTTATTTTTATCAGTGTCGTCCTCTGCTAGGATTTGTATTGGTCTTAACCTAAAACCCCCAAAGGACATTGCATCTGCTGCAGAATCTGAGGGGGCATGAAGTAAAGGTATGCCGGAAAAATGGAGATATCCCTCTACAGGATTTATAATTTCTATTTCTGGAGGATCCCGATCTTTGCTATAACCACCAATTTTTAAGCTTGGATCCCCAAGTAACGTGAATTCTTGAACCGTAAATTCATCTTCAGGTAAATCATGTATATATTTTGTCTGAGCCTTTGTCATCATCTGTCCAAGCGTTTCACTGCTATCAAAAGTTTTAAAAAATTCTGTTGAAAGCTTTTCACAACCAAAATCTGGACCTCCAAATGCCGTCCTAGTTGCACCTATCGTAGCAATTGCCCCACCGCCATTATGTTTAACGAAATTCCATGCAAAACATGTCAGTTTCATCTCTTCATTGATATTTGGAAGCAGTGTTAGAATTTTAAAAATCCGGTATTCTTTGTATCTAAGTAAATCGCTTAGGATAAAATCAAGTTTTGCAGTGAGACAGGCATCAAAAAAAATAATCGGTAATTCATAACCGTTGGAAAGATCTTTTATGTATGGAGTTAGATATGTTTTCAATCTATCTCCGTGTGGAGGGTATGTACCCATTCCGTGTTCAAATCCGTGACCTGAATAGTCTATAAACCCGGCTCCTTCGTTTATGGCTTTAGAAATTGTCCGTCGATTAAAGTTTCTTTTTGATGTCCAGATTGCAGTAGGTTCAAAATCAGACATAATTTTCATGATGATTTTATTATGTTTTTCACCTTCGTTTCCAGGGCTATACCATTTCGGAAAAGTGTTCCCGCCAATAAGTATCATATTGTGAAACCATTTTTGATTAAATGTTTCGGTTTCATAATGTATGATTTTATCAACCACCGCCTGCACTTCTTTAGAAGTGTCGCATGCAAGCCGTCCAATATTTACATCAGGATACATATCCATCTGGTCTTCCCCAGTTTCTCCAAATTTATTGTTATTATTTGAATCCCAGGTACAAAACATGCCGTCAGAATCATAAATATCAGAGTAATACAGATCAGTAAGGGTGTCAATATCGAAATGGTTCCACATAGTTACATTGGTCGTTCTCATAGGAAGTTTATATATACTTCCCACAAGAAGTGTGTACAAAATACCCCAATTTTCAATTGCATCTTTAATAAAATATTTGATTTGTTCTGCTTGATCTCGTCCAGGATATGTAGAAAATATATGCTCAAGGGAAATAAAATCTGTCATAATTCCATGATCATTTTTATGATCTATAAGTGGCTGTAATGCCTCTAAAAAATTAGAAGGAGCAATTACAACAAGATCAAGTTCATCTGGAAAGTTAGTTGGATTTTGGATTTGCTCATACGTCACCTTAATTTGCGCCTGCGGAGTATAATATATTGTATTGCTTTTAGGAGAGTAAGTTATTGGGTAATAATGAACAGTTAGGAACAAAACGCGGTTATTGTTATCTAGACCGGTACCAATTTGATATCTGAGATGAGATTCGGGGTAGATGTTTTCGCTAGAATAAATATCTTCATTCTTTGATTGTTTTCCAGCCATATCCCCCTTTTTAGACATGGTAAATGATATTGGTTCTGAAGCGGGTAAAATATCTTTTGATAAAATCTTTTTCTCTTCGTTGGAAAACGTAAATATTACGTTTTTAATTTTGGTTCCGATTGGAAACGTGAATACCTTGGTGTAGATAGGCAATACGGGGTTTCCAATTTCCTTTGAATAAAATGTTGCTTCTTTTATACTCACATTTATATATCCATCAAGTTCTTGGATGCTTGGCTCTGAGAATGCAATTGATTCTATTATTACAAACTCTTCTGAATCTTCTGTAGTTATTGTGTTTGCTCCTAATCCACTTGAAGCTAGAAAACATATAATAAATATTGACATAAGTTTTTTCATATTTTTATTCACTTCATCTATTAATAAGGGGGGAAGTATATATAAATTTTATTCAGGGGAGCTAACCTGTTTTTAGATGTAAAACTGAAAATACCAAAGATCTTTTGAGGTTTCTACAATAATATCTAACAGCACCTCAAATTTTTAGTTTTATATTGATTAGCTGTTTGGTTTTTTCCAAACGTTTTAAAATCTTTTATATAATAAATAATTATATACTTAAGACTATAAGGTGAAAAATATGAATAAAAAGACAATAGCAGGATTAATTGTTGGATTGCTGATAATTGGTTCTGTAGTTGTACTTATTACAACTGATAACAAGGTAATTGATGACAGTACCTCTTCATATGACGAAACACTTCCCCCTTTGGGAAATATAACTTCATTTAATGATGCAGTAAACCAGTTTTGTTTTGATTTTTTTAAAAAACTATCAGAAGATGAAACTAACGATCCAAATATTTTTTACTCTCCTTACTCAGTATTTACTGCTCTTGCAATGACCTATGAAGGTGCAAGAAATAATACAGCAGTTGAAATGGAAAATGTTTTGCATGTCGAGCAAAGTAATGATTCGTTTCATCAATACATGCAAAGTCTTTACAATTATATGAACAACAATGATGAATATAACGTTTCAACAGCTAATGCTTTATGGCCTGATGTTGGATTTACACTTTTAGATGAGTTTATAGACATAATTGAAACATATTATGGAGGAAAAGCATCAGAAGTTGAATATGGTAATCCTGAAGAAGCTGCAAGAATTATTAATGAATGGGTTGAAAATCAGACCAATAATTTAATTAAAGATTTAGTTCCAGCCAGTGCAATTGATCCTGTTTTAACTAAACTGATTTTAACAAATGCAATTTATTTTAAAGGAATATGGCAAGTTCAGTTTGATGAATTAAATACAACAGATAGAGATTTTACACTTTCATCGGCAGATACAGTTCAAGTTGAAACAATGAAATTAATAGGAGATGATGATAAGTTTAATTACACTGAAACAGGTGATTTACAAATCCTAGAGCTGCCTTATACTGGTGGAGATATTTCAATGATGATTCTTCTTCCAAGGGAGGGAGTTGAATTATCTGATGTTATTAGTTCATTAAAAAGGGAGGATTACATTTCCTGGATTGATGAAATGTATGAAACAAAGGCAGATATTTATCTTCCAAAATTTAAGTTTGAAACATCCTATGGACTTAATGAATACTTAAAAGAACTTGGAATGGTTGATGCATTTGATAACGCCGCTGATTTTTCAGGAATAGATGGTACTAAGAATTTATTTATCTCATCAGTTTTACATAAAGCATTTGTAGAAGTTAACGAAGAAGGAACTGAAGCTGCTGCTGCAACAGCAGTAATTATGGATCTAAACGCCGTAAGTCCTGATGAACCACCAGAAAGAATTACTTTTGACTGCAACCATCCGTTCGTATTTACAATTCATCATAAAGAAACAGGAACAATACTATTTATGGGAACAGTTGACGATCCATCAGCTTCAACAGGATAAATTCAACCTTTTTTCAGATAATTTCATAGGTATCGACTTTATCATATTTCAGCACTGCTGGGGTGAATTATAGTTGATTAATTGAATTATTGATATCAATAAATGTTCCCTTCGGGAAGGGAACTGCAATTTACCAGTAAATTTAACACTTTATAAGGGAAGATGCAGGGGAAGAAATTTGAACACCAGTTTACTAGTAAAAATTGTAATTTTGGAATTGTTTTTAGTATTAAAAAGCATATGTTTTGTGTGTTTTAATAATACTAAAATATGAATAATTCTTAATTACTTCAGGAAAATTACTTAACAGATCTTCCATTATCTGATTTAGTTGGTATGAGTTATTAAGAAAGAAGACAATTTCAAGATCAACATATCCAATTGTTTTACATATATATGAAAAATTTGTATTAGTCTTTAATAACATGAACCATTGCATCTGGTCCAGGAGGCGAACGTTCTTCTTCCCAGCGATACTCATATTCAACTCTTCTTATAGAATAGAACTGGTAATACCCTTGTCCATTAATTTCCGATGCATAAAATTCCCAAGACGATCCATCAATGCTGGTTCCATAATAAATCCAGTCACCCCATGATATATTATCCTTTGAATACCTATAATATAAATCTAATGATACAATACCATCTGATGGTTCTACATTACCAATAACCCTAAAATTTAATGGTTGTTCATAAGGATATATATCATTTACTTGTGAAGATCCATAAACAGGTGGAAGAGCATTATCTGGAACTTTTTTTGAAACCCATGCAACAATTCTTCGATTAATCCAATAATTATATTCCCATTCTAAAACCTTATTATTTGGAATAATGTCAACCCACTTATATAATGCATCCCAAAGATTATTATCATCGTTATCTTCAACCTCTTGCATATATCCACCCCACCAAACATTATCTTCAGTATGTGGACCACTTAAAACTATTCTAGCTT
>Ga0180433_10009007_pt1 | contig 12298 bp, 17 predicted proteins | sample SS_ome_8_FD_132980 | JGI IMG/M metagenome (GOLD analysis project Ga0180433, IMG submission 132980) | Hypersaline lake sediment archaeal communities from the Salton Sea, California, USA - SS_1_D_1 metaG | ecosystem: Environmental > Aquatic > Non-marine Saline and Alkaline > Hypersaline >... | reverse complement strand
TCTTCTTCTTCTTCTTCTTCTTCTTCTTCTTCTTCTTCTTCTTCTTCTTCTTCTTCTTCTTCTTCTTCTTATTCTTCTTCTGTATCTTCCTCACCTACCAAAGCAAAGGCTATAGCTGTAGACGTTGCAAAACAAAGTTTATCAGAGCTTGGGGTTGATTCAATCAAGCAGTTGACGTGGTGAAAAAAAAACGTCTGAAATAAATAAAAGAATTCTTTAAGAATAAAATTATGTCAATCACTTTGCAACAGAAATGGAATTTAAATTCTTTGTATCAATGGGAACAGTATTTTGATAACATGGGACCGGTGGGTCCAAAATTGATGACTGTCCGTTGTGATCACCCAGGTTACGTGGCATTTGGTCCACTACCTGTAGATCCTGTTAATACGAGACATTGGAATCCATATGGTGATTGGTATTATCAAAAGCCGTTTTTTTATGATCCATTAGGAAAATTACAGACAGTGCCTAAAGTATCGGCTATGCAGCCGATGACATGTGCGCGTTATGCTAGATACACAGGTGCGTGTAAATCGTAAAGAAAATAAAAAGAAATCTAACCAAAAAAAAAAAGAACGAAGACACTTTATTGAACATGACACACACTCAATATTATCGCGATGTTAATGCTTACTTTTCGTCTGCAAGTACTGTATTAAAAAGGAAACGGTATCAGCATTCGCATAAGCGCTTGAAAGCAGCTTACAACGCTGCCAAGTCTTTGGCAATTGCTCGATTTATGGTCCCCAAAGGGCGTATTTTAGATATTGGTTGCGGTAAAGGGAGTGAACTGCTGAAATTTGGGCGACATCGGCCAGAGTTTGTTGTGTTTATGGATTTGAGCGCTGTATGTTTGTCGCGCGTGAAGGAGTTTTCGTTGGTCAAAGGTATTAAATACCCTCTCGGATTACTACAGGGAAACGCATTTACCGATGACATTTCACAGAAAACTACTCTCGTTCAAAAAAAGACACATGTTCCTCGACGTGTGCGACTAACCGGGTTGAATGTGGTTACCACGTTTAGCGTTTTAGAATATTGTCCAGACATGAGAGCTCTTCATACATTATGTAATTCTATTGCAACCATGTTATCACCCGGAGGTGCTTGGATCGGGTGTACGACTGATGGTACTAAACTTATGGAGCGCTGTAATAATACTGGATATTATGAAGATTTTTACTGTAAAATCCAGTTACAACCAGACAGTAATCAATATCAGTTTCAGTCAATGCAAAACAATCCACGATTTCAATACTCTTGGGCACTTCCAACAATTGTAGCAGTTGCGGCTCAGCATGGTCTTGTGCTTGGATCTAACCAATCATTATTAAACGTTCTGGCCAACTCCGTTATGGATAAACATTATAAACAAATCCGTCATGGCAGCCAACTGAACGGGAAATACAAACTACAATTGGATGATTTTCGACCGCTCTCACTATTGACGTTTTTTACGTTCCACAAACCAGCTTCTGAATAAAGCATTTGTTTTGTCACTCTGAATTGTTTTTTGCTTTTCAAGGGATTTTATATAGTGAAGATTCGAATTAACTGTGTATTTAACTTTTTTATATACAAAATCTCTGCACTGCATGGATATGATACTCTGTAAGATATCAATCCAGCGATTGAGGGATTTATGAGGCAAAGCCAAGTAAAGTTTTGTTTTATTTTCAAAAAATGTATTTGTGTTCAGTAAGTTAAAAAAACTCCTGTAGATTTCTTGCCGTCGCTCTTTATTATAAGACATATCTTTGTCCCATTGGTACGCTTTGTAAGCCCTACCGATGAGAGAATTATCAAACAAACCATACAACTGTTCACTTTGTACCGCAAATGCGTGTGCAATTAGTTCTCGTTTGTCTACATGTGCTTTTACTTTAAAATGTACTACAGCTCTACCAATTAGTGTGGGTGTATCAATACTTTTCTCCGCAAAATTAGAAAGTGCTGATGGAGACACAGAGCCATAAGAAGTGATGTACATCTTAAAACCCATCTTTTTATTTATTTATGGTGAAGGTTTTTCTTTTTTTCTTTTTTTTTTTTTTTGGTTGAGGCTCAGTGTCGGTAAAGGCCTTCATGTACAAACATGACAAAACTCGTAGCTCAGCTGTACTGTCAGTTTGGCCAATATTAAGAGGCTGATCATAAACTGGCGCGTGCGGTGATTTAAAATTTGGGAACAGTATTGACTGGTGTTTTCCAAGCATCTCATTGCCTCGCGATGTAAATTTTTTACAAACACCATTTCGTCGTTCTTTGGTTGTGTCACAAGAACACCAACATCGCTGATAAACACCCGATGGTTTGATGATGAAATAAACTGAGTTGTTGTTGTGTTCTTTCTTTTTGGCAGTGAGGTTAAAACACACGGAACTTCCTTCACCACCAACACAAACACGGAAATATGTGGCCTTTTTCGTGGTCAGTACAGATCTAATCAACAGGTGCTTGTATACTGGGTCAAAGCGTCGAACTTCCGCAGTAGCAGCCTTGTATATCATTGAGCTTTCGGGTATGTCAACACACAGGCATTTTTGCTTGCGCTGGCCAGCCTTGTCTTCTGCAAATTCCGTTGAGATCTTAGACTCTGTTAGCTTCTCGAACCGGCGCTTAGCAGAACAATCAGTATCTTTGATGACAGCGCGTCGTTTCGCTTTGACTGTTTTGTGAACGTCAGGATCAAGAGCAGGACAGCCGGTATAACGCTTCCAGCCAGGTGTACCAGACGTTACACCAGGTTTTCGAATAGAGCAATAAAGCACTGTATGAGCAAAATTGACAGATAGTTTCTCAAAGCGACGGCTATCATATCCCGTTCCAGAATAAACAGCACATGCGTGGTAGGCTCGCCCGCGATCAACCTTTCCGATCTGCATACAATCCTGACAGCGTTTGCCTTTGCACGCGGGGCACTTTTCACATTTGCGACTGCCTATCATCCGTAGTCCATTTTTCAGATAAACGCTGCTATCAACTACATCAAACCAATCTTTTTCCAAACCAATGTCGCCGATGCAGGTAGTTAAAATACAAGCAATTGCTTTACCCATCGCGTATGCTTGTTCCTCGTTGACAATAAGCCATGGGAATATAACGTGCATATTGTTGTTGGGATAGTTGGGATTTGGTGCTCGTGAAACAACTTGTTCCGGTGTAAACTCGGTTTCAGTTTTTTCTTCCTTCTGTTTCTTTTCTTCTTTTTTCTTAGCTTCCTTCGTTTTGGAAAGTCGGCGCTTTTTTGATGGAGTAACGTCAGCCAGTTCAGCTTCTTCTTCCTCTTGCTCCTCCTCTTCATCAGAGAAGATTGAGACAGGGGGAACTGTACTTGGACTCGCTGCTATTTCCTCCTTATCAGCCTGTGAGGTGTCGAGAATGATCATTCGAAAGTGAATGGGTTTTGTATCTTTTGGGTAAAACAGACGGACAACTCGGTCAATGATGCCAAGAATAGCCAATCGGCCCTCGGGTGAGATAGCGTACTTGCGATCAATAAACTTGAAATCAGTGTCGACAAAAAAGCGAAAGTATGGGGTTCGAGCCTCGGTTAAGTACAGACGAGCTCCATTGTCAATGTCTTGAGCATAATGAAATAACATTTCTTGCTCTTGAGCGGTGGAGACGTGGACAACACCTCCATGGTGGCCGTCCATGCTTAGGTGTGTGTAGGGTTCTGGTCGTTTGGCAAAACAAGCATTCTTGGAAAGAAAGCGCACCACCGTGGCATGGGGAGACGTAAGTGATCCGTAGTTCATAATTTCTTTCTTTGAAAAACGAGAAAAAATAGACACCAGTTGGCACGTACAAAGAAACAAATAAACGGATAGAATGCTGAAAATTATCTTGTATGATTTAAAATATGCAGTTTGAGTCACCAGCGTTAGCCTTGCAATACATGAAAAGAAATATAAATGTGTACAACAAAGCGGTGATTGTAGATATCGACGATACCGTACTTTATTACAGAATGAACACGTGGTTTAGAGTACAAGTTATGTTTGATTTTTACCAACACTTGCTCAATGCTGGGGCAAAAGTATATTTTGTCACTGCTAGGCCTCATTCGGAGGGTAACCTCAACAAAACAATACAGCAATTACACAAATTTGGCTTCCTAGATTTCGAAGGTTTGTTTTTAATGCAGCGTAGGGGAAAATCATCAACAAGTGAAGTGGCTTGGTTCAAGTCTGTCATTCGAAACGCCATTCGCCTGGGAGAAAATATTCCAATTGTTATGAATATTGGTAATCAGTGGCATGATTTGATAATTCCAAGTCAACTTGATAAAATACCAAATTTATCTGACAAAAGTACATTTGTATTTCGACCAGTCGGTGAAGACATTTCGTTTTCAATCAAATTGCCAAGCAAAGCTGATTCATTTATTTTCTCTGCAAAACAACAAAAATATGGCAACTAAGGATAATGTAGCAGAACGATATAACCTAAACATCAAAAAGTGGGGCAGAGCGGGTTGGGTATACTTAACTGCAGCAGTGTTACAATACCCTGATAATCCCTCACCCGCTGATAAAGAGAATTTTAAAAAATTCTTTGAAGCTAATGCGTGGATTATTCCGTGTTCAGTTTGCAAAAAGCATTATGCCGAAAATTTGAAAAAGCACCCATTGACAGATGAGGTATTAAGTTCAAGACGAACACTTGCAGAGTGGCTCAACACTATGCGTAATGAGGTAAACATATCATCAAAAAAACCAACTATTAGTTTACTGGAAATGATTGCAGATTACATGACGCCAGTGATGGCTAAATCCATGCTAAGGGACGATAAGGAACTTCAACAGCTTATAAACATTGACAGGCAAAAGAACCAGGCATATGTGAAGAACATGATTACAAGTATTGCAAAATCACAATATAGAGAAGAATGTTATAATGGACCAGCTTGTGTTAATCTTTGGTGGTTTTGGCTAATTGTGGTCATTTTAGTTATTCTATTAGTGTTGTTTATTTGTGCAATTATAAAATCTGCTTGCAATAGTAAACCTACCAAACGCCCAGTAGTCGTCTATAGATAATAATAATAATAATATATATGTTTTGGTTTACTGTGCTTATGTTTCTCGTTGCTGCTTACTTTGGCTATCAATGGGTTTTCGGAGGTACAGTGCCGCCTATCCCTCATGTATCTATATTGACAAATAAGAACGGCGAAAAACTAGAAGATTTACTCAAGAGGTTGCAAGACAAGCAAGACTCACAGACCTGCTTATCTAATGAAGATACGGAAGAATCCGAACGAGTCCCGGATCCTGTTGAAGCAATGGAAAGTTCAGAACCAACTGGTACGGAAGAAAATACACGGGTGCTTACTGATAAACAACAAGCAGAAGTCCAAGCGTGTTTACAAAACCTCTTCGAAGAAGTCGATGTGTGTTTGCAAGCGAGTCATGATGAAAGCGATGAAGAGCGGGAAGAGCAGCAAGAGGTAGATGCTACTGTGGACACCCCTAATACATTGAACTCTCCCTCAGAAAACACAGCCGTAACAAGCAAATCATCATAAGATTTATTTCTGATGTGTGGGTGGTGTATCGAGTATAATGTTCTTCACGGCTGAAAAAGCTTGGTTTCATCACAAACAAACGTCCACTTGTGGAGGTTTGTGATGAAAGCAACCATTTTCAATTATAATAACCTTATCCTTCTTTTGTATTGAGTCGGATTTATCTCCTCTTTTTTTTTTTTTGGCAATACTTTATTTGTAGTTTGAAAAAAAAACACTGATCTTCAGACCCACACGGGGGGAATCTTTATAAGGTTCGGATTAACTCTGTCAAAGCTAATTCAACAGCTTTGAGTTTTGCTCTATCAATCTGTTTTTTCACGACACCACTGTTTAAAAAATTCATCGCAGTTGATAAATAGTCAGGTGAGGTAAACTGTTCATAGTTACATTGTTGATTTTGTCGCCGTTGTATAACCACACCAACAAGATCATCAGCCATAGCGATAAATTTCTTGTATTTTTGATGCACACCATAACGAGATGTTTGACAATACGGCCTAACCTGTCGAATTAGGTTTGTCAAGGTTTCGTTACGGTGAAGGTTTATTGTTTCCACAAAAATACCATGTTTAAGCATGCGTCTGTATTTAACCAACAGTCCAATAAATGCGAGTAAAAACCCCATGGTAGCTCCAATCAGGGCATATTGGAACATACGAGTTATCGACATCCTTGTGAGTTTTTTTTTTTTTTTTGACATTGACCAACTTCTTTTTATTCATCAAATGAGCAAAGAAAAAAAAACGAGATAAGTAAAAAAAAAATATGTTTATCAAAAACAAAAACCTCAAGAATGTCAAACTGCAATTCACGCTATCACTCATTTAGGGACAGGTGGCAATCATTTGCACCACGTATAAATGCCCTCATGAATTCACCAGAAATGTACCAACATAACGGCACCGCCTTTGCGTTTAACAATACAGTGTATGTAAGTTTCTTTACACCCCCACCGCAGCAACCGAGCATGTCTGGTATGATGAATTCTTTGCCGGTAAACTACTGGGCGCCTCAGAATAGGTTTATGAACCCATATGCAAGTCGTTATCCTGGACCACAATTTTAATCACGTTTTCTTCCAACAACAGAGCTAATCAGTCCAGCAAGGCCGCCCTTCGATTGGAGTTTGCCCTTCGATTGGCGTCTACTCTCCTGTATCAAGTCGTTTATATGATTTCTTTGTAGTGCACTGTCTTGCCCAAATGATTGGTTTACCTCGTATTCTAGATTGTTAAATTCTACTTTGTATTGTCTTGGTGTATTTTTAGCGTCAATAAAAAATTCATTAACCTTTTCAAAATTTGGAAAATTTAAGTGAACACAAAGTACATCAGTTCTTTGTGGAAAGAGTTCAGATTCTAATGTGATTTTCGCCATGGTGGTTTCAGTTAATAAGATCTTAGTTTCGTCACTTAGACCACTTCCCTTTTCCAATACACCAATTACAAGAGACTTAATTGTTTTATGGGATATTTGGTGATTATGATTAACACGAATCGTAAAGGCCATGGGCTGTAGTGTCCTTGATAGCCTGGTGATCACTTCCGGGATATTTACGGTGATATGATTTGTGTAAGTTATATAAACCACAATATCTCGAACATTATATATAGTCATCAGAATGCTTTTTTTTTTTGTTAAATGAAATAATAAAAAAAATAGAAGATGTCAGAAAAAACTATTGCACGTTTCTTACATCAATATAAGTTGCTTGTCCATAAATTATATGACGCGGAAAAACAGAGAGACCTTGTAATAATATTAACGCATTCGTCTGGAATGCAAGTTATTCCAAGAGTTCTATTTGCCGAAAACGGATATCTTAAATCATTTGATAGGTTATACCAGGTAACTTACCAACACCTGGATTTTATTATTAAAAAAAACACAAATAATCCGTCAATTTCAATGTTATTGCTTGCTAACTGTAAAAAAACTAAATTAATGCTTAAACAATGGAACTTTCCAGATATAGAAGAAAAAGAAAACGAAAAAGAATTGTTTGAAAAAAAATTCGGGTTCCAGCCAAAAACTTGTGCAGAGATTCGTGCATTTTTATTAAAAAACAATGTTACAGATCTTAGGTGGTATATCGATAAGAATTCCGAGCCGTACGAGGATCTCCCACTACTCAGACGCACCTGTCTGGCATTTCTTACGCTACCGTGATCTTCTTGGCCTTTTGGAGAGGCTGTGGGACAACTCCACCACCTGGAATAATGATGTTCATACCCTGATAAAGATGTCGAAGGTCAACATCATTTTGAAAACCGAGATATAAGTTTCTTCCAGTAACTCTCTTGCGCTTTTGTGCATGGGCAGATTCGCCTGCTGCCTCGAGTACTTCTCTAGCCATGTACTCAAGTACACCAGTTAAATACACAGAAGATGATTCTGTAATGGGTCCGTGAAACTTTTGTTTTAGCTTTCGGTGAATTCGCCCGACAGGAAATGTTAATCCAGCACGCACAGATCTTTGCAATGGAGGGTTCCGTCGATTTGGCAGCGTCACAACAGGTGGAAAGGCCTTTGCAACATCTGTTGCTTCGGTTGATGTTACGTCAGGCAAAACTTCTGCAACATCAGGCAAAGCCTTTGTAATACCAGTTGCTTCTTCAAGTGTTTCAGTCAAAGGTGTTGCACTTAGGGCATCCATATTATTTCTTTGCTTGGTTGTGGGTAATGGTTGTTTGATTTGCTTACTCTTAAATGTTTTATTAAACCCAAAATTAACACACCATGGAGAAAAAACAACACAGCAAGAATTTTGTCCAGCAATTCAACCAATTATACTTGAAACAGCTACAAGAACGTCAGGAGAGTGTCAAGGCCAATGAAGTCGGTGCGCTGTTTGACAGATACCAAGAAAAAAACGCAGCCGCGACCAGTAAAGATCAAAAGAAGAAAGTGGTAGAACAGATCCTCCTTGCATTACCATTATGGCTTATTACACTCACACCCCCCGACGGGATGACGGCATTGGAATACGTAAAATGCATTACTGATATTGATGAAGAACTTCAAATTATTAGTGAGAGAGTTAAAAGCTCGTTCGATCTGCATTGAAAATTTTCATCACCAACCAAACAAAACAACAATTTACACCCAATGGAAACAAAAACAATTCAAATCAAACAAAATAGTTATCCCTGGACCCACCTATTCGAGGATGAAACCGAACAAGAATTAGGTAGTGAGCTGCTTGTTGATCCACATGCTCAAGTGCAAGCACACAAAGGACAAATCGAAGAACTAACAAATGAAGTTAAGAAACAGAAAAACCTTGTTAGTGAACAAGACGCACACCTAAAGAAACAACATGACAACTTGATGGAAATGAAGACAGTAAGTACCAAAACATTCGATGGATTACAGGCGAAAATAGATGCCCTAGTTGAAGAAAACAAGAATAAGGCAGATACTATTAAAAAATTACAAGCCACGCTGTCCGAAAAGACCACAGCATTAGAAGAAGCAACGTTGCAATTTCAGCAGGAATTGTCAAAACAACCTGACAACAATTATAGTGAGCTTGTTTATCAAATTCTCATTTATGGTATCGTTCATCATAAAGCAGGTCTTACGGGCAAAACAAAGAAGGAGAAGACACTACAGAGCATTGTTAGATGGCTTCAACAGCGCAGAAATGTCGTTGATTATCTGCGCCGTCACCAAATCCACAGCGACACAGCAGATGAACTCGAAAATATCCTATTTGTGGATGAAGCCACGTTGAATGATATGCTTGCTAAACTAAGCATCGAGTAAATAAATTTTTTTTTTTTCAGCATTCCCTTTTTATCTATTATTGTGATTAAAACATGAGAGGTGGAAAGACATAATCTTTTATTCGACTGCATTTTACTGTGCTTTCTTTTTGGAACCCTTGTAGTAGGTACCCTCTGCACGCACGGTATTGTTTGTCAGATTCCAAAGTTGGGAGTGTGTGGGGATCGATGGCGGTAGCCTAGTATTAGAGTTGGAGCACTACTGTATACGGAATGCCAAAAAGTTGCAATAAATAATCAAAGTTTTTTTTATACACGGAGATACAGGAATAATGATTTTACTTTTTTTTTCTTTTCTAACTTGATGAAATAGGGGTGAGAGTTTACTTTTCATCGTGAAAGCCATCATCATCCGAGCGATAATCGCGGTTACGATTGCGGCTGTTGCGCGCAGCGCTTCGAAAATGGCACTCCCGGCAGCGGCGACCCAAGCAGGTGTTGCGACAACCTGGTTCAGGGCACGCTCGGATACGCGAGTCGTCACGGCGACGATATTCTTTCCCGGCGTAGGAGCGGCTGCGATACGGATGATATCCTCGAGAGCCTCCACGGCGACGGTCTCGGGAACGGGAACGAGAACGGGAACGAGAACGGCGGCGTGGTGACCGAGAGGGGCGACGGCGCGAATATGTCCTTCTGTAGCGAGACTCTCGTGGGCGTTGCGTTTGCTCGGGCTTCATTGCAGCGTGACATTGCATGCATTGCTTTCCAATGCACAGGTTGGTACAATGCTCATTCGGGCACGGCTTGAGGCGAACAGATTGTGTGGCATTGGCGTCATGGATGAAGGGACAATCGTTCCCCGCAGAACAGCCCTGGGAGCTGGAAAAGAAAGCACACACTTGGCGTTCGTGCTTGAAGGTACAGTTATCTCCCTTCGTACAGCCCTTGCGTGAATTGAAGAACTTGCAGATGCGTTGCTTCTTCTCTGCTCTGGGCTCCTCTTCCATTTCGCGGTCTTCCTTGTGGGTAACTTCCACCTCGTCCGTTGAGTAGATGGCGTCTAGTACACTCATTGTTGGTGGTACTGGGATTCCTGAAGCGACAGACGCATAAGAGATGTTTGGGGAAATATGTTTCACATAAGAAGGTTCAGCCTCTTGAACAATACAATCATCTCTCACACTAGTTGCCGCAGTCGCTGGGTCGTCTGCGAGATCTGGCATGTCTCCCCAAGACTCCCCACCGCTGATAGTCTGTTGATAATGTATAGAATTCCCAACTTGTTCTTCGGAAGGATCAATATCCATTGCTGTAAATGATTGATCCAGTGCAGTTGTGTCTCCGTTTTCGCTCATCGTGCCAAAGCGTTACGGTGTTCGTTAAAATTAGAGTTAGATTTTTCCCACTATGTATAAATAAATAAGCTGGGATTAAACACAACCGGAAAGAAAAATAATGCAACAAGTACAAAAAAAACAACCAAGTCAAATTTTCTCAAGATCCCTAAATCGTTGGAAAGACTCAGCATTGGCTTTTTATGTGGAGGAATGTGGCGGTGGTGGTGACTGTTTATTTCATTGTATCGCTAAAGCTTTGACGCGTTTAGTATCGGAAGAAATCACTATGACTCATATTCGTGATCGACTGGCCAACACTCTGTCTGAAGAGACAATAACGGAGTTCTTGACTAATATCAAAGAAGATCAAGATCAACAACTACTACCCGGGAGCAAGAGAGTGAGTGTAACAGAACAAGTTGAAAACGTACGGAAATTGGTATCAAGTTCCGGTACGACGTTTCCGGGAACAGATGTGGTACTGCGTTGGTTGTTGAAACATGACGATCTTTTCACATATCTCAAGGTTGGGTTTGTTATTTTTAGTACCTTTGGACCAGGATATACAACCATTCTGAACAAAGGTGCAGATAATTTTATTTTACTATTTAATCATGCTAACATGCACTGGCAGTTGGTGAACGTTATAGATGCTAATTATGTTGAGTTTTCAACCGTGAGTAGTAAAGTGCTCGATATATTGAAACCATATTTATAAAAAAAAATCATTATAACAATAAATACATCATGTCAATGCAATATTATGTTCAGCCACCAATGCGCTGTACAAAGTATCAAAATTCAACATATAGTTACCGAGACACATTTGCATTCCCCTCTGAAACCTATCTTAATACCCAAACAGAACGCGTAGTATACCCCCAAACGGTGTCCGAGTTTGATTCATTTACTATGAGAGAGAATGCTATAAGCTTGGCCTTTTTTGCAAACTCAAAAGATCCGGAAATGGGTCGCATTTTGAAAATATTGACGCCTATTGCAACGAATGTTAATAAGTTAGTTGTTGTAGATGTTAATATATTACCACGCCTGGGCAGTAGGTTTGGAATAGACTGTCCAACTTTATTTAAGATATACAAAGGAAGAGTTGTTCGTGAATTTAAACGTGAATTTACAGCCGAGTGTTTGGCTACATTTGCATCTATGCCGAGCACAGCTCGTTGGCGACAACCGAATATAAGATAAGTAAAAATGTGCGTATTAATCATAAATTTGTTTATTTTTCCGAAGATAATCCTGTGTTTTTTTTTAACTTGTTTCAGTATTCTATTTCTTTTTTTAATGATTTACATTCACCACATAGTGATATCAATTACTTGGTACTGTTGGATTTTTAAATAAAGACCAGTTGGTGTATCACAGCATGGGAAATATCCAACCATATGAAGGCCATTTTTCAACACAAGCACTACTTGTCCACAAACCCCGAAGGTTCAGTTACTTTACTGTTTTTTTTATAAAATGTCAGACAGGCGGAACCCCTTAGAACAAGTGGCAACTTCTGAAAGATCAACCATTCGAGAATCACGATCGGGTGAGGAGACAACTAGAGCCGACGAAGAAGAAGAAGAAGAAGAAGAAGAAGAAGAAGAAGAAGAAGAAGAAGAAGAAGAAGAAGAAGAAGAAGAAGAAGAAGAAGAAGAAGAAGAAGAAGAATAAGAAGAAGAAGA